>Ga0070698_100003576_pt1 | contig 17080 bp, 14 predicted proteins | sample KBSK1502metaG_FD_65477 | JGI IMG/M metagenome (GOLD analysis project Ga0070698, IMG submission 65477) | Corn, switchgrass and miscanthus rhizosphere microbial communities from Kellogg Biological Station, Michigan, USA - KBS K1-50-2 metaG | ecosystem: Host-associated > Plants > Roots >...
CCTCGGCGCGCACGACGTCGGCGGCTCGGTCGGCGACATCGTCGGCATCTTCGCGATTCACGGAGGGCAGTTCCAGGACTCGCGCATGATGATCAACGGCCTGTCGACCGGCTGGGGCAACGAGGCGTTCGAGACCGGCTACACGCCGAACATGAGCGCGATCCAGGAAACGGTGGTCGACACCGCCGCGTCGGCGGAGAACGAGGTCGGCGGCGTCCGCACGAACATCATCCCGAGGGACGGCGGCAATCTCTTCACCGGCACCGTCTTCGCCAGCTTCACCAACGAGCACCTGACGACCAACAACATCGACGACAACCTGCGGTCGCGCGGGCTGCCGCACGCCAACTCGGTGAAGTCGAACGGCGACTTCAATCCGGGCTTCGGCGGCCCCATCAGGCGCGACAAGGTCTGGTTCTACGCCGCCGGGCGTTACCTCAGGGCCGACAACTACGTCGCGGGCATGTTCATCGACACCACGCAGGACGATCCCAGCGTGTTCGCCTACACGCCTGACGAGTCGCGCAAGGCGGTGAACAGCGGCATCTGGAAGGACGCGCAGGGGCGCGTCACCTGGCAGGTGTCGCGCCTTCACAAGGTGGCGTTCTCGTGGACGCAGCAGACGTCGTGCAAGTGCCCGTCGCTCATCTCGCCGACGCAGGCGGGCGGCACCGAGAACCGCTGGGGCCATCCGCAGCGCGTCATCACCGGCGATTGGACCGCGCCGGTGACGAGCCGGCTGCTGGTGGACGCCAGCGTCCTGCATCAGATCAACAAGTGGGGGTTTTTCCCGCGCGACACGATGCCGTCGAATCTTATCGGGTTCATCGAGCAGTCGAACGGCATGAACGTGAAGACGCGCGGCGGCGACTACCGCGACGCCACCAACGAGACGCTGCGCTACCGGTTTGCGGTGTCGTACGTCACCGGTGCGCACGCGTTCAAGACGGGCATCGTCAATTCGTGGGCGATGGCCGACTACGACCAGTTCGCCATTCAGCCGATTCGGTACCGGTTGAACCGAGGCGTGCCCAACCAGGTGATTCTCCGCGTGCGTCCGTACCATGACCTGTGGACGCTCGACGCCGAGCCGGGCGTCTACGCGCAGGATCGCTGGACGCTGGATCGCCTCACGCTCAACCTCGGCGTGCGCTACGACTACAAGCGCAGCCACTTCCCCGAGCAGACGATCGGCGACTCGAAGGATCCGCATGGCACCACGCGGTTCGTCCAGACGCCGTTCGTCATCCCGAAGACGGATCAGCTGCGGTGGCACGACATCACTCCGAAGATGGCCGCCGCGTTCGACCTGTTCGGCGACGGCAAGACGGCCGTGAAGGTCAGCCTGAACAAGTACCTCGATGGGACGCAGGTGGACGGCATCGGCAATCCGGTCGCGGGCAACCTGGTGCTCGAGACGACGCGCGCGTGGACGGATGGCAACCGCGACTTCCGGCCCGACTGCGACCTGCTGGCGCCGGTCGCCAACGGCGAATGCGGTCCGCTGGCGAACCCGAATTTCGGCAAGGTCACGGGCGGTGCGGGGCAGTGGGACCCGCGGCTGCTGCGCGGCTGGGGCGTGCGCGGCTTCAACTGGGAGTTCTCCACGAGCGTGCAGCGGCAGCTGATACCGCGCGTGTCGCTCGATGCGGGATATTTCCGCCGCTGGTACGGAAACCTGACGACCACGGACGACGCCGCGCTGACGCCGGCGGACTTCGATGTCTTCAGCATCACGGCGCCGAGCGATCCCCGGCTGCCGGATGGCGGGGGATACACCGTCGCCGGGTTGCGCGACCTCAAGCCGGCCAGCTTCGGCCGCGCGTCGGACAACCGCGTCACGTTCGCGAAGGAATACGGCAGGCTGATTCGCCACTGGAACGGCGTGGACCTGTCGGTGAATGCGCGCGTGCGCGACGGGCTGCTCCTGCAGGGCGGCATGAGCACGGGGCGCTCGTCCACCGACAACTGCGAGCTCGTGAGGAAGCTGCCGGAGCTCTCGCCGGCCGTGTCGCTCGATTACTGTCACATCGACACGAAGTTCCTGACGCAGGTGAAGTTCCTCGGCTCCTACATGCTGCCGCGCGTGGACGTCCAGGTGAGCGGATCGCTGCAGAGCATCCCCGGTCCCGAGATCGCGGCGAACTACGTGGTCTCGACGGCCGCCGCCGCGCAGTCGCTCGGCCGGCCGCTCGCCGGCGGCGCCGCGAACATCACCGCGAACATCGTGAAGCCGGGGACGATGTACGGCGAGCGGTTGAATCAGCTGGACGTGCGCGTCGCGAAGATTCTGCGCTTCGGCACGCGGCGCGTGTCGCTGAATCTCGATCTCTACAACGCGCTCAACGGCAACGCGGTGCTGCAGCAGAGCAACACGTTCGGCAACTGGCAGCAGCCGCAGGGCATCCTGGTCGGGCGCGCGATGAAAGTCAGCACGCAATATAACTTTTGAGTTGAAAACGGGAGACGACATGACGAGGTCCTGGATACTCGCGGCGCTTGTTCTCCTTCTCTCCGTGCCCGCACTCTCGCGGGCACAAGACGCCTCCAGCGGCACCATCGCTGGCGTCGTCCGCGATCAGGCCGGGGCCGTGCTGCCCGGCGTCACGGTCGAAGCGTCCAGTCCAGCACTCATCGAGCGAACGCGATCGACGGTCTCCGACGGCGAAGGGCGCTATCGCCTCGTCGATCTGAGGTCCGGCGCATACACGGTGACGTTCTCGCTGCAGGGCTTCAAGACCGTCCGCCGCGAAGGGCTCGAGCTGACGACCGGCTTCGTCGCGACGGTGAACGCCGACCTGGGCGTCGGCGAGATCGCGGAGACGATCACGGTCACCGGCGAAGCGCCCGTCGTGGACGTGCAGGGGATGACCCAGCAGCAGGTGTTCTCGCGCGACACCGTGAAGGCGCTGCCGATCGGGAAGAACGCCGGCATCTACGCGGCGCTGATTCCCGGCGCCGCGCCGCTCAGTCCCACGCAGCAGGACGTCGGCGGCACCAAGGGCGAGGACACGCAGTGGTTCCGGATGCACGACAGCGGGCGTAGCACCCAGCTGCGCGACGGCATGTTCATCGGGACGCCCATGGGCGGCGCGAACTTCAATTCCGCGGTGAACCCGGCGACCATCGAGGAGGTCTCCGTGCAGCTGACCGGCAGCCTGACCGCGGAAGCCATGGGCGACGGACCGCAGACGAACTTCGTCCCGCGCGACGGCGGCAACATCTTCAGCGGATCGTTCTCCACCGACTTCGGCAACAGCGGACTGCAGGGCGACAACATCTCCCCGGCGCTCCGCTCCCGCGGCGCCGCGCGGCCGGGCGACCTGCGCAGGCTCTACGACGTCGGCGGCGGATTCGGCGGACCGATCGCCCGCGATCGCGTCTGGTTCTTCGCGAGCAGCCGCTACAACGAGGCGTCGAGCTACGCGCCGGGCAACTACTACAACAAGACGGCCGGCACGCTGTTCTACGAACCCGATCTCAGCCGGCCGGCCTACGACCGCAACTACTACCAGGAGCTCGGCATCCGCTTCACGATCAAGGCGGCGGACAAGCATCGCGTCAGCGTCGTGGCGCGCGACGAGCGAAGCTGCGCGTGCCTGCGCGACGTGCTGACAGGCCTCAAGTCGCCGGAGGCGTCAGGCGACCGCCGCTATCCGTGGGGCACCTACACCTTGCAGGGCGGCTGGACCAATCCGGTCACCAATCGCATCCTGCTCGAGGGGGGCGCCAACTTCATCGGTCACCGCATCATCAGCCGCTTCGGCAACGACGGGACGCCCGACGACAGCCCGAACGACATCGCCGTGTTCGATCGCGTCAGGAACTACTGGTACGGCTCGCCCGGCGAGACGCTCGGCCAGGGGGTCGCGCGCGGCTTCCAGGACTTCTCGTCGCTCAACCTCCGTGCGTCGGCGTCGTACATCACGGGGTCGCACAACTTCAAGACGGGCCTCCAGGTCCGGCGCGCCACGCTCGACAACAACTTCTTCATCAACCACGACGTCAGCTACACCTTCGCCGGACGCGTCCCCGAATCGATCACCTCCTGGGCGACGCCGTACCGCAACATGAACCGCGTCCTCCAGGGCGCGCTCTACGCGCAGGAGCAGTGGACGATCGAACGCCTGACGCTCAACCTGGGCGGGCGGCTCGAGTTCGTCAACGGCTATATCCCCGAGCAGCACCTGGCCGCGGGGCCGTGGGTGCCGGCGCGCGACTTCGCCCCGGTGAAGAACGTGCCGAGCTGGAGGGACATCAACCCGCGGCTTGGTGGCTCGTACGACCTGTTCGGCAATGGGCGCACGGCGCTGAAGGCCTCCATCGGCCGCTTCATCCCGATTCAAAGCAACATCCCGATCGGCACGACCTCCGGCATCGTCTTTCCGAACAACCCGGTGAGCGCGATGGTGATCAGTTCCACGCGGACGTGGAACGACGCGAACGGCGATTACATTCCGCAGGACTCAGAGCTTGGACCTCCGTCCGCCGTCGACTTCGGCCGGCCGCGCATCGTCACGCGCTACGCGGACGACGTGCTGCACGGATGGAGCGCCGGTCCGTACAGCTGGCAGGGATCGTTGTCGCTGCAGCACGAGCTGCTGCCCGGGATGGCCGTCAACGTGGGCTACTTCAGGACGTGGTACGGCAACTTCCTCGTCACCGACAATCAGCTCGTCGGCCCCGAAGACTACGACTCGTACTGCATCACGGCGCCGAACGACTCGCAGCTGCCGAACCCGGGCGAGCGCATCTGCGGCCTGCTCGCGATCAAGCCGGCGAAGTTCGGCCGGCAGGACAACCTCGTGACCAACGCGAGTCACTACGGCAAGCAGCTCGAGGTGCACAACGCGATCGACGTCACGCTGAACGCGCGCTTCGGCAACGGCGGTTTCGTGACCGGCGGCGTTTCGCTCGGCAAGACGGTGTTCGACAACTGCGCGGTGCTCGCGCAGCTCCCCGAGATGACGACGCTGGCGTTCGGGCCGCTCAGCGCGGACGCGGGGCGGGCGAGCCCGCAGCGGGTGTGCAGGCTGGATCCGCCGCTCTCGGCCGAGAGCCAGTTCAAGCTGTCGGGCGCATACGACCTGCCGTGGCAGCTCCGGGTCAGCGCGAACTACCAGAACAATCCCGGCATCGATACCACCGCAACCTACGTCGCGACCAACGCCGAGATCGCGCCGTCGCTCGGCCGCGACCTCGCGTCGGGCGCGCGCGGGACCGCGAACATCGAGCTGATCACCCCTCGTTCGCAGTACCGCGAGGGACGGATCAATCAGTTGAACTTTGCGGTGAACCGGGTGTTCCGCGGCGTGGGCCGCGCGCGCATCCAGCCGCGCTTCGAGCTGCACAACGCGCTGAACTCGGCGTCGATCCTGGCGATCAACCCGCGCTTCGGCCCCGCGTGGCAACAGGTGCGGACAGTGCTGGCGCCGAGGCTGGCGAAATTCGCCTTGCAGATTGATTTCTGATGAAGGTGCAGGGGCCGACCTTAAGGTCGGCCCCTACGTATTGAACGGCTACCGGCCGTACAGGAACATTTCCTTCCCGTCGGCCATCACGATCTTCTGCAGCCGCAGGATCTTCTGGCCGTCTGAGAATTGGTACCCCATCGCGGTGATCACGTCGCCCGGCTTGAGGGTGCGATTGTCCCAGCCGTTGCCCGACATGCGCGCCGTGCTCGGGCCGCCGACGTCCCACTTCTCGACCGCCCCGTTGGCGCCCTGAACGTTGAGGCCAATCATCACGTGCGGGTTGGCCCAGTTGTAGCCCGTCACGGTGCCTTTCACCGTGACCTCGCGGTTCGTGTCGACCGGCCACGAGTGATGGGCGAACAGGGGGGTGGCAGCGGCAGCGATGCCGACTGCGAGTGCAAGGATCTGAAGCCTACTGATCACGCCACACCTCCGAGAGGCAATTCTAAACCCGTCGGGCACCTGTTCCCAACGTTCTCCGCAGGCCTTCCTCGTAGCTGACAGGCTCCGCATAGCCCAGCTCGCGGCGAATGCGGCTGGTGTCGTACACGATGTGCTGATCGAAATTGGCGGGCATCGGAGAGGGCGCCACACTCGAAGACGGCGGCAGCCGCGCCAGGCGGTCCGCGACGGTCGGCGTGACCGCCTCGCCGACGTTATAGATCCCGCCGGCGGCCGGATGACAGGCGGCCAGCACGACAGCCTGCGCGACGTTCTCCACGTAGCCGTGCGTCCACCGCCAGCGCGGATGATCGCGGAACGCGTAGATCGTGGCGAGATCGGCGTTGTCGCCCGGCCCGTACACCTTCGGGAGACGCACGACCACGCCGGGGAGATCCGGTTCGGCAAGCGCGACGCGTTCGACCAGGATCTTCTCGTAGGAATACGCCCAGTCGTCCGGGGACTTCGCCTGTGCGCGATACGGGTACGACACTGTTCGAAGGGGCGAAGATTCGGACAGCGGGCCCTCCTCAACCGGCCCCGGTTCCAATCCGGTGAACCGGCCGTACGCGCGGTACACGTCTCCGCTGCTCAGCGCCACGAGCCGCCCCGCCCTGCCTCGAAATGTCTCGACTGCCGCGCGAGCGTCACGCTCGCCCATCGGAATCATGTGAATCACCGCGTCCAGCGGCGGCTCCAGCGCCTCGCGTGGAAACGAGAGCACCGGCATGGCGGCCGCCGGATCGCGGATGTGGTGGACACCGCCGGGAAGGTCGGCCTCGGTTACGCCGCGGTGGTAGACGGTAACGGAGTGTCCCAGGGCGACGAGGCCGCGCACCACGTGCGGGCCGATGAACCTGGTGCCGCCGATCATCAGGACGTGCATGCTGACTGCGGCGGACCAGGTCCGCGTACCCTCTTACCGCTGTGCCGATGTCGCGCGGGCCGCGCTGAGCGGGCCGATGTGCTGCTTCTGGTCCACGAACTTGAGCCAGATCGACACGCGGTTCTCGCTGCTGGTGATCCTCGTCGTGTGGCCCTTGCCGGTCAGGTCGTCGATGAATTCCATCGAACCGGGCGGCAGGTCCACCTTGCCTTCGGCGACCTCGAGCTGCCCGCTTCCAGAGAGATTGATGATGTACTGGCGCTGCGGGCCGACGTGCCAGTCGCTGAAACGGCCGGGCGTTCCAACCCGTACTTCGACGCTCGCGATCTTCTCCAGCACCGTGTTCATGCTCAGCGGGATGTCTTCGACGTGCGACAGGCCGTCGGTGCCGGTGTAGATCCGCTTGATGACGGTCGGTTTGCCCGCTGACTGCGCCTCCACCCGGCTCCGGGCGGCCTCCGAGCCCCACACCATCAGGCACACGCCGACGAGCGCAGTCGCCGTCAGCCATCTGAATGCCGATCTCATGCTGTCCTCCTATCTGCCGCCGCGGTTCGTCGGTGCGGCCTTGAGACTGTTGTAGACCGCCTCGACGAACATCTCGGTCGTCCACGGACCCGTATTCGAGCCGTACCGCGTGTCGTAGTCCGCGGTCAGCCTCGCCGCCTTGACCTGCGCGAGCGTCGCGGCCGCGTCGATCATCGCCTTCACGCGGTCGCGGACGATCACGACCATGTCGCGATACTCGGTGACCTCGTGCTCGTCGGCGAGGAATCCGTGGCCGGGCACGACGTAGGTGCCGCCCTCGCCCTCGTGCTCGTAGTTGGTCCGGTTCAGGATGTCGTTGAGCGCCTTGATCTCGCCGTTCACGCTGCCGCCGTTCTTCGCGTCGATGAACGGATACTGCGTGGTCGTGAAGATATCGCCCGCAACGATCACGTCGGCGCGCCGGAAGACGACCAGGCTGTCGCCGTCGGTGACCGCGTTCGGCTCGTAGAACATCTCGATGCTGTCGCCGTTGTGGAACTTGCGCCGGTGCTCCTCGAGATAGGTGTCGGCCGGCTGCGCCTCGGTCGGCGCGTTGGCCTCCTGCATCCGCGTCAGCACGTTGTTGTGCGCCAGCATCGTCGCGTGGCGGAGCGGATCGCTGAAGAAGCCCGTCACCCCGCGCGGAGCGGAGTTCACGAAGAACGAGCCGGGGAGGCTCGGGTCCATCCCCGCGGCGCTGAGCCGCGCGTTGCCGCCCGTGTGCTCGGCGTGGAAGCTCGTGTTCGCGATGAACTGGATCGGCTTCTCGCTCAGCTTGTCGATCGCCGCAATCACCTTGTCCGACAGCCGTCCCTGGCCGGTGTCCACGACGAACGCGCCCTGATCGCCCGTCTGCACGACGATGTTGCCGCCGTCGCCGACGAGCATGTAGACGTTGTTCCGAATCGGGAGCACGTGGATCTCGCCGTCGCGCGGCTCCGGGTCGACCGCCTTGCTCGTTTCGCTCGGGCGGCCCGGCGCGGGTTGCAGCAGCGCCGCAGCCGCCGTATCGGGCATGTTCTTCAACGTATCGGCAAAGCCGGGGTACATCGACGCGGCGCCACTGAGCGTGGACGCGAGCGGGATCTTGTACTTCTCCGAGTACTCGCGCGCGAACGGCTGCTTGCCGAACGGATAGAACGGGACCACCTCCGGCGCGCGGCCGACGATCTGCTCGCTGTCGTCGCAGGCGTACAGCCACGTGCCGTGATCGACCGGCGCGCGGTAGTAATCGTTGCTGCGCAGCTGCGGCTCCGTCAGGAACACCGGGTCGGTCACGACGGTGGTGTTCGTCAGGTGATCGCCGTGGCGGACGAAGAACTCCGTGACCGTCGCCTGATCGCTTTCGGGCGTGCCGTTGCGGCGCAGCCACCCCTGCTTCAGGTGCGTCGTGTAGACGACGAGCGAGGTGCCGACGAACCTGCCGGTGGAGAAGCCGCGGAACGTGTGCGGCGCCCACGCGGGCGGGTGCGGACGACCGTCCATCCAGATCACGCGATGGCCTTCGGTGACCTGCGCCCACCAGTGAATGGCGACGAGCCGCTGCGTGTGCGGGTCGCGCTCTTCCCACGCGCGGAAGTTGCCGGTGGCGCGCATCTGGTACGGCGTGACGTACGCGTCGCACTGGTGGTTGCGGAGCGTGACGCGCGAGGGATCGTACGAGAGCGCCCACAGCCGCCCCGCCTCGTTCAACGCGAAGCCTCCGTAGTCGGCCAGCTCGGAGCCGGGACCGCGCTCCATCCCGTCTTCGTTCATCGTCGGCGTCCAGTAGCCGGAGATGTCGATCGCGGGGCCGGAGGGCGGAGTGGCGGCCGGCGGGGCGGGCGGCGCCTGCGCGAGCAGCGTAGAGAAGCAAATCCCAAATCCCAAAACCCAAATCCCAAATCCCAACAGCACGGAGTTTCGAAGCGAAGGCTTTGGCACGCCTCGATTGGGATTTGGAGCTTGGGATTTGGAATTTGGGATTTTCATGGTGTTCTCCCTCAACGTGCCGCGCACGGTGTCGGATGCCAGCCCGTCGCGCCGGCCTCGCGCCTGTAGTGGGTGCTCGTCCAGTACGGCGTGGTGAGGTACTCGGGATCGACGATCTCCGCCGTCACGACGATGAGCGATTCGCCGCCAGGGACGTCGAGCCGATCGAAGTACTCGGTCATCACGGCGTTGGCGCTGTACGGAACGCCGTTCTTCCGCAGGTATCCCGGCTTCATGTTCGTCGTCACGACCTTAAGCGAGCCGCCGGTCAGCGCCGGGCCGCCACGGTTCGGGATGGGTGACGCGAAGATCGCGCGCGGCTGATCCCACGACGTCGTCGAGACGCCCTGCCAGGTGTCGGCCGTCCCCTGCGGCTGGCCGAAGCGGAGCGTGCGCGTCTGCGTGCCCGCGTCGGTCTCGAGCTTCAGCGTGTTGTCGTCCTGCCAGGTCACGTGCAGGCGGCCCGGTATCCGCATCACGCCTGCCGCGCCGTACGCCTTGCACTGGTCGCCGGCCGCTTCGTCTTTCGCCGGATCCCACGCGTCGGCAACCTTGCGTCCGTTGGGATTGAGCGGAACCGACGTGTAGTCGCCCTTCGGGGGCGTGAACTGACGGTACCGCCAGTCCTCGGTGACGAGCGACACCCAGTAGCCGGTGAGATCGATGAGCGCGGCTGCTCGCGGCGAGGGCGGAGGCGCGGCCGGCGCGGCGCCGCCTCTACCCTGGGCGGACAGCGTGACGAGTGATGCCGTCACTACGGCCGTAAGGAACGCCGCTCCGAAGTGCCGAACCTTCACGCGTCCTCCCGTCGTCGTGTTCTTCGTGGTTCACGACGACCTGCGGCGCGCGATGTTGACCTCGCTGCACTGGTACATCACGTCGACGAACTTCTGATAGTTCGCCTTGCCGACGACGAACGGATTCGGGTCGCCCTTCTTGCGCGACTGCAGCTTGTCGATGTTCGCCTGGAGCGGCAGCATCAGCGGATGATTCTGGAGCGCCACCTCGACGCCGGCCTTCTTCGTCTCGTTCCTGAAGTGGTCGACCGACTTCAGATACGTCGCGAGCCCCTCGTCCGAGATCGGGCCGGGCGTGAGGACGGTGCCGCCGTAGAGCGCGGCCATTCGTGTCTTCCCGTTGTCCTTGACGGGGAAGATGTAGCCCATCGCGCCGGGTGTGTGTCCGGGAATGGCAACCGGCGTCACCTTGAAATCGCCAAGCACCACAGGCTGTCCTTCAGCGACGATCTGATCGTGCTTCGGCAGCCCCTGCGGCGGGGCCGGCGGCTGCCCGTTTCGTCCAGCCGGCGGGTGTTCCATGAAGTCCCAGTCAATGGCCGAGAGGTACACCTTCGTGCCGAACTTTTCCTGGAAGTACGGCGAGTTGCCGAAGTGATCGGCATGGCCGTGTCCCAGCAGGATGATCTTCACGTCGGCTGGATTGAGGCCAAGCGCCTGGAAGCCTGGCAGCAGCTGGTTGTTCAGGAAGGCAGTGCCCAGCGAGTCGAACATCAGGAGCCCGGCGGAGGTCTGCACCACGTAGACGACCGTGCCCGCGTTGCCGATCGCGTAGACGTTGTCGAAGATCTTCGTCGGAGGAATCGGAGGATCGGTCGCGGCGTTCGCGCGCGGCGCTTCGCAGAAGAAGTGCGCTTCGTCGGCGAACGTCGGGCCGCCGGTCTTCTTCGCCTTCTCGACCATCGCCTGCACGGCAGGTGAATCGGGCTTGGGCGGCGCGGCGGCCGGAGCCTGGGCGGAGCTGACGAAGGGGAGCGCGACGAAGAGTCCGACGATCGACGCGAAGACGCGACGCTTCATAGGTCCTCCTGCGGCGCGGACTATAGCATGTCAACGCCGCAGGCGAGACACGCGCGGACTGGTGCCGACCTGCTCGTAGAGGAAGCCGTCGGCGGGCCGTTCGAGCCGCCAGACGTACATCAGCGGCGTCCGGTCGCGCCCCGGACTGCCGCTGACGATGACGCGATCGCCGGCCTTGAACGTCGTCGCCGTCATGCCGACGTCGAGCAGCTCCCAGCGGTTGTCCAGCTCCGCTTTCCACGACTGCGCGTCGCCGCTCGCGTCACGGACGTCCACCATCACGAACGGATGCGGGTTGACGAACTGGTACTGCTCGATCACGCCGTCGAAGGTCACGCGGCGGCTCTGGTCGTACATGCCCGCGATCGAGTGATGCGCCTCCGCCGCGCCGCAGCAGGCGAGCGCGATGGCGAGCGCCGGCCGCAGGCAGCGGGTCATCAGAGCGGCCTCACCTGCACGTTGCGGAACTTCACCACGCCCGCGCCGTACTGCAGCGCGAACGGTCCGCGCGCGTGCTTGGCGTCGTCGGCTTCGGCGGTCTTGACGCCGTTCAGCGTGATCACCATGTGCGATCCCTGCGCGCGGATCTCGTAGGTGTTCCACTTGCCGCCCGCCTTGATCGGCGTCGCGACCTTCGCCACGTTGACGATCGCCCCGGTGCCATAGGTGGGATCGGGCCGCGTGTCGAAGATGTTCACCTCGTAGCACGCGTCGGCGCCCGGCATCTGCGCGTTCGCGCAGCGGATGAAGATGCCGCTGTTGGCGGGCGTGTCCACCCAGAACTCCGCCTTGATCTCGAAGTCGCCGTACGGCTGCTTCGTGACCAGGTAGCCGCCCATGCCCTTGTCGGCCTGCACGACGCCGTCGACAATCGTCCAGTTCGCGTCGCCGACCTTGTTGAAGTTATCGAGGTTCTTGCCGTCGAACAGCGTCGTGAATCCGCGCTGGGCCTGTGCCGACAGCGCGAGCGACGCCGCGAGGACGAGGGTCAACACGACGAAGCGTTTCATGGTTGCCTCCTCGGGCCGACCTGAAGGTCGGCCCCTACTTCAGGGCTCGGGCCGACCTGAAGGTCGGCCCCTACGTCAGGGCCCCTACGCCGGCCTTCTATCTCAACGAACTGGCGGCCGAGGCGAGCGCGGCGGTCGCGCACTTCTCGTCGCCCTCCTGGTTCGGGGAACCGCTGATGCCGATCGCGCCGATGGTGTCGTTGCCGACGTTGATCGGCAAACCGCCGCCGAGCGGGATGATATCCACGATGAACCGCTGGCCCGAGAGCTCGGTCGGGCCGTTGGTGCGCTTGGCGACCTCCATCGACGGCACCTTGAAGGTCCGCGAGGTGTACGCCTTGCGCCGCGCGAGGTCCGCGTTGTGCGGGTTGGCCGTGTCGGCGCGCAGCAGCACCTTCAGATCGCCGGCGCGATCGACGACCGCCACCGTGACGTCGAAGCCGTCGGCCTTGCACTGCGCCATCGCGGTGTTGGCAATCTGCAGCGCGAGCTGCAGCGAGATGTTGCGCTCGGTGAGGATCTGGCCATGGGCGGCCATCGGCACCGCGCCGGCAAACGCCGCGGCAACGAGCACGGTCTTCAGCTGCACGTTCGGCCTCCTTCGAAGTCGGTCAGGCGCCCGCCATGATAGCGCAGGGCGACGCCCGCGCTTCAGCGGCGGATGACCTCCGACAGCGCGAGGGGCTCGAACATCATGACCGGCGAACGGTCGTCACCGAACCACAAGTAGAGGCGGTCGTCGACCACCCGCACGCTCGGCATTGGCTGCTGGTGGGTCTCCCCCGGCCACGGCGCCCGCAGTTCCAGCGCGATGGCATCCTGCACGTCGCTCAGGGCGCTCAAGGCGACCGACGCGATGTGCGTCGGCGACACGCCGACACCCTCCAGGAGTACTCCGACCGCGGTGCCGCCAACCACCGCTTCCTGATACCTCACTAGCAGATGACCGTGACGACCCTCGAGGGAGAACGTCTCCGGCAGATGAGGCGCGACACACTTCGCCAGCGCCGCAACAAGACGTTCGGCGACCGCGCCCGATCGTGGTTGTGGCGCCTCCATCGGTCTAGTGTCGTCGCGATCGATCGACAGCCGCAGCGTCGCCACCGTTCGAATGTTGAACCGCCCGTCGATGTTGTCGATGTCGACGAGGCTGCCTTCGGAGATGCCGAGTTGTTCCGCGAGCCACGGCTTGATGACGATGCTGAGATATTTCTCGTCGACGGTTCCGACCTTTGCAGCCGCCGGCGCCAGCGCCGCGCCGCCCGCTTCGAGCGGAATACGAAGCGTCAACTCACCGTCCACACGCTCGACGGGCCCGGTCAGCGAGACGGTGCCCTGTGTCTTCTGTTCGCCGGCGTCAGGCATGCTCGACCGATAGCACGTATTCTGGACTAAGATCGGCGGCGCCAGTGACCGAGCCACGGGGGTAACACATGAACAGCGTCGTTCGCGTCGTCACCTTCGCCGGCAGTTTCGCGCTCGCTGCTGTCTCGCTCGTCGCACAAGAGCCACCGTCGGGCTTCACGACCCCGGCCGAACAGAAGAGTCATCAAGCCGACTGTCCGGATCCGCAGGGCGGCGGGCAGGTGTCTACACCGGACGACACGTACGGGTGCTGGGCATCGATCGCCGAGTCACGCCCGTTCAATGGAAGCTGGCTGGATGTACGGATCAAGCCGATGTTCGCGCTGGTCTATGTGAACGGAAGGTACGTCGGCACCGCGGAGCAGTTCACGAAGCCGTTCCGTCCGCTGCGCGTCGGTCTCGGACCTCAACGGGTGGAATTCCGGGCGCCGGGCTATCGCACCGTGTCCTTCTGGCTGACGACGGACAGCGGCAGGATAGCGACGGCGACCGGAACGATGATCAGGAATCCTTAGGGCTGCCCACTCTTTAATTCGTCGCAGCTGATCCTGCCGCCGCTTTCTCCAACTCCGCAACCGTCGTCGTGCGATTGCCGTGGAACGGCGCGATGGTCTGCACGTCGAGCTTCAGCCGCTTGATGTTGTCGTTGAGCGCCTTCGCGCTCGGCACCGCGGGCGGAATCAAGGGCGTGCCCGCCTGCGCCGGCGGCGTGAATGCGTCCGGCTCTCCGAGAATCTTCTCCGCCGGCAGATAGACGATCATCATGTCGCCGGTGTGGTCGTACCCCTGCAGCCGGTGCAGCTCGATCACCCGCTTGCCGTCGGTCAGCCTGCCGTTGTCGCCGACCGTCTGGATCTTCACGGCCTTCTTCGACGAGGCGAGCCGATCGGGGTTGAGCGTGTGCGGCGTCTTCGCCACGCGCTCGAGGAACGCCTTGTTCGAGCTGTGCGTCACGATCGTGGCGCCCTCGTCGATCGCCGCGCGAATCCCGCCCAGGTGATCCCAGTGATGATGCGACGTGACGACGTAGCGGATTGGCTTGTTCGGGATCAGCTCCTTCGCCTTCGCGAGCACCGCTTCCGCGCGCGCCTGGTTGAGCGGCGTGTCCACGACGACGATGTGGTCGGCCATCTCGATGGCGAGGCTGTGATGCGACGTTCCTGTCAGGTAGTAGACGCCCTCGGCCAGCTTCTGCGACTCGACGCGCACCGGCGGCGGCTGGAAGTTGCGGACGTTCTGCGGCACCTGGATGTCGGCGGCGGGGTTCAGCATGACGCCCGAGACCGTGATGTCGTACGCGGGATAGCCGTCCTGCGTCTGCACCAGGCGCGACGGCAGCTGCAGGCCGCTGAAGTCCCGGTAGCCCGAGTACGTCGTCTCGATCAGCATGTCGCCGACGATCGGCTGGTCGATCCACGTGCGCACCTTCTCGACCTGCCCCTGCGCGTTGATGGTCCCCTCCATCTTGTACTTGCCGCCGACGGTGAACGAGACGGCATTCCCTCTTACGGTGGCGTTGTTGGCCATCGCGGCCTTCACGAAGCCGATCGGGGTGGCCCAGAGCATCAGCATCCGTTCGGGCGCGGCGTCGGGATTCGGATTGGCCATCGGCGCCGGGCCGGCCGGCGCATTGGCTGGAGGCGCGGCCTGGTTCCAGGCGTAGTTGCCGCTGACGAACGCAATCTGCCGCTGTTCACCGAAGAACGGCGCGCCGCCGCCTTTCGGCATGACCGCGCCCATCGTGCGGAGCAGCTCGACGCGCATGCTGCTGGTGTCGTAATTGACCAGCGCGGTGAAGTTCTTCACCTCGACCTTCGGCCACGGATCCGAGCTGGTGTAGTTCTGGCCGACCGAGAAGTTCGCGCCGGAGCCGGTGATCTGCAGTGTCTTGACCCTGGCAACGCCCATCTTGTCCGCTGCGGTCTGCAGCGCGCCCTGCTGGGCGGACAGGCCGGATGCCATGACGACGAAGGCGAACACGGCTAAAGCGATGTAGTTGCGCATGATGGTTCTCCCGAAAAACGAAAAGGCGGAATGGCGGCTTAGTATACTGCCGGATCGATCATGACTACCGCTACGCAACCGACATCAAAGAACAGTGTGGACGTCTCCCGCTCGCTGATGCTGATTGACGGCAAGCTCGTCGAGAGCGCGGATCGCCAGTACATCGATATCGAGAATCCGGCCACGCGCACGCTCATCGCGCAGGTGCCGCGAGCGGCCGAGGTCGACGTCGACGCCGCGGTCCGCGCCGCCGCTACGGCGTTCGAGACGTGGAAGCGCGTCACGCCGAAGGACCGCGGCCGGATGCTGCTCCGCATCGCCGACGCCGTGGAGGCGGAGACCGAGCCGCTCGCGCGCACCGTCGCGCTCGAGACCGGCAACGCCATCCGCACGCAGGCGCGCCCGGAAGTCAAGAGCGCCGCCGACGTGATCCGGTACTACGGCGGGCTGACGGGTGAGACCAAAGGCGAGACCGTCCCGCTCGGCGAGCACGTCCTCAGTTACACCCGCCGCGAGCCGCTCGGGGTCGTCGCCGGCATCGTGCCGTGGAACGCGCCGGTCATCCTCGGCACGCTGAAGATTGCGATGTCGATCGCCGCGGGGAACACGCTCGTGCTGAAGGCGGCCGAAGATGCACCGCTCGGCCTGCTGCGCATCGCGGAGATCTGCAACGAGCACCTGCCGCCGGGCGTGCTGAACCTGCTCACCGGCTACGGCGAGGAAGCGGGCGCCGCGCTCGCGCGCCATCCGCTCGTCCGCAAGCTCTCGTTCACCGGATCGACCGACGTCGGCAAGCTGATCATGCACGCCGCCGCCGAGCGCATCGTCCCCGTGTCGCTGGAGCTGGGCGGCAAGAGCCCCGCGATCGTGTTTCCCGACGCCGACGAGCAGCGCACCGTGGACGGCGTGATCACGGGGATGCGCGTGACGCGGCAGGGACAGTCGTGCACCGCGGGCTCGCGCATCTTCCTCCACCGATCGATCTTCGACTCCTTCGTCTCGAAGCTGACCGCGACGCTGCAGAAGCTGAAGATCGGCGACCCGAGCGACGAGGCGACCGACATGGGCGCCATCATCAACCGCAAGCAGTTCGATCGCGTGTGCGGCTACATCACCGACGGCATGCAGCAGAAGGGCGCGCGGCTGGTGCTCGGCGGCCTCCCGCCGAAGGAAGGGCCGCTGGCGAAGGGCTACTTCGTGCAGCCGACCGTCTTCACCGACGTGAGCAACGACTGGCGCATCGCCCGCGAGGAGATCTTCGGCCCGGTGATGGTCGCCATCCCATGGGACGACGAGCGCGATGCGATCCGCATGGCCAACGACAGCCACTACGGTCTCGCGGCGTACGTGTGGACGCGCGACATCACCCGGGCGATCACCACCGCTCACGCGATCGAGTCCGGCTGGGTTCAGATCAACCAGGGGCTCGGCCAGTTCCCGGGTCAGGCGTACGGCGGCTACAAGCAGAGCGGAATGGGCCGCGAGTACTCGCTCGAGGGGATGCTCGACAGTTATACGCAACGGAAGAGCGTCACGATCAATCTGCAGTGGTGAGCCGTACGTAGGCCGGGTCCCGCGACGCGG
>Ga0070698_100003580_pt1 | contig 17066 bp, 14 predicted proteins | sample KBSK1502metaG_FD_65477 | JGI IMG/M metagenome (GOLD analysis project Ga0070698, IMG submission 65477) | Corn, switchgrass and miscanthus rhizosphere microbial communities from Kellogg Biological Station, Michigan, USA - KBS K1-50-2 metaG | ecosystem: Host-associated > Plants > Roots >...
GGCTCCGCGAAAGAACCGGAACCACCCCGAGCACAACCCAAGCGTGGCGCCGACATAGAAATGCCGCTCACGCTTTCGTTTGAAGAAGCGATCAAAGGAATAACCACCAACCTGACGGTGAATCGTTCCGAGCAATGTTCACGTTGCAACGGCGCCGGAGACATCGGTGGGCCAGTGATGGTCTGCCAGACTTGCAAGGGCTCAGGGCAAGTCCAGCGCGCCGGCGGCCGCTTGCGCTTTGCGCAGGAGTGTCCCGACTGCAGTGGCACCGGTCGCAGGCGATCGCCCTGCTCTTTGTGCAAAGGCAAAGGCACGCTACCAAAAACCGAAACAGTAAAAGTGCGCATCCCAGCCGGTGTGGAAACGGGTTCGCGAGTGCGCATTCCGGGCAAGGGTGAAGGCGGACGCCTCGGCGCACCGCCCGGCGACCTGCATATCATTACCAATGTCGGCACGCACAAATACTTCACGCGCAAGGGCGATAATATCTACGTCACTGTTCCGATAACCGTTCCGGAAGGAGCGCTAGGAGCGAAGATCGAAGTGCCGACCGTGGAAGGCAAGGCGCAATTGCGCATACCTCCGGGCACGCAATCGGGGCAAAAATTTCGCCTGCGCGAACGCGGCGCGCCATCCTTGCGCAAGCCCGGCGCGCATGGCGATCAGTTTGTTGAGGTGCAAGTGACCCTTCCGAAAGTGATTTCGGAGGAGACAAAAGAATTGTTGCGGCAGTATTCGAAGCTGAACAACGAGAACCCACGAGTGGAAATGGGATTGGAGTGAAAGGTGAAAAGTGAAGAGTGAAAAGTTAAAACCAAGGATTCCGCTTCCTGCTTTTCACTTTTCACCTTTCACTCTTCACTGTTCTTGATCATGAAACGCAAACTGAAGACATACACGATCAGCGCAGTGGCGGAGCAATACAGTCTGCATCCGCAGACGCTGCGCATGTATGAACGCGAGGGACTACTCAAGCCATCGCGGTCCGAGGGGAACACGCGTCTCTACACTGATCCCGATCTCGCGCGCTTGGAACTGATTCTTTCGCTGACGCGAGATCTTGGTGTCAACCTGGCCGGCGTCGAGATCATTCTCAACATGCGCGAGAAGATGGATGCGATGCAACAGGAGTTTGAGCGCTTCTTCCATTACCTTCAGTCTCACGCCGACGAGTTAACTAACTTTGTCGAACCTCCAGCCGAGGGCACTACTGACGCTCTCGTTCCGCTCACGCGCGCCGCTGCACTCCGGCGGCGCAGCACTTCCCGCGCCTAACCAAATTCTTCAATAGAAAACCTGGAACGCACCGCTCCTGCCCGCCATCAATCCGTCAACCTGTATTAAATCACTTACGGACAGTTACGTTTTTGTGTCGACGGTAAGGTTTAGTGATCTTAGGTAGAGATAATTTGGGGTAAGACGGCCGACTAGCCGGGAAGCTGGCGGAGAGAGTGATAGCCCCGGGCGAGGCAGCCGAGCCTGGGGTGACACCCAAAACTAAACTGAGCCCGCGAAGCGGGCGACAGACGATTAGTCAGAAGCTCCTTTCAACGTTTCATCTGACGCCCACTTCGTGGGCTCCGAACATTTAGTTTGCGTTCCACTATCTCCGCCTGCTTCGCAGGCTGGTTGAAGCAAAATTCCTGTCAAGAACTGAAGTTGGCCTATGTTGTACGAACCTTGTTGAGGTCAACGCACGCATGCTAGATTCCCTTCACCCTGGCCTTACCCGAAACACGATCCGCCGCTTACTAACCAATACCGCTATCTAGCGTACCGAAGGTCCCTTGATTTCTGACCTTTCAGCGCGCTCCAGTGGAAGACTATCAAATGAGAAGGCTTGCTTCGGCCCGTTTCATCCCTTCGATGCTTCCTGGGCTACTGGTTTTCGCAACGATTTATCTCGCTAACACAAAGCCTTCAGCTGCGCAGGATCTGGATAACGTGACCCTAACCGGGCGTGTGTTGGATCAGAATGCCGCTGTCATTGCCGGAGCGACGATCGAAGTTGTCCTCATGAAAACGGGAGCAATGCGAACGACGGTGACTGACGACGCGGGAAGTTTCCGTATTATTCAGATCGAGCCTGGAGTCTACAACCTGCGTGCTTCCTCGCCCGGCTTTGCGCCACAGGAGAAAACGCAGCTCGGGTTCATTGCGGGCAAGAACGTACAACTCGAACTCACGCTCATTCCGGAGGGCATATCAGTCAATCCGATTACGATCACCGCTGATGACACTCCCGCCGTAGACACCACTCGGACCGTCGTTGGCGGCACGGTCACAACCACGGAAGTTGAATCGCTGCCAATCAACTCGCGCTCGCCGTTGGATCTGATTTTCACTTTGCCCGGCGTATCAGAAGAAGCGCTTTCCACGCGGGATCTGGCCGAAGACCGCAACACCTCCGCCACCAGCACGCCGGAAGAATCCGGAACATTCTCGCTGGCAGGCGGGCCCGCCTATTCAAACAACATTACTATCGATGGACTCGACAATAACGACGACCGCGCAGCTCGTGAACGCTTTCAACCTTCGCTTGAAGCAGTTGAGGAGGTTCAGATTATCAGCAATCAGTTTTCCGCTGAGTATGGCCGCGCTTCTGGTGGTCGTATCAACATCCGTACACGCGGCGGGTCCAGCAAGTATAGCGGTCGGGCGTTCTACTTCTTCCGCGATGACTATCTCAATGCCAATACTTCGAATAACAAGGCCAAGGGGTTATCGCGCCTGCCGCTTACGGAACATAATCCGGGGTTCACGTTTAGCGGGCCGTTGCGATTGCCGTTTTATGACGGCCGCAGGAGAACGTTATTCTTCACCGCATACGAATACGACACCATTCTCGACTCGGCGACCATTGATACGCTGGTGCCGATCCAGCAAAATCCGCGTTTCACGATCGCCGCTCCGACGGTGACGGATCCATCGTTGATTGGACAGCTTCGCCTGGATGCCGGCATCGCGCCGTACATTTCTCGCGTGTCGACTCCCGTCCGGAACCACACGCTAACCACGCATATCGACCACAAGTTTTCCGACCTTCACAACGGCTCTGTGCTTTACCAGTTTGGGCGACAGAATAACCTGCGGCAATTTGGCGGCGGGAATCGTTTGGCAGAGGCGCTGCTGGGCAAAACACGAAACACCTATGCTGTTTCCTATACCGACAACTACGTTTTCTCGGCTACGGTCGTCAATCAAATGCGCTTTCAGTTGTCTCGCCTGACGCCAGGCATAACGGCTCACGGCGACGGTGGACCGGTGGTTCTGATCACGCTGGACGACCCATTGCCTTCAACAGATCCCGGCCGTCGATCCGGCACGCTGGTCGCGGGCTCATCAACTTCGGGCGCCACCGATCGTCGTGAGTCTCGTCTGCAGGGCCAGGAAATTCTGTCCTGGGTACTGGGCGCCCACTCGCTGAAAATCGGCGGCGACGTACAGTACATCAGCTCGACATTCATCGACCTTTCAGATGTCTCCGGGACTTACAGTTTTTCCAACGCCCTCGACTTCATAGCCAACGCGCCGAGCCGCTTTCGACAAAATTTTCAGGCGGAGTCCACACAGCACAACACCTACATGGGCTTCTTTATCCAGGACGAGTGGCGTCTGCTGCCCAATTTGGTTTTGAGTTATGGATTGCGTTACGAGAACGAGACCATCATCAGGGACCGCAACAATTTGGGGCCGCGCTTTTCGGCGGCTTACGATCCTTTCAAGGATGGCAAGACGGTGATCCGACTTGGCGCCGGAGTTTTCTTTAACCGCGCCCTGCTTCGAACCATCGACGACTTCACGCTTGGCGGTCAGCAGCGGTTTTTTGACACCAACAATCTGAACGATCCTGCGACCGGGCTTCTCGGTAGCGCCGATTTCCGCCGCGCCTTTATCGCCGCAAATCTGCGGTTTCCGGAAACGCTTACTGTTGATTCACCACTTGTCCAGAGCCTTGGCGTGCTTAATGCCAACTTTTCCCGGCGGCTTGATCCTGACTTGCGGATTCCTGAGAGTTATCAGGCTAATGTTGGATTCGAAAGGGACCTCGGGCAAGGTTTTGTTTTCGAAACGAACTACACCTTTAACCGCGGCCTTCACCTGTGGCGCGAATTCAACGCCAACGCGCCCAAACTGCCGGCCGGTTTCAAAAACTTCTCCGCGTACCTTGGTTCCCGTGACTTCGTAAACTTCCGCAGCAGTCCGTTTGGCATCCGGCCGCTTTATAACGTTTCCACGGCCGGCGATTTGGTCAGATTTGTTTTTAGTCCACTTGATTCTGCCAATCCAAATGCGGTCAACCGCATCGCTGAGCTTGGCGTGCCGATTTCCGTTATCAATCTAAATAGTTTCAGTTCATCTAGCGCCGTTGAGGTAGCCCTGGCTGCCCTGAATCCTTTTCGGCCTGATCCAACCCGCGCCGACATCCAACAGCTTATTTCAGCCGGCAACAGCTTCTACCACGGCCTGACCTTCGAACTGCGCAAGCGGCTCAAGCAAACAAAGAACTTCGCTTTCTCCTTCCGAGCCGCCTACACATATTCGCATTTGACTGACGATGGCATTGTGAACACGTCCGATGCCCTGGTCGCGGGCGACTTTTTCGCGGAACGCGCGCGCAGCCTGGTTGAGCGCCGGCACCGCTTTGTCTTTTCGGGAACGTTTGACATGCCAAGTTATTTCGGCAAACTGCGCTTCTCACCTCCGGAGCACCATTCAACATTTCTATCGGAGGCGCAGACCGCAACCTCGATGATGTCGGCAACGATCGACCAATCTTCACAGGAAACACTGGGGTGCTGCACTGGCGCGGGCCGGGCGATCCGATTGACCCGGCAATCCTGAATTTCTTTTCGCTGCCCACTATCGGCCAAACAGGAAACCTGCCGCGTAATGCCGGCCAGGGACCTGGTCAGTTTTTCTTCGACTTGAATATTACGCGCGAGTTTCGGTTGAGCGAACATGTGCGCCTGCGGCCGGTAGTGGAGTTTGACAACGTACTCAACAAAACTGTCTATAGCTTCGGCAGCGAATTCATAAACTTCAACGCCTTCGCTCCCACCGCCACGCCGGAGCAACGCCAGGCGTTCCTTAATTCTTTTCTCGTCACCACGCGCACCCTGCGCCCGCGACAGGTTCGGCTCGGAATTCGCTTCGACTTCTAGGCAGAACCACGTGCGTACAGTTACACAAAATCAGAACTGGGAGCGAAGCGACCAGCCGGAGAATCAACTCTTATGAAAATGTGCACTAGAAAGGCGCTCCTAACCTAAAGACTTGTCCGTTGAGTGATCGGCTGGTCGCTTCGCTCCCAGTTCTGATTTTGCGTAACTGTACGCAGGTGGTTCTGACATGCTCTCTGTGTTAGATTTCCTCGCGGATCATGCCTGACCCTTCATCACAATCCGAGCCGGTTAACGAGGTCGATACGGCGCTGCTCGATGTCGAACTCTTCCTCAAATACCAGGCGCCCGATAGGGCCATCAAGCGATTGCTTGCCGCGCTGGAAGCACATCCGCGCTCCATCCCGTTGCGCGAACGAATGCGCGAGATCTGTATGGGGCAAAAACAGCCTGAAGAAGCAGCGCGTCAGTGTCTGGCGCTGGCCAAAATTTATGTCGAGCGTGAAGAGTTTGACGATGCCTACGATCGACTGCTGGAAGCCAAGCAGCTCGACACTCGGATTAATATCGCGGGCGGTTTGGAAGCTATTCGGCGGGCCCGGCGCCCGGATTTGCGTCCTGAAGCAGCAGCAGCACCAGTCTCAAGTGCCCCGCTTGTTACCCTGGCCGGCGACCTGACCGCGATAAGTGTCTTTGACGCGGTCCAGGTGATCGAAAACGCAAGGCTTACGGGCACACTGGTGTTAACCAACGACACCCAGACCGGCAGCGTCTACTTCAACGAAGGAAGAATTGTGGATGCGGAAGCCGCTGGCGCCAGTGGAGAACCGGGCTTTCGCCAAGTGGTGGAAATAACCACAGGAGGTTTTGAGTTTCAAAAGTCGGCCGAAGGGTTTATGGCGCGGATTCAGGCAGCGAGTAACACGAACCTTATTCTTGATGCGCTGCGCCAGCTCGACGAAGACAAGAAGGACTGAAGATTCCATTTGTCATTTGACCTTTACCAAGCGCCAAAGGCGCGAAATGCAAAAGCCTGGGGCACCGCCCCAGGAACGGAATGGTTAATTATTGTTCAGCGCTGAAGGCGCGAAATAGTTCTCGCAAACGGCTATGCTAGTTTCAGGGTATTCCGCGCCTTCAGCGCTGTGCATCCCACTTATGCCTGCCCTGGGGCGTTGCCCCAGGCTTTTGCATTTCGCGCCTTTGGCGCTTGCTTGATCATTCGTCACTCGCAAGGCAGCTCAATCGTGAAGACGCTGCCTTTACCAAATTCAGAAGTAACTGTGACTTCGCCACCGTGCGCTCGCGCCAGGTGTTTCACAATCGCCAGGCCCAGGCCGGTGCCACCCATCTCGCGTGAACGCGCGCGATCGGCTCGATAAAATCTTTCGAACAATCGCTCCAGATGTTGCGCCGGAATACCCTCGCCTGAGTCTTGCACCCTAATCCTTGACCGGCGACCAGTTGCCGGCGACCGCTCATTAGCCTCGCCTTCCGCGTCCTCTTCGGATCGGATAGTCACCGTGCCATTCTTGCGATTAAACTTGATCGCATTCTCTACCAGGTTGGTCAACATCTGTTCGAGCCGGCGCGCGTCCGCGTAGACCATTGCCTCGCGAGCGACGGCGTTACTCACAACGATTCCCTGCGCCGACGCTTTTGCCGCGAGCGAAGCGATGACGTCATTCACGATCGGCGCGAGCTCGACCAGCTCGGCTCTGACCTTCACGTTTCCGGATTCAATCGCGCTCAGCTCGAGCGTGTCGTCAATGACTTCGTGCATCCGCGTAGCGTTTCTGCGAATGATGGAAAGGAAGCGTTGACTGGCTTCTTTGTCGTCGATCGCCCCCGCTTCGAGTGTTTCGATGAACGCGATCATCGCGGTCAAAGGCGTGCGCAGCTCATGCGAAACATTGGAGAGAAATTCCTGGCGCACCTGCTCGAGCCGCTCAACGCGCGTGACGTCAATGAAAACCCCCAAAGCTCCCTCGGCCCCTTTTGCCGCTTGCGCGTTTCCCTCCGAGCGTTTGCCGTTCGAATTCATTAGCGGTACTACGCGAAGATCGAAGACCAGCCGTTCCGGCCCGTGCGTCTCAACTTTCACGCCGCTTCGTTCAGTACCTTTCAACGCATCCAGAAAAGCGCTGTAGATTGCGGGATTGCGAGTGAGTTCGGTTAGACGCTGGGCGTCAAGCTTGCCACGGGAGAGATTAAACAGGCGGTGAGCAGCGGCGTTTGAAGCAACAACGCGCATGTCCTTATCGACCACTATCAAACCTTCGCGCATCCCGTTCATCGTCGCTTCAAACAATTTTCCCTGCGCGAAAGTATCTGACGGCGCCTCGGCTTCGCCTCCCTCTTCATGGACACCAGACGTTGGCAGTTGTTCAGTTGAAGTTCTGTTGGAGAATGCTTTGATAAGCCAGCCGGCAGCAGCCAGTAACAGGACAGCGGCAACAACGGCTCGGGCGGTGAGAGACGGCAGGAGGAGAACAACGGTCAGTGAAACTGCGACTGCTGGGATCAGAAATGCATTGCGCTTAGACATGACGAACCAACAGTGAAGAGTAAAAAGTGGAGGGTTAAAAGCAATAACCAGGAAGATGACTTTTCACTCTTCGCTTTTAACTTTTCACTCTTTGGCGCTTGCTCCTGTACAACCAACGAAGCGGTAGCCTACGCCAACCACAGTTTCAATACAATCGCCGCATTCATCGAGCTTTTGCCTGAGTCGGCGTATATGAACGTCAAGCGTGCGCGCGTCGCCGTAGTAACTGTAACCCCAGACGTTGTCGAGTAGTTGCTGGCGAGTGATGACGCGATCGGCGCTCTTCGCCAATACCGACAGCAGACTAAACTCTTTGTTTGTCAGTTTCACTTTCTGGCCGTGGCAAACGACACGAATATCGTCAAAATCGATCAGCAGATGATCGTCTTCGTAAGTCTTCCCACTGGTCTCGTCCATGCGCCGCATGACGGCGCGCACCCGCGCCAGCAGCTCTCTTATCGAGAAAGGCTTGGTGATGTAATCGTCAGCGCCAAGATCCAATCCTGTAACTCGATCTGATTCAGATGCCTTGGCTGTCAACATGATTATTGGCGTGCGGCGAGTCGCAGGTTCCCGGCGCAGCCGGCGGCACAATTCGGTGCCGCTCATTCCCGGCAACATTAGATCCAGGATTATCAACGAGGGCGGTTCCCGTTCGTTAAGGGCGGCCGCCAATCCCGCCTCTCCAGTCAGCGCCGTAATGGCAGGCAATCCCTCGCGCTCGAAGTTGTACTTCAAACTCTCGGAGATGTCCGGATCATCTTCAACGATTAGGATTGGTCGTGTCATTCCTGAGATGCCTTTACTTCCAACGAGGTAGGGAAGAAAATTCTCGGTCTCCCTACTTAAAGTGCTTGATAAAAGCAGCCTCCGCCATATAAACCGTCAACTCACAGATGTCCGTGACGTAATCGCCAATCCGTTCCAGATGCTTGGCCACAAAAAGTAGCCGCGCGTCACGGGTTGCGGTGGAGGGCTCGGTCACCATCATCTCAATCAACTGGTGAAAAACGTGGTTATAGAGTTCATTAATCTCGGTGTCGCTCAGAATCACCTGGCGGGCCGCCACCGCATCGCCGGACGTGAAGGCATCAAGCGCCGCTCGCAGCATCCGTAGCGCATGCTCTGACATGCGACTCAGATCTACGACTGACTTTAACTCCGGTTCGTTGTTGAGATCGATGGCTACCCGCGCAATATTGGCGGCGTGATCGGCGATGCGCTCAAGCACTGGCGCCATCTTGGCAACCGAGATAACAAAACGAAGATCGCGCGCTGCCGGCTGCCGTAAGGCAATAATGTCGATGCACTGCCGATCAACTTCCACTTCCAGTTGATCAATCCTATCGTCCTGATCAAGGACTTTACGCGCGAGGTCGCTGTCGCGTTCTGTGAGGGCCTTCATAGCCCGTTCGAGCGCGGTCTCAGCTTCGCCCCCGAGCAGTAGCACGCGATCGCGCAGCGAGTCGAGTTCGTCGTCAAGATGTCTGTGGTATTCCATTATTTTGAACTTAGTTCTTCGTACTCTGATCTTTGTACTTGGTCCCAGGTCTTTGTGCTTCGTACTTTGAGCTTTGGTCTTTGGTCTTTGGTGTTCGTATGCCGGCTCCGTTTCAGGCAAACGACCAAGTACAAAGCACGAAGTTCAAAGACCAAAGACCGGTTTTCTTATTAACCAAACCTTCCCGTTATATAGTCTTCCGTCAGCTTCTCGTCGGGATTGGTAAACATTTTTTCGGTTGAGTTCACCTCAATCAATTTGCCCAGCAGGAAGAACGCTGTGGTGTCCGAGACGCGCGCTGCCTGTTGCATGTTGTGCGTCACAATCACGATGGTGTACTGCTTCTTCAGCTCGACGATCAGCTCTTCGATCTTGTGCGTGGCAACCGGATCCAGCGCCGACGCTGGTTCGTCCATCAATACTACCTCAGGCCGAATAGCTAATGCTCGCGCGATGCAAAGGCGCTGCTGTTGTCCGCCCGAAAGACTCAGGGCAGAAGTCTTGAGACGATCCTTCACCTCATTCCAAAGAGCTGCGTCTTTTAGTGCCTGTTCGACGCGTTCAGCCAATTCGGACTTGGTGGCGGTAAGACGGTTTATTCTCAAGCCGTAGGCAACGTTATCGAAGATCGACTTGGGAAACGGGTTTGATTTCTGAAACACCATCCCCACTTTTCGTCGCAGTTCAACCACGTCTGTTCCGGGCTGATATACATCGACTTCGTCCATCAGCACTTCGCCCTCGACGCGAGTGCCGGCAATCACGTCGTTCATGCGATTTAAGGTCCGCAGAAAGGTCGACTTGCCACAGCCGGAAGGTCCGATGAAAGCCATCACTATTCGTTCCGGAATCTGCAGCGACACCCCATAAAGCGCCTGGGACTTGCCATAGTAAAAGTTGAGGTCGCGCACGGCGATCTTTGCCGCGTCACCGTGTCGCTGTGAATCTGGTGTGCCCGGGTCGCGCTCAGGAACGTTCACTCTGGTGGTTATGGTTGGCGCTGATGTCGACATTCTTAATTTCAGGTCTCAAATCTCAGATCTCGTTTTTTTTCAAAAACTCTTCGCAATCAAAACTTTTGTCGCGTCAGAAAACGCACGGCGATATTGATCGACAGGATTATAGTCATCAGGACCAGCGTCGCCGCCCATGCCTGCGCGTACCATTCGTCATATGGCGAAATAGCATAGTTGTAGATCTGCACCGTCAGCGACGCGATTGGTTGGTCAAGGTAGTAATTAAAGAAGCGGCTGCCAAAAGCGGTAAACAATAGGGGCGCCGTTTCTCCGGAGATACGCGCGATTGCCAACATTGCTCCAGTTGCAATTCCAGATGCGGCCGCCGGCACGACCACTCCGAGAGTCACGCGCCATTGCGGCGCGCCCAAAGCCAGTGCTCCTTCGCGCAGGCTGTGGGGCACGAGCTTGATCATTTCTTCGGTTGTTCGCGCCACAATTGGAATCATGATCAAGGCGAGCGCCAATCCCCCAGCCAGGGCCGAGAAGTGTTTTAGCGGGACAACTACTATTGTGTAGACAAATACTCCGGTGACGATCGAAGGAATTCCGGTTAACGTGTCAACCAGAAACCTCACCACACTGCCAAAGCGTCCAGACCCAAACTCAGAAAGATAGACACCGACAGCGATTCCAAAAGGCATGCCGATCGCAGAAGAGAGCAGGAGCAACACCAGTGTTCCCATGATCGCATTGCGAATACCACCACCCTCACCAACCGGCCGCGGATCATTCATTAAAAAACCCAGGCTGAGCGCGCCGATTCCCCGCATGGCAATGTAGCCCAGAATAATCAACAAGATGCCGATTGCCGCGAAGGTACAGAACGCGGTAAGCGAGGTCATGGTTGCACTCGTAGTGCGGCGTATCTGATCAACTCGTCTCATCGAGTTTCAAGTTTCAAGTTTCAAGTTTCAAAGTCAATATTAGATCCTAAGGACTCGGGTTTCAGGTCTCAGGTCTCAGGTTTCAGGTTTCAGGTCTCAGGTCTCAGGTCTCAGGTCTCTCAGGCTAAACTTGAAACTTGAAACTTGAAACTTACGCGGCACCACCAACGCCACTCGTCTTTCGCGTCACATTCCACACCAGGATCCTGGCGATTGCGTTCACCACAAAAGTTACGAAGAACAGAATGAGCCCAAGTTCAACCAACGAACTTAGATAAAGATCCTGACTCGCTTCAGTAAACTCATTGGCCAGGACTGACGCTATTGTGTAGGAGGGCTCAAAAAGTGAAGCGCTGATTTGCGCTCGGTTGCCGATAACCATAGTCACGGCCATCGTCTCGCCGATAGCGCGGCCCAAACCCAGTATCACGGCCCCCGCGATTCCGGGCGCCCCGTTGACCAAAACCACCCGGGTCGTTTCCCATTTCGTTGCGCCTAACGCAAGCGCTGCTTCGCGCTGTGAACCCGGCACTGCCGTCAATACATCCCGAACAACCGCGGAGATGATTGGCGTGACCATGATTGCCAGAATAATTCCGCCGGTCAGCAAGCCGATTCCAGTGATCGATCCGGTAAACAGCGGCAGCCATCCGAACCATCGTTGCAGCGGCGGCTCCACATGGACACGCAGAAACGGAGCCAGCACGAAAATGCCCCATAGCCCGTAAACAACCGAAGGAATCGCCGCCAATAGTTCAACTACAAACGCCAGCGGCCGGGCGAGTTGTCGGGGCGCCTGTTCGACCAGGAAGATTGCAATACCCAGGGAAAGCGGCACAGCGATTAGCAGGGCTATCAGCGACGAGACAACCGTGCCGTAAACAAAAGCCAGCGCTCCAAAATCGCCCTTGACCGGATCCCAATTCGTGCCGGAAAGAAACCGAAGCCCAAACTGACTGATTGAGAGTCTCGACTCATAAGCCAGGGCGAGGATCATTGCCACCACGATCAATAACACCAGCGATGCAGCGCCCAACAGGAATAGCCGGAATATCGCGTCACCCGTGTTGCCAGTGGGCGAGAGCGCGCGTTGCAAATCGCTGAAGGTGTTATTCCGAGGCGGACGCTGTCCGATGGCTTCGTCCATATCAGTTAATCGAGAGATCAGTTGGGGCACGGCATGCCGTGCCCCAACATTGTTTCGTGGCAACTTCGGTGTGGCTTTAACGCAGAGGCTTTCCACCGGAAGTGATGGAATTGATCTTCGCTTCCGCGCGTTTCACGATCTCGGCGGGCAACGGAGCGTATTGCAACTCCTTCGCAAACTGTTCGCCGTCGTGAATCCCCCACCAGAGAAATTCAACCAGGGCCTTGCCCTTGTCTGCATGCTTCTGGTCCTTGTAAGCAAGGACGTAGGTGTAACTTGAAATCGGGTATGCATTCTCTCCGGGTGAATTTGTAATCGACACGCGCAGGTCATCAGGTGTTTGGGTGGAAGCTGAAGCTGCTGCCGCAGTGACTGCATCAATCGAAGGCTCGACAAATTTGCCGTTGGCGTTTTTGATCAACGCCGCGGGCATTTTGTTTTGCACTGCATAAGCCAGTTCGACGTAACCAATCGTGTTTGGCTGATTCTTAATTTGACCGGTGACTCCTTCGTTTCCTTTCCCACCCTGGCCTCCCGGCCATTTAGGCGACTTATCAGTGCCCACCTTTTCTTTCCATTCCGGACTTACTTTCGAAAGATAATCGGTGAATACGAAGGTCGTGCCGCTGGCTTCAGAACGGTGCACCGTAGTGATATCCGCCGCCGGAAGACTGACACCGGGATTGTCCTGCTTGATCTTCGCGTCGTCCCACTTTTTGATCTTGCCAAGGAAAATATCGGCAACAACTTCGGGTGAAAAGTGAAGCGGCTGCGCAATCGAAGCAACGTTATAGGTAACAACAACTGCGCCCAGCACGGTCGGGATATGCAGCAACTCGCCCGGCGCTGCCTTCAACTCTTCATCTTTCATCGGCGCGTCAGACGCACCGAAGTCTACAGTTTGTTCCTGAATCTGCTTGATTCCGCCGCCCGAACCGATCGACTGATAGTCTATCTGCACGCCAGGATGAAGTTTGCCGTATTCGCTAACCCACTTTTGATAGAGCGGGTTCGGAAAAGTTGCGCCGGCGCCCTGAAGCTTCGTCACGCCGTTACCGCTACTGGGGCCGCCGCCGGGGCTACAGGCAAGCGGAACCAAGGCAAACGAAGCGAGCAGAATTAACGCCGTTATTCGAGGAGACTTCCAGAAAGTGGGCATAAATTTCTCCAATTGACTGTGGATTTTCAACTGGGAATCTAGGGGCCGGATGTTACGTCTACCTGAATTATGGCTGAACTTTATGTTAACACTCGGTAGGAAGGCCGACTGCCGGCTTCCGGGTTTGAGGCTGAAACGCACGGTACTCTTATTAGCGAGTACTGGGTCTGTTTGATGTCCGATAAGCTTTAAGCTTGTCGTGGTGCTACGACAAACTGAAGTTTGTCGGACATTTTCGTTGAAACTGACCCACTACCTGTTAGCGCTGTCGCTGATTGAAGCGGCATCCACCTGTTAACATGTGAGTTGAATGGGACACGCACACAGCCACGCCCCGGGAACAACCGGGCGTCGTCTAATCCTATCGATCATCGTCACCGCTGCTTTTGTGGTCGGCGAAGCAATCGCGGGCTACTTTGCGCATTCCTTAGCGTTGCTCTCAGACGCCGGACATAACTTCTCCGATGCGTTGGCTCTCGTCTTTTCCTGGTACGGCATCTGGATGGCTCAGAAGCCTTCCACCGCGAAACGCACTTTTGGTCACCATCGAGTCGGCATTCTCACGGCCCTGGTCAACTCGGTCTCGTTAGTTGTCATTGCGTTGCTGATTTTCTGGGAAGCTTTCTCGAGACTGCGTCATCCAGAGCCGGTGCGCAGTACACCAATGATCATCGTCGCGTTAGTAGCGGTGTTAATGAACACGCTGATCAGCTTGTGGCTTCGCAAGGCTGCCCGAAAAGATTTGAATGTACGTAGTGCCTACCTGCACATGTTGGGTGATGCGGTCTCGGCGGCCGGCGTAGTTGCAGCTGGTGTGGTCGTGGCTTTCACCGGGGCCTCGATCGCCGACCCTATGGTTTCGATCCTGATCGGACTTCTGATTCTGTGGAGTTCATGGTCAATACTCAAAGAGTCAGTCAACGTTCTTCTGGAAGGCATCCCTGAGGGTTTGAATATGGAAGCGGTTGAGCAAGCCATAAGCGGCGTTGCCGGTGTCGAAGCGGTTCACGATCTGCACGTCTGGACTGTAGGTTCAGGCATCATCGCTTGTAGCTGCCACATCACCGTCGAGGAACAAAGCGTCAGAAGCGGCCAGAATGTATTGCGGGCTGTGGCGGATGAGTTAGAACATGATTTCGGGATCACGCACACCACCATCCAGGTTGAGGCTGAAGGTTGCGAGGAAAATGACATGTATTGCTTGTTGAAAATTGCTGAGCAACACAAAGGTCACAAACACAACTAGGTTTGGCTTGCCTCAAGAACTGAAAGTTCTTCCTCTCATTCACACCGTGGCTTCAGCCCGGTGTTTCAGAACCGAAAGAGAATCAAAGAACCGTTTCAACGGTTTTTAGTCCGGCCCTGGATGCAGTTCTCTTCGCTTAATTAGCGCAGCAGACCAGAAGAAAACCGTAAACCGTTAAAACGGTTCCGGAACTATTTCTCGTGCTGATCACCGGGCTGAAGCCCGGTGTGAATGAGAGAAGGTCATTGACTTTTGAGGCAAAACCGATTAATTCGATGGCAAAGCGTCAATTTGAACCAAGCGGTTTAGCCAATGATCAGCCGGTAGCCGACGTTGACCATGGTCTCGATTTGCAGTCGGTGAGGACTGAGTTTATTGCGTAGCCGATAAATGTAGACGTGAAGACTCTCCATGTTCACGGGCTTATCATTTCCCCAGGCGTATTCCCAAAGCTCTTCGGCGGTGACGATTCTTTCCGGTGAACGCGACAGACGCGAAAGAATTAAGAACTCCGTGCGCGGCAACTTCAGGGATTGCCCACCGCAGGTGACGTAGTAGTTCCTGTGTTCAACCCGCAGGTAGCCGTCGTCGTAAACATCTTCGGCTACCTGCGGTGTTTCCTTTTCGACGAGCGACAATTCAGTTGTTGCCATTTGGTTTTCCGAGCTGTTGTCATCTTAGAAATTCAGTCGCAGCGCAAACTGCACTTGCCGGCTGGTACCCAGACCCACGTCGCGAACAACTGTTTGCCGGAGTAGACCAAAAGTTCCGCCAGCCGCCCCTTGTGTATAACCCTGACCTGGCTGAACCACGTTACTGGTGCTCACCGTGTACACTCCGGCAGCCTGAGTGAAAGCCGGCAGCGCGAGATTCAAACGCGAACCCGGGATATCGAAGTTGGTGTGGTTGAAGATATTGAAGATCTCGGTTCTGAATTCAAGATTCGTAGACTCTGAAAACCTGAAGCGCTTGTTCAAGACGATATCGAACTGCTTGAAGCTGGGTCCGCGCAAAAAGTTCCGAGGTACGTTGCCGAATGTTCCAGGCGCCGGAGTAGCAAACGCCGCCGGATTCAGAATGAGACGATCGTTGGATAAGTAAGGACTGACGCCGGGTATTAGGTCAGGCCGTCGCACATTTCGCGAAGCGCCACCACTCGGTGTGTTAACTACCGCGATGAAGCCCGCCGGCAGTGGATTCGCCGCATTGATAGTGCCGGGAAGTTGCGCGACAAAGCCGTTAGCAAAAGTTGTGGTCGCCCCGCCCGCGCCGGTGGGTACGACACAACCCGCGGCGTTCGCGCATTGAATTACAACATCGGGACGGACAATGCCGATCTCGAGCGGCACTCCGGAACGTGCATTGGCGATGGTGCCGATCTCCCAGTTGCCAAGAATGGCATTCCCCACGCCACCGAAGTCATACTTTTTACCCTTACCGAATGGCAGATCGTAAAGCGCGCTCAAATTGAAGGTGTGGCGTACATCAAAGTTGTTGTAGCCGTTGTCATAGTCAAACTCACTCAGCGCACGCGCATTGTTGGCGGCGGTACGTGCCTCATTCGAACCGGAAGTATTACCGAACGAGCGAGAGAAGGTGTACTGCGAGTTCAAAGTCAGGCTCGAACTAAGTCGCCGGCTAAGGGACATTTGCAACCCTCGATAACTGTCATGCCCTCCACTAGTCTTATCATCGATCTCAGCGAACGGGTTTTGCACCGACGATGTGCCGGAAACGATAGAGAACTCGCGCACCGTGTTGACCGCTATAACCCGCCCGCCGGCGTTTGTTCGGTTGATAACGCCAACGCCAAGAGGAAGCGTTGTGCCATCCACAATCGATGTCTGGCCGGGCAGAATGCGATTGGCGACGCTGCGGAGGAACAAGTTGCGCCCTTCCGAGCCGACGAAGGCTGCGGATAGCACCATCTTGTAGGGCAGGGTCTGCTGGAGTGAGACGCTGTACTGATAAACCTTCTCAGGAATCGTATATTCCGGCGCGTAAGCTCGCGGCTGATACTGGCGGTTATTTGGATTGCTGAGAAACGCGGCCGCAATGACCGCTGGGTCTTGCGGGAAGGTGACATTGCTCAGCGTTGAGCTAATGCGATTAGACTCGATCGGCTGAATCTGGTCTTCCGTCTGACCCGGACCGTAGTAGATGCCGAAGCCGCCACGTAACACCGTATTCCCGCCCGCGAAGAAGCCTGTGCCCCCGGGATTCGGGGACCAGGAGAGGCCCACGCGCGGGCCGAAGTTGGTCTTCGACGAGTGCAAAGGATCCTGGCTCGAATCGCGCAAGGTGCCGGTGATGATGTCGAACAAGATCTGCCGATCGTTGGCCTCGCGCAGCGGGGTGTAATACTCGTAGCGCAAGCCGTAGTTCAAGGTAAGGTTGGGCTTGATCTTCCACTCGTCCTGCGCGTACGTGATGTAATAC
>Ga0070698_100003581_pt1 | contig 17065 bp, 13 predicted proteins | sample KBSK1502metaG_FD_65477 | JGI IMG/M metagenome (GOLD analysis project Ga0070698, IMG submission 65477) | Corn, switchgrass and miscanthus rhizosphere microbial communities from Kellogg Biological Station, Michigan, USA - KBS K1-50-2 metaG | ecosystem: Host-associated > Plants > Roots >...
CGATCAGCAGAAAGCCGTTCTTGGCGTCTTCGGCCAAAACCTCGGGGGCGCTGAACCCGAGATCGCGCAGCAGCGCCGAGACGGCGATATAGGGCCGGACGTCCTCGTGCGGCGGCGGCGCATCCATCACGACGACTCGCCGCCCATCGCTGTGGAGCCGGTAATACCGTCGAAAGGATGCATCCCCGGCGAGAGGCTTCGGGACCGGGCCTCCCCAGCCGCAGGCCTCTAGAAAGGCCTGCATTGCCTGATTTCGCAGATCGGGCGACGTGTCCGCCGGAGAAAAAGACAGAGGGGTGGCTTCGTCGCCGAAGGCAGGCTCGGCCAGCTCACGCATCGGCGATTATCGCTGCCAGCCGGGTCTGCCACCCGCCGCCGGGATTGAGCGTTGCCCGCCGGGCGTCGGGCTGAGCACCGAATGACAAGCTGATTTCGAGGCGGCTCTCGGGCAGCAGCGGACCCAACCGCTCAGGCCATTCGATCAGCGAAATGCCGTCGCTGAACGCGTCCTCGATGCCGAGCTCCCAGGCCTCCTGGTGTGAGCCCAACCGATAGAGATCGAAATGCCAGATGGCCGCCGGGTGAAGTTCATAGACCTGCACCAGCGTGAACGTCGGGCTTGGCACCTCTTCGTTGCGATCCCCACGCGCGCGGATAAAGGCGCGCGCAAAGGCTGTCTTGCCGGCACCGAGATCGCCCTTTAACGCGATGATGTCGCCGCGCTGCGCCAGCCCCGAGATTCGGCCAGCTAACGCGACAGTAGCAGCTTCGTCAGGCAGATCGACAACGATCATCGCCTTCGCGTTGTATAACTTCGCGGTGATCAGGCGCAACAGAGGCTGCGCCCGCGCGACCCACCGCCTGCAACCCCGGGTCTCTACCGGCGCTTAGCGTCGTTTGGGAAACTCGTGCCGTTGCGAATCGCACGGATTACAGGCATCACGGCTCTGTGCGAGCCGCTCGCGACTGGAAGCGATCTAGGCCGCTACTCGGGCCTTGAGGCTGCGTTGCTTCGCGGTTGGGGTGTGCACCCTGGTGTCCATGCCGTGGGACGCCTGTTTCGGCCCTATCCCCGCTCCAGCCAGCTCACGCTGCGCAGCCGGGAGTCGGCAGATGATCCGGGTTCCCCACCCGGTCGCCGATTCGATCGCCACGGTTCCGCCGTGCAGCTCGATCAGGCTCTTGACCAGCGCGAGACCCAGACCAGCACCCGATTGCCGTGTACCCCGTTCGAATTTTTCAAGCACTCTCGCCTGTTCTGATGGCGGTATGCCGATCCCGGTATCGGCCACGGTCAGGAATAGCTCGCCGTCGCGGCGCTGTGCCTCGATCGTTATTGCGCCGCCCGGCGGAGTGAATTTGATCGAATTGGAAACGAGATTGAACAGGGCCTGCTTGAGGCGGCGCTCGTCGGCCTCGATCGTGCCGATGTCGGGAGGGCAACGCAGCTCGAGTTTGAGATCGCGGCTTCGTCCGCGTTCGCGGGTGAGGCTGAGCACGCCTTCCAGCATCGGGCGAACGTCCACCCGCCCAGTTTCTAGCAGCATGTAGCCTGCTTCGATTGTCGCGAGATCAAGGATGTCGTTGATCAAGGTCAGCAGCTGCTGTGAGCTCGCCAGAATGCCCCGGCTGTAGTCGAGCTGGCGGCTGTTGAGGTCGCCGAAATATTGATTGTTCAAGATTTCGGCAAAGCCGATGACCGCGTTGAGCGGAGTGCGCAACTCGTAGGAGACATTGGCAATAAATTCGCTCTTGAGGCGCGTTGCAGTTTCGAGGGCTTCGTTGCGCTCACGCAGCGCCCGCTCTACCCGCGCGGTATCTGTCACATCGAGATAGGTCAGCAGCACATTGCCATCCGGAAGCGGTACGATCGCCTCCTGCAGCATCGAACCGTCCGTGCGGTAGAGCGGGCCGCTCGACAAAGCGGGGCTGGTGACTTTTGCGATGATCCTTTCCTTGATCGCCAACCAGTCGCCGTCCTCGTCGAGGAGGGCGCGCGTCTTCTCGACGATCTCGCCAATATGCGGTTCGTCGGCGACGTCTTCGACCGATAAGCTCCAGAGCGCCAGGTAAGCAGGGTTGTGGAGCTTCAACCGGCCGTCACTGCCGTAGACGGCGATACCTTCGAACATGTGGTCGAGGGTCGCGCGGCGGACCTGTGTCAAAGTATTGCAGGAGCGTTCGAGCGCCAGGCGGTCCGTGACGTCTTCATAAACAAGAGTGAGCCCGCCGAACGGGTGCGGCGAAACCGACAACAGCAAGGCGCGGCCGTCCGGCAGGTGCATCATCTCCTGCTGCGGCTCGATCAGCGAGGTGAACATCCCCAGCCGTTCGGATTTGAACGCCCGGAAATCGGCCACTTCAGGAAGGCCGCGACACTCGCGAAGCTGTTCCAAAACCTCCTCGAAGGAGGGCTCTGCGGTAAGCCAATTTTCGGCGAGACCCCACATCGACGCGAATGCGCTGTTGAAGAATTTGAGCCGTCGGTCGGGACCGTAAATTGCGACCGAGGCTCGGATGCCTTCGAGAACCTGGGCATGAGCGTTGATGTGGCGCCATAGCTCGGCTTCTACGGCCTCCAGATCGGTGCGATCGAGGGCGAAACCGATTTTACCGTCGATGCAATCAATCTCGCGGATCTCGATCAGCCGACGGGAACCGCCAATGACGACGTGCCGGCGTTCGCCGGGGCGAGCGTCGATGGCCAGCTCCCGGCCTTCGGCGACGGCTGATTTTGGGGTCGTTTCGATCGCCTCCGCGTAGGCGCGGTTACAATCGACCAGGGCGAGATCAGGACTGCGCCGCCAGACCGGCACCGGAATGGCGTCGAGCATCTGACGCAGGGTGGCGGCGGCCTGGCGGGCGTCTTCGACGCCGGCCGCGGCAGAAGCGTCGATCAGCCACAATACAATCTGACCCGTAGCGGTCTGCCGACCCTCGATCGTATGGGCCTCGCCGCTGCACGCCGCGACGGTTAGCGAAAATGCTGTTCCGGCATAACGGAGCGCCGCAAGCGCTGCCTCGAGTTTCGCCGCATCACTCGGAGCCAGCCGGGCCAGAAACGCGCCGTAAGAGGCCGTTTGACCGGCGTCGCCATCGCGTCGGTCAGCGGCAGGCCAGCGAAACGACTTCAGCGGAACCGTACCAAGCGCGGCACCCGCCGCGAGCGCCTGGTAGAGTCGGCGCTGGGTGCGCAGTAACAGCGCACCCAGCGTCAGGGTGATGACCAAACATGACGCCCCAAAGAACTCGATCAAAGCAACCCGCCCTTGCTTCAGCTGACGTACCGGAGATCGACTGTGGATTCGTATGGCTTATCATAGGGCGTCTTTTACCGCAAAACAAGAGTGTTTACCTTATGAAACATCGTTAAGGTTGTGCTGTCGTGATGCCTCTCAGTATCGGTAGTGTTCGGGCTTGAACGGGCCGGAGCGGGGTAGGCCGAGATACCCAGCCTGGGCGGGGCTGAGCGCGGTCAGCTTGACACCGAGCTTATCGAGGTGGAGCGCGGCGACTTTTTCGTCGAGATGTTTTGGCAGCACGTAGACCTTGTTCTCGTAGTTCCCGTGATTGGTCCACAGTTCGATTTGCGCGAGCACTTGGTTGGTAAACGAGGCGCTCATCACAAAGCTCGGATGACCGGTGGCACAGCCGAGATTGACCAGCCTGCCCTTGGCAAGGACGATCAGGCGCTTGCCGTCGGGAAAGACGACTTCGTCGACCTGTGGCTTGACCTCCTCCCAAGGGTAGTTGCGTAGAGAGTCGATCTGAATTTCGCTGTCGAAATGGCCGATGTTGCAGACGATGGCGCGATCCTTCATCTGCCGCATATGGTCGATCGTGATGACGTCGATGTTCCCTGTCGCCGTGACGAAGATGTCGCCGACTGAGGCCGCTTCGTCCATCGTCGTCACCTGGTAGCCCTCCATCGCCGCCTGCAGCGCGCAGATCGGGTCGATCTCGGTCACCATCACCCGCGCGCCTTGGCTGCGCAGGCTCGCTGCGGAGCCCTTTCCGACATTGCCAAAGCCGCACACCACCGCGAGTTTGCCGGCGAGCATCACGTCCGTCGCGCGCTTGATCCCGTCGACGAGGCTCTCCCGGCACCCATAAAGGTTGTCGAACTTCGATTTTGTCACGCTGTCGTTGACATTGAACGCGGGCGCCTTGAGGGAGCCGTCCCGCACCATCTCATAAAGGCGATTGACGCCGGTGGTGGTCTCCTCCGAAATCCCGCGGATGCCCGCCAGCAGATCGGCGTGGCTGTCGTGCAGGATCTTGGTCGCGTCCCCGCCATCGTCGAGCACCATATTGGGGGTCCAACCCTGCGGGCCGCGCAAGGTCTGCTCGATGCACCACTCGTATTCCTCTTCGGTCTCGCCTTTCCAGGCGAAGACCGGGATGCCGCGGGCAGCGATCGCGGACGCCGCATGATCCTGGGTCGAAAAGATGTTGCACGAGCTCCAGCGAACCGTCGCACCGAGCTCGACGAGCGTCTCGATCAGCACCGCGGTCTGGATCGTCATGTGGAGGCAGCCGACGATGCGCGCGCCTTCGAGGGGCTTCGCCGCGCCGAATTCCTCACGCAACGCCATCAAGCCCGGCATCTCGGTCTCGGCGATGGCGATTTCGCGCCGCCCCCAATCGGCAAGCGAAATGTCGGCGACCTTGTAGTCGGTAAAGACGGGCATTCCTGATCTCCTGAAGGGGCTTGAAGGCGGTGTGCTGACAGCGCCATAGAAAGATATACAGATATCTTTATATCGTCAATCTGGCCAGGTGAATCTTCTCGAGCCAATAGCGCTTCGGCGCCCAAACGGTAGTCCCGAAGCGTAACAAAATGAATGATCATTACCGGCCCGAGGGATCGAGCCCGTGTTCTCGGATCGCACCCCGGGACTGAGCGCCCCCAGCGATAAGTTCGGCGCTGATCTGTTGGTGTTTGGCAATATCGCTTTGTCGTTGATCCTCGACAAAGCTCCGCAGTCTACAGCAATGCGGAACAGCGCTGCATTGCTGCGGGCCGTACCCGACGGGGCAGCCGCCTAAATCCGTCGCCGCCTAACCCCCGCTCAACTGCTAAAGGCTGACGATCCGCGCGCGCAAGTCGGAGATGATCTCGGCCTGCTGGATCGTGGTTGGAAGCCGAGTCTTGGACGGCGTCAAAGGCCTTCCCATTTGTCTCGCTGATATTCGGGGATGAAAAGAGGAATATTCCTGCCACGCTGTGAGGGTGTTCATGCAATCGTCGTCACTGACCTCCCGTCATCTTTTGGCGAGTCTTGTGGTAGCGCTTTCCCTGACACCGGTCATCGCGTTCGGGCAGGCCGGCACGGACAATAAAGGTGCGCAAACAACCTCGGGAACAACCGTAACCCATAACGAGCCGCCGGCCGCTGGTGACGATTGGACACCAGGAAAGATGCACGAGGCCAAGCCCTTTCCGATGCCCAGCATCAAAGGAAGCCCCGTGCCACAGCAGGTAACTCCAAGTCCATACACGGAACCGTCCGGCAGCTCGTCTCCCGGGTTCGGCGGACCGGCACCGCGGTGACGAGAGTTGCCTTGGAACGCGGCAAAGGGGCCACCTGAAAGTGGCCCCCTCTAACGCTTATCATATTCTTACCGGGGCATGGCACCGGAATACGCTGGATTCCCTGCGTCGCGGCTCTCTCACGAGCAGGCGGCGGGGGCGTTGGTACAGGCCGTATTGACCAGAGACAGGATATTGCCACTGGTGAACGGGGCGGCTCCCTGCTGCTTTACGGAGGTGTCGGTATAGCCCCAACTCGTGACACCGACGACCACGTCGTGAGTAGCCTCTGAGCCAAAACTGATGCCCGAGAGTGACGGTGGCGTTCCCAAGTTCACGAGCCACGGCCCGCCGCTCGATCCGCCGGTCATCAGAGACCCGATGATGGTATTGTTGGAGAGGGAGCTCGATACGAAGCCCTGAGAGTCGTTGCGTTCCATAAGCAGGCCGCCGTCCAGAGCGACGGGATAGCCCAGCTGGCTAATCAGAGCTTGGCTCGAGGCATTGTAGCCGTACCCATTCCAACCGTAACCATACCATCCCGCATAGTTGCCCGCGTAGCGGCCACTCTGCGGGCTTAGTGTTATGACAGCAACGTCGTCCGGACATATGACGCCATATTGGGCACAGTTGTCGGTTCCGTTATAGTAAGCGGTAGGCACCGTCGCAGATGCTGCAGTCCAAACCCCGTAGGGCGCCGATCCATTGTTATAAGCGGGAACAAAGGTCCAGCCGGAATAGAATTGCTTCTGGCCATAATTTGCCACGCAATGCGCCGCGGTCACGACGACGCCAGGTTTGATAAGCGACGCCGAGCAAAGATAGCTGCTCGATCCGATATTAAAGAATAGCTTCCCGGCCGCGCGGTACGGATAATAGTTTACCGTCAAGTCACCGATTGCGTTTACCTGGGATGTGGTAAAGGGCTGAACCGCAGTACCGTACTCCTCGGGCTCGATGCCTGAATTCTTTGGAGCGTCTTGTGGAGATACCAACTGTACCTGGTTAAGTTCACCAGTACCAGGGTCACCATCTTCAGCACCTGGGGTTCCAAAGATCTGCAGAGGATCGAGAGCACTGGCCATAGCCTTTGCTTGGGAGAGCGGAAGGTTGCGCGTGGTGGGAATAGCCATCGGCTTGGCATTTGCGAAATCGATTCCGCGTGCGGCCTGACTGGTTTGGCTCGGCAAGGCAAGGGTTGCCGTCGAGCCGTTTATCGTGACCTGCGAGTGCGCGGCAGTCGCCGCGATAGCACAACCGAGCACACTGGCAGCACCAACCGCTGCCATCTTATGGATCGTCATCACCGTTGCCCCTCTCAAGAATTCGCGGTGAGCGTTGCTGCTCGACCTCGGCATCGCGTTTGATGCGCGCCAAATGTGGATCATAAAGCGGACTATCGGATGTGAGCTTTCTCACATACGGACAATAGAGAAGTCGTCTCATGTTCGCTACACAGCGAATATCCACGAAATTTACCCTCAGAGAGCTTAGGATACTTCAGTATCTCCATGGTTAACGATCCCAATTGCCCAACTATAATAAAAACTCCGTCGGATGATTGGTGGAAGCAGCGTACGGGGAATGCCCCAGTGAGCCGTCCGACAGGATGCTACAGAAAGGCATTGGATAAATGATGCAGGAAAAGATATGGAAAATGCTGCAAACATCCATCGGGTAAGTGCGACTGTCGTTGGTCACCATACTGCCGGAACTAGGGTCGGAAATCGGTGCTTGGCACGACGTTTGCGGCCGTGACGAAGATTCCCGGATGGATCAAACGCTTGGCCTGACCGGCGCGAAGGAGGTGTTGATGAATCCACGTCTGCGCCTCGAGAAGCCGGACGATCTCATCAAGATTGCTGGCGAGCGGGAAATTTACCTTCGCCCGCGCTCGTTCAGCAGCTCATCGATTCGGCCAACAACCTTGCTCCGCGCGGCGCAGCTGCCGGGCGACGCTGAGCGCCCGTTATGGGGTCGCAACCACCGCCTGCGTCCACATCCAATCGCCGCGCGGTTGGTCCGCCTCACAAAGGGCCAACTTGCGAGGTACGATCGCGCCCTCAGTTGGATCCATTTCATCGTAATTTTGACGGGGCGAAGATATGCGTCTTATCGCGATTCTCCTTTGCCGCTCGGCCCTCATGGGTCGACCCGCTGGCACGAGCGCAATCGGCCGCAATTCCCGTTTCGGCGGATTTAATTCCCGATTGGGCCGGAAAAATTCCCGGTTCGGGCTGCTACGGGAATTTGCCGATAAGAGCTTGATCCGGCTCACGGTTTGTGCGGCTAAACGGCGGTTGCGTAGGGAAAATCGACGAAATTCCCGTCTCGACGGGAAAAACCGGGAATGGTCTTCGATGGGCGGCGAGCGTTAAGGGATGCGCTCCGCCACCCCAGGCAGGGGTTTTTAATTGGGCCAGGCGACGGCGTTGAAATCCTCGAGGAGCGCGGCGATGCGGCCCATGTCCGACTGATCCATGATCGCCCGGGCGCGTCGGGTGGCGGCGACCATGTCGAGGCTCCGGATGCGCTGCTTGACCCGCGGAATGTTGCGCGGCGCCATCGACAGGTTGCGCAGCCCGAGACCGAGCAGCAGGGCCGAAAAGCGGGGCTCGCCGGCCATCTCGCCACAGAGGCTGATCGGCACGCCGCGGCGCAGCGCCGCCTCGATGGCAAATTGGATCAGCCGCAGCACCGCCGGGTGCAGCGGGTTGTAGAGATAGGCGACCTGGTCATCGCTGCGGTCGATCGCCAGAGTGTATTGGATCAGGTCGTTGGTGCCGATTGCGAAGAAATCAGCCTCTGCGGCGAGCGAATCGGCGGCGAGCGCCGCTCCGGGCACCTCGATCATCGCGCCCAGCGGCGGGAGCGCCTTGGGAAGCCGCACCCCGCGCCTTCTGAGGCGCCGCGCGACCTGCTCCAGCGCGTCACGTGCCCGGCGTATCTCGCCTGCGTTCGAGATCATCGGTAAGAGGATGCGCAGCGGCCCGTCGCTCGCCGCCCGCAGCATCGCTGCGAGCTGCGGGTCCAAGAGCCGGCGGTCCTGCAGCGACAGGCGGATAGCGCGCAGACCGAGGGCCGGGTTGGTCGGTTCCGCGCCGTGTCCGGAAAGTGAGCGGGCGATCTTTTCGCCGCCGAGGTCGAAAGTGCGCACGGTGACGGGCTTTCCCTCCATGCCGCGCACCAGCGCCGAGAAGACCGCGTATTGCTCCTCCTCGCCCGGCAGGTCGTCTCGGTTCATGTAGAGGAACTCGGAGCGGACGAGGCCCAGTCCCATGGCCCCATTGGCGTGCGCCTGCTCGAGCTCGATCGGCAGTTCGAGATTGCCCTCGAGGGTGATCTCGACCCCGTCGCGGGTCACCGCGGGAAGCTTGCGCAGACGTGTGAGGCCTCGCCGCTCGCGTGCGAGAGCGTCGCGCCGCGCTTCATATTCGCGCACGGTCTCGGGCGAGGGACCGATGATGACGCACCCGTCGGTTCCGTCGATCACCACCGTGTCGCCCGGCTGTGCGTGTTCGAGCAGCCCCGGCACCGCTAGAACCGCGGGCAGGCCGAGCGCGCGTGCGACGATTGCGGTATGGCCTTCGGCGCCGCCAAAGATTGTGGCGAACCCGGCGATGCGCTGCGGATCCATCAGCGCGGTGTCTGCGGGACTCACTTCCTCGGCGAGCACGACCGCACCCGCCGGTACGCCGGAATAGGCGACATAAGGCTTCTTGATCAAATTGCGGATCAGCCGCCGACCGACGACCCGGATATCCTCGATGCGTGCCGCCAGGTACGGGTCACGCATCGCCGCAAAGCTCTCGGCAATCTCGTGGATCTCGATCTGCACGGCGCGCTCGGCATTGATCCTTGCCCGCGCGATCCGATCGCTGGCGCCGCGGACCAGACGCGAGTTCGACAACATCGCGACATGCGCATCGAGCAAATATCCGAGTTCCTCGGCAGCCGACTCGGGCAAGACCGAAGTTTTTGTCTTCAGCTTGCGCAGCTGTCTCAGCGAGACTGCGACCGCCTCGGCGAAGCGGCCCCGCTCTGCTTCAACTTCGCTCTCGGGGATCGGGCTTTCGGCAACCGGGAGATCGCCGTCCTCGGAAATATGGGCGGGACCGATCGCAATGCCCGGAGAGACTGCGAGGCCCGACAATCTATGCTCGCTGCCCCGGCTCTTCGACGTGATACTGGCGGCCTCTTCAGTCCTCATCGAATTTGCATTCAACGAGCCCGGCCAGAGCGGTGACCGCCGCCTCGGCTTCGCGTCCCGTCGCGGTGAGCTCGATGACCGTTCCCGGCGCAGCCGCCAACATCATCAGCCCCATGATGGACCGGCCGGAGACTTCGGTGCCGTTCTTGCGCACCCAGATTTCGGCATCGAATAGCCCCGCCGTCTTGACAAAGCGGGCGGCGGCGCGGGCGTGAAGACCCTTCTGGTTGCAAATCGTCGCACTTCGACATGCAAAGCCGGCCGGCGGCTCCTGATCACCAACGGGCATCTGATCCATGGGCTCAGCGCTCACCGGCGCGCGTCGGTGAGCAGCTGGGAGGCTACGTTGATGTATTTCCGGCCGGCTTCCTGTGCCCCGAGAACTGTCCGTTCGAGGCTCTCGCTCTGCCGCAGACTGGCGAGCTTGATCAGCATCGGCAGGTTGACGCCGGCGATGACCTCGATCTTGGCCCGATCCATGACGGAAATAGCGAGGTTTGAAGGAGTACCGCCGAACATGTCGGTCAGCAATACGGCACCGTCGCCGGTGTCGACTGCCGCAATGGAGCGCAGGATCTCTTGCCGCCGCTGTTCCATGTCGTCATCGGGGCCGATGCAGACAGCGGCAATTTGCGTTTGTGCGCCGACGACGTGTTCTAGCGCGGCAACAAACTCCGCTGCGAGCCGCCCATGGGTCACCAGAACCATGCCGATCATTGGATTCCTCTACCGGAACGACCCGCTGCCCTCAGCTTGCAAGGGCCGGCGCACCCGTCGAGATCGGCGCGGGAGAGCCGGACATTGCGAGATCGCGATGCGACAACTCGACGCGCGACCCGGCGGTGCGCAACTCTGCAGCCAGCCGTTCGGCGACATAAACAGAGCGATGCCGGCCGCCGGTGCAGCCGATACCGATCGTCAGATAGGTCTTGCCTTCCTTCTCGTAGCGCGGCAAAAGCGACCACAGCAGTCGCCATAGCCCCGAGAAAAAGGCCGGAAAGCCCGGGTCTCGTTCGATATGCTCGGCGACCGCGGGGTGGAGTCCGTTCAGCGACCGCAGCTCCGGAACATAATGCGGATTGTCGAGAAAGCGCACGTCGAAGATCAGATCAGCATCTCGCGGTAGGCCATGACGGTACGCAAAAGAAGTGATGAAAATACGAAGACCGATGGTCTCCTGGGCGAAATGGCCGGTCAACAAGCGTTTCAGTGCGCCGGCAGTCAGATAGGAGGTGTCGATCACGAGATCAGCGCGATCACGCAGGGCAGAAACCACTCGGCGTTCGAGCCGGATTCCGTCCATGACAGGGCGGTCTCCAGCGAGAGGGTGAGGACGACGCGTTTCCGTATAGCGCCGTTCGAGCCGCTCGTCATCACAGTCGATAAAAATCACTTCTAACTCGCGAGCAGTTCGGCCAACGACGTGGTCGAGAGTCTCGAGCATACTTTCGATGGCAAAGCCGCGCGTCCGCAAATCGGCACCGACCGCGATTGCCGGCGCATCCGCTGCCGCGCTTTCGATGAGGGCAGGTACAAGCGAAAGGGGCAAGTTGTCGAAGGCCTCGTAGCCCATGTCCTCAAGCGTCCTCAACGCCGTCGATCGCCCTGCTCCCGACATCCCTGTAACCAGAAGCACCCTGCCGCGCGCGGTGGTATCCGGCTTGCGGTGCCTTCGACCATTTTGGGTCATCATCGCCTTGTTATAACGGGAAGCTGGGCCACCTGAAACTCGCGCGCCGCCAGACGGACCTTCGCCGCAGCCGAAATTTCAAAAGCGGCAAGAACGATAAGCGGAATAGCAAGCCCCAGTATCTCCTCGAAACGGGGTTCGGGAAGCCGCTCCACCGTAGCGGAGGCTACTAGATCGACAAGCAGCGTGAGAGGCGCCTCGGCAAGGGCATCGACGCGCACAATCCCGATACCACGGACCTCTAATAGACCGGCAATCGAGTCGGGTGAGCGCACAAGGATGTGCTGACCCGCTCGCCGCAGCTCGACCTGATCATCGGCAACCAGGTGAGCTCCACCGTCAATCAACCGCAGCGCGAGATCGGATTTTCCCGCGCCCGGACGACCACGGAGCAGCACGGCATCCCGCTCGATCGCGATTGCGGTCGCATGGACCAGGACGGGTTTGCTCACAGCTCTCCCGGAAGCCTTATACAGAAGCGCGCACCAACGATCGTGCCTCCGGGATCCTTGCGGTTCTCGGCCCAGATCATCCCGCGATGCGCCTCGACGATCTGCTTCGAAATCGAGAGCCCAAGTCCAGAGTGAGTACCGAACTTCTCTCCGAGCGGGCGCTCCGTATAGAAGCGGTCGAAGATGGCCGTCAACTTGTCGTCGGGAATTCCAGGTCCTTCGTCGTCGACCACAACCAGGACCGCCCGCCCATCGTGCCGCGCCGTCAGGCGAATTTCACCAATCGGCGGACTAAAGGAAACCGCGTTACCAATGACATTGCGGAACACCTGGGACAGCCGTGTTTCGATCCCCGGCACGATCAGGCTCCGATCATTCTTGCTGATAGCGAGCACAAGGCGCGGTGAGTTCGCGGTCCGGGTCGCATCGTCGACATCGACGAGCGCCTGCAGCATCGCCGCGATATCGACCTGCGTCAATTCGAGGCGGCCGAGTTCGGCATCGAGGCGGGAGGCATCGGAAATATCGGTGATCAGGCGATCGAGGCGCTCGACGTCATCGAGGATGATCGCCATTAACCGCTGCTTCTTTGTGAGGTCTTCGAGCCGGGTAGCGGTCTCCACCGCGCTGCGCAACGAGCTCAAGGGGTTCTTTATCTCATGCGCGACATCGGCGGCAAATCTCTCGATGGCACTCATTCGCTGCCACAGCGCGTCGGTCATCTCACGCAGCGAGCCCGAGAGATCGCCGATCTCGTCGCCGCGCCCGGTAAAATCCGGTATCTCGACCCGACCCCGACGGCTCTGAGCGCGCTCTGCCGCGGCAGCGAGCAGACGAATGGGTCGCGCGATTGTGCCGGCGAGGTAGAAGGATAGCGCCACGGTCACCAAAAGAGCTACGCCAAAGATCCGCAGCAGCTCAAGCCGCACAGTCCGCAACTCTTCCTCGATTTCACCGCTGCCGGCGGACAGCATGACCGCTCCGAGGACTTGCTTGTAGCGCTGTATGGGAATAGCGACACTGAGGACGAGGCCGCCGCTTGCTGGATCGCTTCTGATCGTCGACCCGACCTCGCCGCGCAGCGCCCTCATCACCTCCGGATAATCCTCGGCTCGCGGCGTGATGCTCTCCTGGTACACCGGATAGCGCGTGTGGCGCGGGAGCATGCTGACGATCCAGTCGTAGACCAGATCGGCAATATGCAGGATCTTGCCGTCGCGTTCCGATTCTTCCAATTCTAGCACTTGAACGGTGTCGCCCGGCCCGCGCAGGACCCGACTGTCGGCGATGATGTCGCCTTTGACGTCAAACAGCCGGGCGCGGGTCCGTGTCGGCTCTACCAAGCGACGCATCATCTGTCGGGCGAGATCCGGAAGCAGGATTTCACCCTCATCGACCGAGTCGAGGACGGCGCCTTCACCGAGCGCGGCAGCAAACACCTTGCCCTGGGTCCTTAGTGCCTCGATTTGCTGCCCGATCAAGCTCGCCTGGTACTTGCCAAGGTATAAGAACCCGCCTCCGAGAAGGGCCAGCGCTAGCACGTTGAGGGCGAGGATCCGGCGAGTGAGCGGCGAGATCGGCCAGCGTTTTCCGCTAGATCTCGGCTGCAGATCGACGATCGAGCCAGGGCTGCGCGGGGCTCTCTCGAGCGATCGGGAGGGGGACGGCGACGTCTGATCTAGTACCGTCGCCGAAGGTGACATTGATGTCGCGACGGGTTCAGCGGTCGCGATATCGATATCCGACGCCATAGAGGGTTTCGATTTGAGCGAAATCCACATCGACTGCCTTGAACTTCTTGCGCAGACGCTTGATGTGGCTGTCGATCGTCCGATCATCGACATAGATGTGCTCGCCGTACGCCGCGTCCATCAGCTGGTCGCGGTTCTTGACATGTCCTGGACGGTGGGCGAGCGATTTGAGAATCAAGAACTCGGTCACGGTGAGCTCGACGGGCCCGCCTTTCCACGTGCAGAGATGTCGCGCCGGGTCGAGGATCAGATGGCCGCGCACTACGACAGGCTCGCCCTGCGGATCTTCGCGCTCGCGGGAGAGTTCGCCGCGGCGGATCAGCGCTCGAATGCGCTCGATCAACAGGCGCTGGGAAAAAGGCTTTTTGATATAATCGTCTGCACCCATGCGCAAACCAAGCAACTCGTCGACCTCATCGTCCTTCGAAGTCAGAAAGATCACCGGAATCGCGCTCTGTCGCCGTAGTTGGCCGAGAAGCTCCATCCCGTCCATGCGCGGCATCTTGATGTCGAGGACGGCGAGATCGACTGGCTGCGCGCTCAGCCCTTTGAGCGCCTCGGCGCCGTCGCTAAAGCAGCGCACAGCGAAACCTTCCGCCTCGAGCGCCATCGAAACCGAAGTCAGGATGTTTCGGTCGTCGTCGACGAGAGCTATCGTATTCGGCACTCTGGTCCCCCTAATCGTCCCGCACACGCACCCGAAGTTCACCGCAGTTCCCTGTCACAAATGAATATGGGCTAACCTGGGCGAAAGCAAAGCCAATGTGCCTTATTTTAGAAAAGCGAGCCGATCTTTATCCCCGGCAATATTGAAGGGGGGAGCAAAGAAGGATGACACCGATCATTTTGATGTGTACCCTAGTTAACGGGCCTTGACGTGGCCGCGCCGACGCGGCTCACTCGGATGGTGACCAAAACCAGCCATGAGCCCGGGAGTTTTTGCCGACAGCTTCTGCGCACGCGACAATGCGCGGCGCTTGCCACGAGCCTGCGCGGCGCGCCCTACGCGTCGCTTGTTCTGCTCGCTAGCGATTTGGACGCGAGCCCGTTGCTGGTGCTCTCCGATCTCGCCCAGCACAGTCGCAACATCGGCTTCGATCCGCGGGTATCCTTGCTGTTCGACGCCACCGAGGGACACGCCGACCCGCTAAGCGGGCCGCGTCTTACTCTGATCGGCCGCGCTGAAGCGATTGATGATCCACTCCGCCTCGCCCGGTTCAGCGCGCGTCACCCGACGAGCGCGACGTACATCGGCTTCGGCGACTTCCGTCTTTACCGGGTTGCGGTCGATCGCGCCCACTTCGTCGCCGGTTTTGGCCAAATTCAATGGCTCGAAGGGCGTGACTTGATGTTCATGGGTGACTTCGGCGAGCTGGCGTCCGCGGAGGCGAGGATTGTAAGCCATATGAACGCAGACCATGCGGATGTCTTGGCGAATTTCGCCCGTCATTTGCTCGGCCGCACGGCTGTTCCTTGGAGGATGACTGGTATCGATCCCGAAGGGATTGATTTGCGATGCGACTGCGAGACCGCCAGGCTTGACTTCGTCGCTCCGGTGCTAGACGCGGAGCAGGCGCGAGCCGCGCTCGTCCAACTCGCCGACGACGCGCGCAAATAACGCACCCGTTGAGGTGTCTCCGTTGCGGTCGCCCATGTATGATAATGTCGTGCCGGTGTGAAGAGGAGGAAGCGACCAATGAAGAGGGCGATCCGATGACCGGTGTGAAGGCTCGTTTCGGGTTGGATCGGCAAGGCTTGCACCACCTGGGGGCCGTGCATTGGAACCAGTCCGCGGCGGTGCTTTACGAGCACGCGGTTCACCGCGGCGAGGGCGAACTGGCTTATGGCGGCAGCTTCTCAGCGTGCACCGGCGCTTATACCGGCCGCACCCCGCGGGATAAGTACATCGTCGATGAGCCCGGCACCAAGGATACCGTATGGTGGGGCAAGATCAACCAACCGGTTTCTCCTGAGCAGTTCGCCAGCCTGCATGAGCAGATGCGTGCCTATCTCCAGGGGCGCGAGATTTTTGTCCAAGACCTACACGCTGGCGCCGACCCGACTTACCGGCTGCCCGTGCGCGTCGTGACCGACAGCGCCTGGCACAGCCTCTTTTCGCGCAACATGTTTATTCGTCCGCCGGTTGACGAGCTTCCCGGGTTTGAGCCGGCCTTCACGATCCTGCACGCCCCGAAATTCCTCGCTGTCCCGGAACGCGACGGGATCAATTCCGAGGTCTTCATCTTTGTCAACTTTGCCGAGCGCCTTGTGCTGATCGGCGGCACCGCTTATGCGGGCGAGATCAAGAAATCGGTGTTCGGGTATCTCAATTTCGTATTGCCGGCTCGTGGCGTGCTGCCGATGCACGCTTCGGCCAATGTCGGTCCCAAAGGCGACTGTGCAATCTTCTTCGGGCTTTCCGGGACCGGCAAAACCACCCTTTCGGCCGATGCCTCGCGCACCCTGATCGGCGACGACGAGCATGGCTGGGGCCCCAAAGGCGTCTTCAATTTCGAGGGTGGCTGCTACGCCAAGGTCATCAACCTGTCGCCGGTCAACGAGCCAGAGATCTACGCGACGATCACCCGATTTGGGACGGTGCTTGAGAACGTGGTCCTCGACCCGGAAACGCGCGTTCCCGATGTCGACGATCAAAGCCTGACCGAAAACACGCGGGCCTGTTATCCGATCGACTTTATTCCAAACGCCGATCCACATGGGCTCGCCCCGCATCCGAGCAATGTCGTGATGCTGACCTGCGACGCTTTCGGCGTCATGCCGCCGATCGCCAAGCTGACGCCTGAGCAGGCGATGTACCACTTTCTGTCGGGTTATACAGCGCGCGTCGCCGGCACCGAGAAAGGACTCAGTAACGCACCTGAGGCGACATTTTCGACCTGCTTCGGTGCCCCGTTCATGCCGCGCCACCCCTCAGTCTATGCGAAGATGCTGGGGGCGCTGATCAGAGAGCACGGTGCCCAGTGCTGGCTCGTTAACACCGGTTGGTCGGGCGGCACCTATGGGGCCGGGCGACGGATGCCGATCGCGCACACCCGCGCCTTGCTGCGCGCCGCGCTCGACGGTCGGCTTGATGCTGCGCCGATGCGCAAGGACGCCAATTTCGGTCTCTTCGTGCCGGAGACTTGTCCCGAAGTGCCGAACGAGATGCTGGACCCTCGCGGCACTTGGTCCGACAAGACGGCTTATGACGAGACTGCACGCGGGTTAACCCGCCGCTTCGAAGCAAATTTCCAAGAGTACGAGCCGTTCGTCGGCAGCGAAGTCAAGGAAGCCGCAATCCGCGCCATCGCCTAGGTGAAAACCCCCTGTACCCTTCAAAGCGGCTATTGGCTAGTCGACATTATTAGACTGGTCGAGCCGGGCCGGCCTGCCGGGAGTCGCCCGAGAATCCCCGTGTTCTGAGCACCT
>Ga0070698_100003582_pt1 | contig 17065 bp, 22 predicted proteins | sample KBSK1502metaG_FD_65477 | JGI IMG/M metagenome (GOLD analysis project Ga0070698, IMG submission 65477) | Corn, switchgrass and miscanthus rhizosphere microbial communities from Kellogg Biological Station, Michigan, USA - KBS K1-50-2 metaG | ecosystem: Host-associated > Plants > Roots >...
CGACGGCCAGCGGTGTGGTTGGACTGGCCTCGCTCGTTTTCGTGGACTTGGAAACCGACCAGGGCCGGGCCGGGCACGCTTACGTGGTTCTGTTATACCCCGATTGCTCTGAAGCCGATCGCTGACCTCGCGGAATCCTTGCAGCCATTTGTGCGCGAACGCAGAAAACGACTAGTCAGTCTTGGATTAAATCCCGATTTTGGAGGATCTATTCCTGATCTCCTTTTCTAGGAAATTGGAGAATGGCCAGGTGGATCTACCAGAGACCGGTCGATTGCTGTGACCCGACAGAGCTCGTCGTTGCCAAGCGGTTGGCCCGACTGGGTTACGAATGGGTAATCCGCTGGGGCTTTTACTACGAAACAGACAGGGAAGGAGACTTTATAATTCTTGGCCCGACGGGCGGGGTGCTTGTACTCGAGGTTAAAAGTGGTGACCTTCGTAAGCTTTCCACTATTGGACGTTGGGAGGGTTCGTCCCGTGATCATCCGTTAGCGCAGCTCTCAGCAGAATGGCACGCGGTGATCGATGCCCTTCGTGAATCAGCAAATGGCAGCGACGTGCCGTTTGTAGCGAAGGCGCTTTGTCTTCCCGATGTAGACATTGATCCGAAGATCCCCTCATACAAAGAGATCGACCGCAATTTGATCGTCGATCGTGACGATCTGGCCTCTTTCGAAGTGACTTGGCGCCGACTGTTTACCAAACATCATCAAACGATTTCAATGAAGGAGCGTAGGACCTTCCTCGATTCGTTTGCCAAGGAAATTTCGCCTAAGGCGATCGAGCACTTCATTTCAGAGACCGACAAGATCATACTCCGGCACACAATTGCAGAGTACCACCTGCTGGACATGCTCCGGGATAATCGGCAACTCATGATTGAGGGCGGTCCGGGCTCTGGCAAGACCTGGTTAGCGCTCGAACAGGCGTTCCGCTTCGCTGAAGATGGCCTGCAAGTCTTGTTCCTGTGCTATAACATCGCGCTTGCTGAGCAGCTTTCCGTGTTGGTCAGGAAGCGAAAGGTGCACAACGGCAAGGTGATTGTCCGAAGTTGGGAGACTTTGGCACGCGAATTGTTGGACGCCGCCGGCGTAGGATGGGATAGTCCGGTTAACCCTACAGAGCGCGAACTGTACTTTGGCGAGGTCGTTCCGAGTTTGATGCACGATATCGTGTGCGGTCAGTTTTTTGAACCTCGGTTCGACGCACTGGTGATCGATGAAGCTCAAGATCACGATACCTGCTGGCCTGGATCGCAATCCGACAACGCTGACTCTGGTTGGTGGGAGATTTACTGGAAACTTCTTCGGGAAAGAACAGATGCCCGAATGGCAATATTCTACGACCAAGCCCAGAGGCCACTCTTTCGCCATAGGGAACGGTTCGAGGCCACCCGCGTTCTCAGACGTCTGTCGCAACCGGTTCACCTGAAACTTTTGTTTACCCTGCGCTATTCGTTACCGATTTTCCGATTTCTGAAGAGGCTGCAGTCTGAAGGAACAACGAGCTTGGTCGAAAACCTTCGATCTCGCACGACGTTGCCCGATGGACCGGACGTCGAGATCTATGAAATCGAGCCAACGCAGACCGCTGTTAAGCTTGAAAAGGTCGTAACCCGCTGGGTCAGCGATGGGTTTTGTCGGCTAGACGAAATTTTAATTTTGTCACCGTACGGGACAAAGGCCAAGACTTCACTGACAAACCATTCGAGGATCGGCAAGTGGCCGCTTGTTGGAATCGATGACCGAAATCCGGGCAATCTCACGCTCCTTTCGGTGAACAAAGCCAAGGGATTAGACTCGCTCGCAGTGATTATGATCGATGTGGAGAGATTCGAGGAACTCGCCACACCGCAAGAACAAATGAATTACTTCATGGGAGCCAGCCGAGCGCGCCAACTACTCGCAATCTTCCACAGAACTCCATCATGAAGGCTTTCCTTGAAGAGGCAATAGATATCGAATCGTAGGCGTAATTCGTTCCCCCAGTTGCCTTGATAACAAATGGCGCGAAGCCTGTGATTCGCTAAGCTGCACCTACTCTAATACCCGATAACCCCAGGGTGCGCGTTTTCGCGGAACTTTCATAAAAGTCGCGCTAGGCGAGACACCTAATCAAAACAGTGGACTTCTTGCGATGCAATTGGGAACCCGGCACCACCTTGGAAGCGGGGGATTCTAAACAATTGAAAACGTCTCATTCGCCTAGCGCAGGGAACTGCGCATTGCGATGATACACGCGAGCGCGGAACCTTTACTGTCCCCACGTTTCACATATTGACAATTTCTTCGCGGAGAGACGTCCCAGGGACCACAATTGTCTCATCCCCTGTTTTAGGTTGCCGCTCGCTTCATGAAAATTGATTTAACGCTCGACTATCAGACCATCCTCCGTAACGAGTCACGACCAGTGCATCTTGTCGCAACGCTTTGTGCGCCAAAGTTGGAGGCGCACATCCGTCCGCGTTCGGCCGCATTTGCCGTTGTCCTTGACCGGTCCGGCTCTATGGCCGGGGAGCCGCTTCGATTGGCACGGGAGGCCTGTGTGGCCGTCGTTCGCAATTTGCGCCCGGATGATTTATTTACCCTTGTTGTGTTCGACGATTCTGCGCAGGTCGTCATCCCGCTGCAGAAACCGGTGGATCGCCATGGTATGATCGCGGCGATCGAGCGGATCGCAGACGGCGGATCGACTAACCTGATGGCCGGCTGGTTGCTTGGGCGCGATGAATTACTTAAAGCTGGCACCGAATGCGACAGAAAGATTCTGGTGCTGACCGATGGGCACCTGAACCAGGGGATAACCGAGCCTGACCGGGTTGAGGCCCTGACCCGGAGCGGGTTTGGCAAAGACGAAATCAGAACCGGCTGTCTCGGATTCGGAAACTCCTATAACGAACAAATACTGGCGGCTATGAGCGCGGTAGGACACGGCCAACTGCACGACGCCGATTCGGCCGAAAAGTTCCCGGCGATTCTGGCTCATGAACTGGACGGGCTCCAGAAAATCACTGTGCAAAACCTCCGTCTCCGGGTTCAGCCGAAGCTTTTCTGTCATTCTTGGTCGCAATACGGCGATTATCCGGCTATCACGCTTCCGGACGGTCGGGTAGAGATAGCGCTTGGGGATCTGGTGAGCGAGGAAAGACGGGATTTTGTTCTGTTGACCGAAGTGTTGCCCTTGCCGTTGCTTCCAGACGGTAAGTTGCCCGCATCTCTCGAAGGGGAAGAATTGTTGGCACTCGAGTTTTTGTGGACTGCGATCGCGGACGCCGAAATCAAGAGCTGCACAAGCAAGCACTTGGTGCGAATCCAAGGGACTCAAAACCCGCAGGAGGTAGTTGTGAACCAGGAAGTGATTGCGGTGATCGCGAATCAAATTGCCGGCAAAGCGGCTCGCGAAGCTGCAGCGAAGGCTCGAGAGGGCCACTTTGATCAGGCAGCGCATTCGTTACGTGCCGCCGCAGCGACCGTCCAATGCTTCGGCGATGCTGAATTCGCCGAAGATGCACAGAGCCTTCTCGATGATAGTCTCCGGAAAATTGGTTCCCGGGAGCTTACCGCTCGCGACCTGAAAAACTTGGTCTACGAATCACGCTATCGCGCTCGGTCGAGCAGTCATACCCTGTACACCGGTTCCCGCAAGAAGCCGAAGTCCGGACCAAAAGGCGAAGAGCAGCGCCGGCAACCGGAACAATAGGGATCCACAATGGCGGAAGATCAACACGATTTGACCGCGGACGATAGACAAAAGCCGATCGGCAACCTGAGACGGGAAAGTTCGCAGGCTCTTTGTCGGCGGTCCCTTGTGGGCCAACACCTTGCGCCGCTTATTCGAAGAATCCCGTCGAGTTGCTTGTCTCTCGATGGTATTGTTAATGTGATGCCCCGGCTGAAGAAACGGACTCGTTTTCACGATCTCGGTTCCTCAGGGGTCAGATCGCGCACCCTGCGTTCCCGGCCGCCGCTTAGCCGATTCCAGGAAATCTTCCACGCGATTAAGACGAATCGGTATCCCAACCGCACTCAACTCGCCCGCTCGATCGAGGTCACCACCAAGACCATCCAGCGCGATCTTGATTACATGCGTTACCAGCTCGGCTTGCCGATCGAGTTCGATTACGCGCGAGGCGGGTACTATTTCACCAAACCAACTACCGATCTGCCCTTGTTTCAGTTGACCGAATCGGAGCTGGTATCCGTCTTCGTGGCGCAAAAAGCGCTGGAAGCTTACCGGGGAACGCCTTTTGAACAGCCCCTTCGAACGGCATTTCAGAAACTGCAGGCTGCTACCAGCAACCCAGGTGCCACAGTTAGCATTAGCTGGGAGGATCTTGGCTCAAGCATTTCGTTTCGCCATTTCGACGCGTATTTGCCGGATATGACGATTTTTGCGGAGTTGGCCAAGGCAGTCCAGATAGAAAAGGCAGTGGCGTTCGACTATAAAAAGCTCGATGCCAAGGCCTTTGAAAAACGAACCGTTGAACCCTGGCATTTGGCATGCGTCTCTGGCCAATGGTATTTGCTGGGCTACGACTGTAGCCGGGAGGCGCGCCGAATCTTTGTCCTTGGTCGAATGCAGAACGTCTCAGAAACGGGACGCGCATTTTTCAACCCGAAGCCGGGGGACAAAGACATTCACCCGCTTTTCCAGAATAGTTTCCAGATCTGGCAAAGCGAGAACGCCAGGCTAGAGCAGATTGTATTGCGGTTTTCGGGTCGCGCTGCCCAGCTCGTTCGGGAGCGGAATTGGCATCCGAGTCAGAGACTGCAAGAGTTAGCAGGTGGAAACCTCGAGGTTTCCATAACACTTAACTCGCTGGAGGAGATCGTGCCGTGGATTCTTTCGTGGGGGAGACAGTGCGAAGTGATTAGCCCGCTGCGACTTCACAAGAAAGTTATGTCACTAGCGATTTCAAGAAGAGAGGAAGCTGGTTACTAGCTATAACAATTTGTTTGACTGAGCTAGCATTTTGGTGTACTAACAAACGTAAGCATCAGGAGCTGCCCCATAATTTAGGGGCACGGCAACCGGGCTGTGGAGACGCCACGGTGCCTTCTCTGAAACAAGAGTTTCAGGGGATGTGATTTCTGTAAATACAGGAATAAACAGGAAATCTCCACAGTGAAACGAAGGACCGCGGCCTGATGCAGGCTGGCGGTCATTTGTTTTCGGGCTCTCGGGTGTCAAAAAGTAACTGCCAACGACACACCATCAATGAGATTAATTAAGTTGTATACTGGGATCGACTACCAATTCCGGCCGGAATCTTACTGGGCCGCTGCTAACAATCCGCTCGGCGCCGCGCTTCGCAACGTGAAGGGCCGGAATCGGCGGGAGATGATCAGAGATTATTACGAAGCCGGAAAGCTGGAGCAACTGGATGAAAATCTGCTCACCGACGCGCTCGCCGCTGACACTCGTGTGAGTCTCGGCCGAATTCACCCCAGCTTTATGGGAGGTGAATATCTTCCAAACTACCGCCGATCCGAGGTCGAGGTCGCACGTATCGAGCTTAAATCGACAACCTGCGACGTAATCAGTTTACGCGCCCGACCCCTCAATTCCCGCATCAGGTACCGACTGGTGGACGAGTATTCATCCGAGTTCCGTCTGCCGCAGCAGACATCGATTCGGCCGTTTTCGCTGGGTGAACTGATCCGGTTCCTTGATTCTGTCGAGGGGGTAGACACTACCGAACCGGGTTGGGCCAAATTCGGTTTCGTCCTCTCATCCAACCAGCGCAACTTGGAGTGCGGCGCCGATCTTGAGACTCTCCGCGATTTCACCCGGGTTGCGTCCGACTACTATCCGGATCTCGCTTCCCATTACGCCGAAGCGATTGAGGAATGGTATGAGGCACGCTTGGCGGAACTCTCGGCTGAGGAGTAAATGAAACTCGACGGCTCGCTCCTCGTCACTTCGAAACAGCCAAAGTCCCAAATTGGCAATGCAGCTATCCTTATTTCAGTCACATCACCTCTTTCCGTAAACGGTCTTTATGACATTCAAGCTGTTTATCGCGCTTTCCGGCTTCAGCGGCGCTGTCTTCGTTCTCCCTTTCATTTGTTTACGAGGAGTTTGTTACATCCCACAGGATAAGATCGGGATTGTAGAAAAATCCGGCCGACTAGACCTGGTGCTCTGCCGCTTGAGCTTCGGCATCCCGGGCATCCTCGCCTGCCCCTGAGGTGGTTCCTGTCTGCCCTTCACGCGAGGGCAGCAAGGAGCCAAGCTCCATCCGGCCGGACATCATACCGCGTGTCCAGCCCGGCAACCACCAGCGGCGACTAGAATCTAAAACAATGAGTTCTGAAGAATCCAATGGCGAATCTAAATTCGCCGTCGTTCCCGTGGCCCAGAGGACAAAACAAATCGCATCTGCTCTCTGGCAACAGCCTCCCGTTCGCTACTTAGTGGTCCCCGGTATCGTCATCGCGCTGGGGGTCGGAGCATGGGCACATTTGCGACCCAAACCAACCAATGCGGAGTCGCAACCCTCGCCTGAGTCCGAATCCTAAAATCTCCATCCGACTGGCCGACGCGCCGCGCTGTCAACCCGGTAAACCCACAGCGGCGACTAGACGAAAAAATGAAAAAATTACTATTGGTCGCCTGCACTTTGGTAGGCATAGCAGTTACCAGCTTCGCTGGCTCATTCGATGAGGGTTTCGAGGCGGGCTGGGAGACCGGTTGGAAATTCGCTCATGGCCAATACAGCATCGTCCCGATTGCTTCGGTTCCGCCACTGCAGATCATCAACGGGGACGATACTTACCAAGTGGTTACAATCGCGGGCTTGCTACCGCGCTTAGTCGACAAAGCAAGCGGGGCCTCCGAGTGGAGGCCCGCTTTGAACCCATAGACAACAGCCAATCGTTAACATGACAAACTTCCAAAGCAAATTGAGAAGCGTGGTAGCAGGTTTCCTGAGTCTCATCGTCTTTGCTGCTATCATCGCGGGCGTCTATCTGTACCTCGAGCATGCAATCGAGCAAGGGGACCAAGCCCAACTGCAGCACTTGCTGATTTTACTGATCGTGCTGATGAGCCTTCCCGCTGTGATTATCGCCTTCCTACTAGGACTGTCGGTGAGACTGGTCACTAATCCAAAAACCAGGTGGCTCCTGCCCAGCATCCTCGTGGGTGCCGGTGTAGGCATAACATTCCGTGCCGTAGCCAATAAGGTGCAGTCCGCCGAGAAGCCACGCTTCAGGGTGCCCTTAGTTGCTGCTTCACCGAAGCAAGCCGATCCCTTACCTCCGCCCAAGGAAGCCATCGCGCCGGATGAGCCAAAGGCAGCGTCCACCGGCGCCATAAAAAGCTTCAAGAACCTTTTATCAGCACCGGTGAGGTGGTTAAACCAATCGCCCAGCGATGTGGTTAAAGAGACCTGGTATAAGGGCCACTTGGTCGAACCGGAAAGAAGGCACGGCTTCGGCTCAAAGACTTCGTCCCCGGTTCTCAAAAACAGTAACTATCATGACAACCATCGTGAACCATGAGTGCGAGGCCGCTATCGCTGCCCTCGTGATCGCGGGAATTGACAAACAAGAGGCCATCAAGATGGTGAGTGCGCTGTCTCCGGTGCTGCCGGAAGCTACCGCCGAGGACCTGACCCAGATCGTGTTGACGAGCAGCACCTTGAACGAGTTGCGCAGTGTCAATCTCCAGTTCCGGGTACCCGAGGAGTTCAAGTCTCTAATTCCGCAGCTGGCTCCATTGTTGGACTACCTACGAAAAACGCCAAAGCTGAAGTCTTGGTTTGGACGACGTTAAAGCGCTTAGTGGGCCACGAACTCGAATGGTTCATCTGAAATGCTGCCTGATCGTCCACACGAGGCGGCCAATCAGGATCACGTCGAAGATCTTTCTCCGGTGTAGAGCACGATATCGCAGTCCAGCTTACCAAACAGGATGCACGGCAGAGTGATCAGCGCCATCAACCCCAAGCAGAACAGGAAATCGTGGAACCAGTTGCACCCGTCGCTGGCGACAGGCTTGCTATCGTTGGTCGGGTAAAGGCGATGCTTCAGCTCGGCCAGCTTGCGCCCGACAGCGACCAACTCTGGATCTTGATGGTGAAGCCCTCGTTCACCATCCAATTATAGTGCGCGAACAGCTTGTTGTACCGTGCGATCAACTCGGCTTTATCACCGGAAACTTGGTCCATATATCTTCCTCAACCCATTCTTGACTCGACGTTTGCCAAAGGCTCGCGCCCTCGTCCTGAATGATATGGTTGGGATACTTCGCCGCCAAAAGTTGCCCCGGCACCAGCACCTGCACGCCGTCGACCTCCTCCGCCCAGTCCCGTCCTTCGACATACGGAAACTGATGGCTGTGTCCGCAAGCGAAGTACTTTGGCCGGTAACGTCGCAGAAGCTCCATAGCTTCACGTTCCTCGCCCATCGATGCAGGATAAGACAGCGGCGGTACGTGATGCAGCACAAGCCACTCGGCGCCCCGCTGCTTACGCACACTCAAGCCCCGCTCAAGCCAGACTTCCTTTTGCTCTCTGGTGGAATGGTACGGTACGGTCGTCACGATAAGATCGTTTACGACTGCGGTCGCCCCGTCAGTGATAACGTTTGGCTCTTTTCCCAGCGCGGCCAGCCATTCGTATACAGGCGCACGATCCGCACAGGTCTGCCGTCCGGCGTCGTCATGGTTCCCAGAGCAGATCGCCACGCGTGTTGACTTCGCCAGCTCTTTAATCCAGCCGCTGACTCGGATCGCCTGCATCATCCTCGATTCGCCAAACATGTCGAGCAGGTCGCCTGCGATGCAGACCAGATCGAAGTCCTTTGCCTGCTCAATCAGCCACCGGAACCACGGCTCACGGTAATGCAGGTCCGCCGTGATCAGTGTTTTCATTTCAAGGTATGATCTCAATCCCCACCAGCTTGCCGCTCTCGTCGAAGTCGGCCATCACAACCCCTGTTCATCCAGACGCCTGTCCAAGTAGCCCGCGTAATCGAAGCTCATTTCTTTACCGCCTTTCGGATCGCCAAGATTGCCGCACCAACAAGGCCGACAATCACTTTCACAATCAGCACCGGGATGCCCACGCTGTGGTCCATGTTCATAAAGACCTCCAGCCCTGAATGAGCAAGTCCGGCAAGCCTTTGCGCTTCAAAAACATCGGATGATACGTGCACACCGCCCTTAGCCCAAGCGTCCGCCTTACCAGCGCCGCCGTCCCGGCAAAACCCCACGGCTTATACGGCTCATAATGAGCTTTGCCCAAAAGCCAGACCGCCTCAGGCTTTAATTCTTTGAGCAACCCGACCAGACGCAGCGAGCTGTAGAAATAATCTTCCGGCCCGAAGTTCCAGCCGTTTTGCGGTGGCACAAACCAGATAAAGTTTGCAATCGCTTTTTCGAACAGCTTCCAGCCTACCGGCCCAAGAGATTCGACCATGTAGCGGAATGTCGCATCGTCACGCAAACCATGCAGGATATCCTGCACGCATCGTTTGGTCGTCCACTCATAGGTGTCGTGCAGCAACACCAATGTTTTGTTCTTGGCGTAGCCGGGCGGAATCCAATTTTCATCTTTATTCATAGTTCAACTTTCAATGCCGCCTGAGGCTGGCGTCCCCTGCAAAATAAAGCTTTCACTGATGGGGAAACCCGTTTGCGTCTCGGCCAGCGATATAAACATTGAATGAGTCTTTGGCTCTTTTCGGGTTCTTTATCATCAGCCATAAAAACGGAGGGATGCCCCCCACCCGTCAGCAGGGGGCTCTGCTCAAGCTGAACGCGCAGATTTTAAGTCCGCGTTTGATACCGCCCGTCAGCGGCCCACTTGAGCTTTGCGGTCCCTCGCCGCAAAGCTGTTAAAAATCGTATTCTCCGTTGTCAGTATGCAGCTCGTGGTGCTCCACCACTTTTAAGGCTTCCAAAGCTTCAATGAGCTTCTCTTTCAGTTTCTCGAATTCGCTTGTGAACGAAACGCCTGCGCCTGCGCCCAGCCCTGAGAGATGCACGGAGGAAATCGCTTCCGGCAGCTCGGGCCGCTTGGCACGTAATGCTTCGTACGCCTTTTGACCGTGTCTGCCGTGAGTAATAACCACCACCTTGCCAAGCATATCGAAGATCCACTCCAGATTGTTGGGAGTCTTGTCCTTGAGACCCTTGTCTCTTTTGCTGACCGCCCCAAACGCATTCGTGTTGATGAAAACCCCTTCGGGAAACAGTCTGCGCAGCACTTCACCCAGCTCGTAGATCCTCTGGCGAGTCCGACTGGGGTTCGGGCGATCCTGCTCGAATTTCGCCGTGTTGAAGATCGTTCCATCATAGTAATCCTCAAAAGGCTTGCCGGGCGAAGAAGACGGATTGCCGCCGATAATTACCGCCACAGCGTCATCAGGGTTGCAGGTCGCATTTGGCCCCTTGGCCCAGAAAGGCCAACCATAGTTGTTCATATTCAGATTATGGGTTTGGGCAAAGCGGCACCGTCATCCTTGAGGCACCGCTCCACCGCTCAAGAAGCAATTTAAACGCTCACGTTGCCGTTAGCGCCCGTAAGCACGCTCATCAGCCTTTCGCCCATGCGCTTATTGGCTAGCTCAACCGCCCGCTTCCAGATGGTTGCAACTTGAGCTTGATCTTCCTCAAAATCGTTAAAAGTCGCACCGATCGGCTTGACGTTGTTGGTCCAACGCAGATCAGCGCTCAGATGAATCGGCGTGTCAAAAATATAGAATGGGTCCAGCGGTCGGAAGCAGATTCGGATTGCAATCTTGTTTCCGGTCTCCACTTGATCTTCATCCCAAGACTTAATGACTGTGACCAGTTTAATGTGCTCGAAAGTTTCCTCTCCAAGCAGACCGATCCCATGAATCTGGCTCTGCTCGCCATGAATCAGGCAAGGTCTCCCCGCATCATAGCTCCGCAGCTTTTTGAACCATTTTTCATTTCCATCCAAAGTGGACGCCCCGATTGAGTGGCGATCTTTGTAGAAATCCAGCAATTGATTTCCGAAGTAACGAACTTCGGTATTGGCGATGGTGACAGGCACGATTTGTGCCGTAGTGACTTTGTTGATTGGCATATTGCCTCTTTTTTCCTTTTTGGTTTGTTTTCCTTTTTGGTGTCGCTTCGGCCTTATTGGCCTAACAACGAAAATCTACAGAGCACTTCCCGTGCCACGTGCACATCTTTCCTTTTCTCCCTCGGGGAAACCTCTGACTAACCGCCGGTCCATTGCAGAACCGGCAATAATTGCTAGGCAATTTCGTCCAGTTCCGCCGCGATGTTGCTGCCAGGTCCCGGTCCTTCATCGGTGTGGAACACGCCGCGGATCGTCAGGCCGTTTTCGAACATGATGTAGCCGCACACGACCCGGTGCCCGCAACAGACGTTCTCTAACACCAGACACGGATCAGGCCCACCTGCGCACTCCCGCTTTAGCCCGCACGCCGCACACGGTCGCTTCACCGTAGGCGATGCCTGCCGGAACTCGCGTGTCCTGATGCACGGCGGTAGACCCTTTTTCACTAACAGCACCTGTTGCTCGTGCAGCAAGATTCTCTGTCTAGTTTTTTCGTTCATTGATAGCTCGGCAACTTGCCCACATATTTCCGGCTACCGAGGCCGGGAGAAGCACGCCTATCGCTACCCTCAGCGTAATGGTCGGACGTACCGCGAGTTCCGCGATTACCTAAAGACCGACCGGGCATTGGATAGAGCGTTAACGCAGCGGCCGAGTGGTGCGATCCGTACGGCGATGAAAGAATTTAGCGCGAGGCGTTGCTGGCATAGTGTCGCTGGGATGCCCGGCTTGGAATACCAACGCCCTTTCACACCTCTCTTTTCCAACTGGGATGGGAACCTCAGGCAGTGGGGGATGTTCCGGCCCTACATCCGCGCGGGCCAACGGTTACCCTCCTCTAGGACTTTCGGTGCGTACGGAGCACCTGCGGATCGGCATTTTATGGTGCATTTGTCACGCGCCAACGGCAAGTGAGAAGTGCTGCCTAGTAAATTTAGTGATCCACTATACTCCAGTCGAGAGGCATCGTGGGTAAGTTGGTGGTGCCGGTTACAGCACCATTTTTCACGTACCAGATGGCACACTGCCCGGTAGTGGTATTTTGCCTCACCAGGTCGACATTGCCGTCGTCCTTGAAGTCCCCAACTCCGCATTCTAAGCAAAACGAAAACTTCGATTTACCACGGAGAAGAGAACTGAACATCGCGGATGATAGACAACGGTGCAGGACATTTGCTGTCCCTGCGTTTCACATATTGAAAATTTTTCGTACCGACAATGTGTCAGGGACTACAGATGTCTCACCCCTTGCTTTAGACTGGCGCTCGCTTCATGAAAATTGATTTAACGCTCGACTATCAAACTATCCTCGGGCGGCATTCGCCAAGAAATGAGAAGACGACTGTCTATAGCGTTTATGGTAAACATGGTTACAATTTTATTTTAGAATCGGCGAACGCCGATTTGATTGAAAAACAAGAAGCCTGAAATATGCAAAAAGAATACGAAATCAAATATTATATTAATCATTCGAACACGTGTACCACTACCGTGCAAGCGCCGAACACGCAGACGGCAGCTGCTATCGCGAAATCGATGCTTCCTACGGCCACTTTTATCGGTCAGCCGCGAGAGAAGCGGTAATCGTATCCATGTGCTCCCGTCAAATCCAGTTCAGGATGGGAAAGAATATGACGAACTACGATGAAGAAGGCTATGTGAGCTAACCAGGGATTCGTATCCTCGATTTAATGTCCCGGCGGCCTGTGTGGAGCCCCATACCCGTTTGTTACAATTCCTTTCGCCCGTCGACGGAGCTTCCTTAGTTGGATTTTCCCGTTGCCTGCGAAGGTCATTCCGCGGTCAAGCCAGACCGATTTTTGATCTCTCGAACAATCATAGGGAATGGTCGTCAGAATTTTCATACGCATCGGGTCGCAGAAAGTGGCGCGTCTAAGGACTCTGGACAAAAGAGGTTTATCGGCGAATAATTGGCGCATGAGCGTTAGCTTCAAGACCTCTGGTTTCCAGTGAGGATCGTTGGTCGCTAGCCTCGTAGGCTATAGAGAGCGAGGATCGCCGCCCAACCGGAAGGTAGACCGGCAGGCGCGAATTCGAGTTCTTTACCGTACTTCACCATCTGCCGGATAAAGTAGTTCGTATGCCAGTACGCTTCGGCAATCGGGCGGGCGTACTTGAGCCAGTGCTCATTCATGCTTTCGCCCGTAGCCTTCTCAACGTCGCGCATGTCCTTGAAGCGCGTCCCGTCGCGGTAGATTTCCAGATACCAGCCGTCCACTTTGTACTCGTCACCGGCGATCTGGCGGATCAGTTCGTAACCGTTATCCGCTCCGTACACCAGCCCGAACACCTTGAAGGACTGGTGGTAAAACCGGTAGACTTCATCCTCATCGTTAAAGTCATGGAGCCATTCCTCAAGCACCGGCAGGCGCGCCTTGATCCGCTCCAGCAGCTGTTCTGCCGCCCGCAGGGATTTAAACCAGGAGTCACTGGGTGTAACGCCGGCCTCCATCATGATCTGAAGCGGCGACTTTTTGTTTTCCTGCATCTCATCCATGATCCGGAACCGTGCTTCCATCGAGAGTTCTTGCCAGGTCATTTTCTAGCCAAAGAGGTTAAAAGATTTCCGTAATGAGTTACACCGTCCCCCCACAGCCCGCCCCAGCAATCAATTGCATACCGGTTTACCCCACCCCCGAGACATGACCCAGCCCCCTAAGGATTCTGACTTCAGTAGGGTTGCTTTTGGTTGGCACGATAGCCCAGGCATAACCCAGGAGGCAGTGGAACGGCGAGAGAATCGAAACCGATTAGGAAAGCAAAATCGGATCAAAAGGCCCCGAGAAGGCACTGGAAATGGAAGCAGAAGTTCGGCTGAGATTATTGCGATTGTTTGATGAGTCTGTGATGGCATTCGTGATCGGTTGTTGGTGCAAAGGTCTAGGGATTACATCGGGAACCGTTTGAAGAAACATAACGAAACTGGAATAGTATTGTGGCGCTATCGACCGGCTGGCTTGACCGAAGAAAATTCGAGAAACGAAGGTCGGTAATCTGTAGGTGCTGGTTCGATTTTTGAGGAAATTCTTAGGTTCTGTGAAGAAAAAAATTGAACCACGTCGCGGTGCGGCCCACATTTCCACAAATTTTTTTACGCACGAAAACTCAAAAAACTCAAGGGGGCTAATGATGCCGGAACCAGGTTCTAAAGAGGAATATCGCGCAGTCCAGGCTGAGTTGATGCGGGCAAAAACTAAGTTCATCCGAGCTCAGACCGAGTTGGCGAAGGCTAAGACCCTCAAGGTCAAAGCGGAGACTTTCGACCATCACGGCATCTCGGCTGACACTGACGAGGACGATGAGGGCGACGATGATGGTGAGATCCGGCGGTTGGAGAGGCGCAATGAGCGGGTCTATGCCCAGATTGAGCGGGAGCAGGCAAAGTTAGCGAGGCTGGAGGCCGGGGACCCAGTCCGGCGGATGGTGAGCCGTTCGAAACGACTCTAGAGGCGCTCTGGAGCAGTCAGTGAAAGAACAGCAGGACTGCGAGCCGCAGTAGTGCGCCTATCGTAAAGCAGAGTAGCAAAACCGCATCATGTTAAGTCCGTGGTGGGAGATCGAGCCGTTTCCGTTTCGGACGGAGGAAGCGCCTAGGGAGGTCGCGCACAAGCCGAGGATTTTTAGAGGGACTGCTTCCGCCTAAGCAAACCACCCCGATCGCAGCTCCGGAATCTGAAATGATCGGCGAGCCGGACATGCCTCCGGCGATTGATTGTGCTTCATCAGAGATCAAAATTGAGCCATCGTTTATGACCTCGACGGGTGCATTCAACCCATTCCCCGTCTAACGACAAGAGCCAAGCACGGCCCTTTTCCGGAGCATCAACAATCTTGAGGGGCGTGACGGATTCGACCAGTGCCTCGTAGTCTTCGGCTTGCTCGAATAATTCTTGGCTATCCGGTGATCCGAGTACGGCGATGTCGGCAATCGGATCGGCAAAAAGACATTCAGCCCAGACAGTTGGCTCACTCCCAAGAGACGCAAGTAATTTCGGATAGGTCCGTTCTTCAAGGTACAACCCGCCGTGGCAAGGCGGAACGTGTGGCAGACAGTGTGCTCCGGTCACTACAACCCGCTCGCCTTGGGCTTTTACGCGAGAAGCCCAAGTCCGTCACCTACCTTGAGGACTGCCGATTTCACTTTTTTGGCGTTTTTCATCCTCGAGAACATGAGCCAATTGTTTGGAACGGACAACGAGAGCCACGCTTTAGAAATGAATTTCGGACTTAAAAAGTGGCCCCAAAATGGCCCCAATTGTTTTCTTGGCTTGTAGGCTTTTCTAATGTAAGTCGCTCAGCCTTAACAACCTGCCTCGCATGGATTCGAACCATGACAAAGTGATCCAGAGTCACCTTTGTTCACGACGCTTGCGCCATCGGCACGAGGTTTTCCTTTTTCAAGCAGCTTCGGTTCAAGTTTGTTCCCAACGGTCGATGTAGGAGTTTGCGATGCGGTCGACGTCGACTAGGGGTGATGCTCTGACGCATGCGCTCGAACCACGAGGCAGGGTCTAGATAGGATGGCCGGATCAGTGTCCCAACCCGTCCGAAGCATCATTGCCCCGAGCAAACTGAGGCAGTTCGGCTCCTCGACTGAACTATGGAAGCTCGCGGGGTCGCGCATGCCGCGCTGGAAAGACGCAATCGCTAGGTGGGCGTCCTCGACGTGACGGGTATCTGCAGTCTTTCGCTGGTCGGTAATAAACGCTTCGAACAACATCAGCCGACCAGGACCGACCGGCGGCAATCGCCAGTCGAGCGTGGCGGTCGCCTCAGGCACAAGGGGCCGCAACGTGGCTAAAATATAGGACACGACCACCAACCCAGTGACGAGAGAGGTGGCACCGGCGCTTGCGGAGAACGGCCTGCTGGGCAGTCCCTTCCCAAACTCGCCACTGCGAGCAGCTGTCAACCGTTTTGGGCCCGTGCGGATTGGGACGAACATCGGCGCCTCGAAACCCAGAGCAAGCGGCCCCTTTCGGAGGGCCGCAGCAAGCCTTTGGACGCACACATCGATGTCGGTTCCTTCCGCCGTAGCGTCCCCGACCATTGCCCAGCCAAAGTTTGCGCCGGGCTTCCCAATATCGACGACGGCTATGTTCATGGCGCGGAGAGGAAACTGACGCCGTGATTTTAGCGAAGAACTTTGGTCATGAGGAGTTATTTGATGTTCTCTGCAAACCTGGCGAATGATTTTCGCAGTGAAGTATCGACGATGGGCTTCCGAAACGCATATACGAAGTGAGAGCTTTATCCAAGGTTCCCATGACGATCCGCGAAGCGATCGCGACAGTACTTGCGGGATATGGATCTGCGAAGTCGCAGGCCTTTGCCGGTCATGCAATAGCAAAGGTTGTGCGGCACGATTTCCCAGATGCAGTGCGAGCGGTTATACCGGAAGAGCGCTACCTCATCGAGGGAAGCGCGGGTCAAGGTCAGTGCGCCCGGGAAGTCACCCGTGGCGAGCGCAGGCGCCGCTGCCGTTATTAGCGAGTCCATCTGAAATCCCGCCACACTTGTCACTCCCACCGTTCGGTGCCCGGCGCTAATCTATCTCGCGACCACCAATCAGCACGTCGTATCCAGAACTGAACGAACGACGAAGGACACGCGAGGGGGAGAAGAACGAAAGGACACAATTCTATGCCAACACCTAAAACACAAAAAGAAATGACGAGACACCTGTCCGGGACACGTGAAGAGTGGCTAACAGCGCGGCTCGAGCTGCTCAAGGCGGAGAAAGAGCTAACGCGCCGCAGCGACGAGCTGGCGCGGCAACGTCAGGAGCTGCCTTGGGTCCGGGTCGACAAGGAGTACCGATTCGAGACCGATGAAGGGAGTGCCTCGCTGGCAGACCTCTTCAGAGGGCGCTCGCAGCTCCTCGTCTACCACTACATGTTCGGGCCCGACTACACGGCGGGGTGTGCGACCTGCTCGACGATCGCGGACGGGTTCGACGGCTTCGCCGTCCACCTGGCGAAC
>Ga0070698_100003584_pt1 | contig 17062 bp, 12 predicted proteins | sample KBSK1502metaG_FD_65477 | JGI IMG/M metagenome (GOLD analysis project Ga0070698, IMG submission 65477) | Corn, switchgrass and miscanthus rhizosphere microbial communities from Kellogg Biological Station, Michigan, USA - KBS K1-50-2 metaG | ecosystem: Host-associated > Plants > Roots >...
ACGGTCTTCTGTTGTCCACACACCTTCGGATCATCGGGCGGTGGCCGTGTCACGTCCACCGTCCTCACACGCACAATCACGAAGTGTCGCTGGAGGATTAGATCATGGAGCTACGGCGCTGGCGGGGTTATTCCGCTACGGGGACGCGCTGGATCAGGGCTATGAGGCCCGCCTCATCGAGGAGGTCGGCGGGGCGGACCGTCTTGTCGTGGCGGACGTAGTAGAAGGCGGAGCGGACCCGGTCGAGGGGGGCGCCGGCCAGCGTTGCCCAGGCGAGGCGGTAGGCGGCAAGCTGCACGGCGACGGCGTCTTTCTCCGCTTTCGTGCGCGGCGGCTTGCCGGTCTTCCAGTCCACGACGTCGAAACCGCCGTCCGGTTCGCCGAACACCGCGTCGATCCTGCCGCGCACCTGGCGGTCGCCGATGACCGTGTCGAACGGCACCTCGACGGCGCTCGGCCACCTGCCGCCCCACTCGCCCGCCTCGAAGCGCGCCCTGAGCTCCATCAGGTCGTCGTCGGTTTCCACTTCCTCCGCGAACAGGTCGTCGTCGCCGATCAGCCGCTGCTGGCCGAACCGCTCCTCAAGCCACAGGTGGAACGCGGTGCCGCGGCGGGCCTGGCGGGCCGGCGGGCGGGGCATCGGGCGGCGCACCTGCCTAGCCAGTTCGTCCGGGTCGCGGGCCAGGGCGACCAGCGCGGACACCGACAGCCTGGCAGGCAGCAGCACGTCCACCGGGCCGTCGCCGCGGCGCCTGCGCCGCTCCCGCTCGGCGAGCAGCAGCCCGGTGTCCAGCTCCCAGGCCGCCACCAGCTCCTGCTCGGCTTCTGTCAGCCCGGTACTCGCCGGGCTGACAGAAGCGGCGGGGGTGCCGACCTCCGCCGCCAAGCGGGCGGCGTCCGCTACCCGGCTGGCGTTCTCGACGAGGCGGGCGGCCTGGGTGACGGCCGTGTAGTGCTGTCCCGCCGGGGTGGCCGGCCAGTCCGCTTCGTCCACCTCGGCGAGCAGCGGGTTCTCCGCGTCTTCCGCGGGCTCGGCCGTCCAGCCGTCCACTGTTCCCGCGCCGGCCTCGCACGCGGCGCGAACCTCGGTGAGGAACACCGACGGGCCGAGCGGCGCGGTCCCGTCTCCCCACCAGTAGCCCGAGCAGCCAAGCCAGAAGGCCGCGCGGGTGGCCGCGACGTAGGCGAGCCGCCGCTCCTCCGCGAGGTCGCGCACGCCGCAGGCCTCGGTGAACGCGGCCAGCGCGGCGGCGTCGAGGTCACGCAGCTGGGGCAGGTCCGCCGCGTCGCCACGCAGCGGAAACGGGATCAGCCGCGGGTTGTCGGTCCACCGCGTGGAGACCCGCGGCCGGGCCGGGAAGACCATTGACTTCTCGCCCGCGGCGAGGCCAGGGACGAACACGGCCGGCCACTGGAGCCCCTTGGCTGCGTGCACGGTCAGCAGCTTGACCGTGTCCGATTCGCCCACCCGCCCGGTCTCCAGCCCGAACTCCTCTTGCTGCGCCGCCGCCAGGTAGGCGAGGAAGGCGCCGAGGGTGGGTTCCGGCTGGTCGCCCGCGAACGTGGCGGCCACGTCGATGAACGCGTCCAGGTCGGCCCGCGCGGCGGTCAGGTCGCCGCCCGGCCGGGCGGCGACCTCGATGTCCAGGCTGAGCGTCCGCTCGACCTCGGCGATGAGGTCGGCGAGCGGCCGGGTTACGTGCTCCCGCAGCCGGCGGGTCTCGGCCGCCAGCCTGGCGAGCCTGGCGTACCCGGTCCCCGAGTACCTGGCGGGGCCGCCGAGGTCGTCCAGCGCCTCGACCAGCGATCCGGTATCAGCCGTGAGGTCGGTCAGCGCCTCCGCGAGCGCGTCCCCCTCCTCCCTCGACGCCTCGCCTGCCTCGCCTCCTCTTGCCGGGACTGCCTCACCGGGGCTGCCAGCGAGGTCACGGGCGCGGCGGCCGAGCGCCACCAGGTCACGCGGGCCGATCCGCCAGCGCGGCCCGGTCAGCAGCCGCGCCAGCGCGTCCGACGCGGCGGCGTCGTGCAGCACGCGCAGCGTCGCCACGATGTCCTGCACCTCCGGGACGCTCAGCAGCCCGCCGAGGCCGACGACCTCGCACGGGATGCCGCGTGCCTCGAACGCCTTGCGCAGCGGCACGAACTGGGACCGTTTCCTGCACAGCACCGCGATGTCCGACGGGCGCACCCCGGCGGCGCGCCCGTCCGGCCACGGCTGCCCGTCGGGCGCTGATCCGGCAGGAAGCTCCAGCAGCTCAGCGGCCTGCCCGGCCACCCACTCCGCCTCGTCGGTCACCGCGGGCAGCAGCGCGCAGCACACCGCGCCGCGTGCGCCGCGGTCCGGCGCCGGCCCGAGGACCGGCACGTCGGGCGCCTCGTCCCGCAGCCGCGCCTGGAGCACGGCGGCCGCCTCGAGCACCCGGCCGGCGTTGCGGAAGCTGGTGGACAGCAGCCGCACCGGCGCGTCAGTACCCGACCTGGCGGGGAAGTCCCTGGTGAACCGGCGCAGGTTCCCCGCGCTGGCGCCCCGCCAGCCGTAGATCGACTGGCAGGGGTCCCCCACAGCGGTCACCGGGTGGCCGCCACCGAACAAGGCACGCAGCAGCACCAGCTGCGCGTGACTGGTGTCCTGGTACTCGTCGAGCAGCACCACCTGGTAGCGCCCGCGTTCGGCAGCGCTGACCTCCGGATGGCGTGCCGCGATCCGCGCCGCGAGCGCGACCTGGTCGCCGTGGTCGAGCACTTCGCGGGCTGCTTTCGCCGTCACGTACCGGCCGACCAGCGGCAGCAGCTGCTCACGCGCCCGCTGCGATTCGATGATCTTCCGCACTCCGGCCGGCGAACGGCCGCGCAGCGCGGCTTGCCTGATAGCGAGCCAGTCCCCGACCTCGATGACGTCCGCCGGCTCCCGCAGGTGCTCGGCGAGGTCGCCGGCGAGCTGCAGCACCGCCGCGGTGACGGTCTGCGGAGTCCACCCGACCGCGTCCATCGGGCCGTCGTAGGCAGCCACGGCCGAGGCGGCGAGCTGCCAGGACAGCGCGGGAGTGATGAGCCGCATGGACGGCTCGAGCCCCTCCCGCAGCGCGTGGTCGCTGACCAGCCGGCCCGCGTACGCGTGGTAGGTGCTGATCACCGGCTCTCCGGCCCACACGTCCCCGCCGTCGTCCGGCTCAGCGACGGCCGCGCGTTCCGTGCGGCCCGCTAGCTCGGCGCGGCGCAGCCGGTCCAGCCGGGAGCGGACCCGGTCGGCGAGCTCGGCGGCGGCCTTCCTGGTGAACGTCAGGCCGAGCACCCGGTCCGGGCGCACCTTCCCGTTGGCGACCAGCCACACCAGCCGCGCCGCCATCGTCTCGCTCTTGCCGGATCCGGCGCCCGCGATCACCGCGAGCGGCCCAAGCGGCGCGCCGATCACGGCGGCCTGCTCCTGCGTCGGCTCCGGCAGCCGCAGCAGCCGCGCGAGCTGGCCAGGGGTGTACGTGATCCGCATCCCGCGCTCGGTCCGGACGTCCGCTTCGGTCACATCACCATTCCATCAGAGCCCACCGACATTCGGCGGCCGTCAGGCAGGGGCAATCCCGTCAGGGCAGGCGGCGTCCTACGCGCCAGTAGCAGAACCCGGCCAGCAGCGCCGCGGCCTCAGCCGACGATGACGGGGCGGCTGTAGGTATCGACGCCCTCCGGAGAGGTGTCACGGACGAGCTGGCCGCGGAGGACCAGCACCTCGAGGTGGGCGGAGGTCTCGCCGACCGCGAGGATCTGGCTCATCGGGTCGAGGTCGTCGAACTTGCGCAGCCTGCGGGTCCACGGGATCACGCGGGCGGCCGCGAGCGCGCTGACCGGCCCGGCGCTGGCGGCCGCCAGCGTCTGCTCCAGCCTGGTTTCGTGGTGGGCCAGCAGCTCGTTCACCCGCTCGTGCGTGCTGTTCGTCACCGGGCCGTGCGCGGGCAGCAGCCGCGAGTCGGGCAGCGCGAGCATCAGCCGCAGCGAGCCGAGGTAGTCGCGCAGCGCCAGCCTGGTGATCGACGGCTGGAACCCGATCGACGGGGAGATGTGCGGCAGCACGTGGTCCCCGGCGAACAGCATGCCGGCCGCCTCGTCGTGGAAGACGACGTGGCCGCGGGTGTGGCCCGGGGTGTGGATCGCGCGCAGCGTGCGGGACCGCAGGTCGAGCACGGCGCCGTCGGCGAGCCAGCTGTCGGGGTCGGACCACTGCAGGCGCGGCTGCGGGTTGGCGAGGCGCGGCGCCATGAAGCTGCGAACCTGCTCCGCCAGCTCGGCCGCGCCCATGCTGTACAGCATCTCGATGAAGCCGATCTCGCTCCGCCCGGCGGCGACGTCGCGGATCGCCTGCATGTTGACCCGCTCGCCCTCACCCAGCGAGATCTCGCCGCGCAGTGTGGTTCGCAGCTCGACGGCCAGCGTGTAGTGGTCCTGGTGGATGTGCGTGATGAAGAAGTTCCTGATGTCGCCGAGGCCGTAGCCGATCTGGCCGAGCGCTTCGGTCAGCCGCTCCCGCGCCTGCGCGAGCGCCATCCCCGCGTCGATCAGGTCCACCCCGTGCTCGCCTGCGATCGCGTAGACGTTGACCGCCTTCAGCGCGTCGCCGGGCAGCGGCAGCGGGATCCTGTAGAGCCCGTCGCCGAGGCTTTCCACCCCTGGCTCGGTCCAGGCGTACCGGTCGTCCGGAGCGGCTTTCGATGCCGGCGGCCGGCTCGTCACGTGATCCACAGGTGGTACCTCCTTGCCCCGATAAATGTACCGGGCGGTACCGTCACCCTGTTATGGGCCGAGTTGCGCGCCGTCCGGGTGCACCGGACAGCAGGAGGCGACCGGGCAGGTCCGGCAGCCCGCGTTCACCCTGGCGCGGAACACCGGCCCCGCCATGCCGGCGGCGACCGCGTCCACGAGGTCCTTCGCCCATCCTGGCGCGGGGTCGTCGGACAGCGGGCGCTGCCGCTGCACTCGCGCCCTGGCGGTGAAGCCCGCCTTCCCGACCTGCACAAGCTCTGCGCCGCCCGGCTCAGTGATGCCGAGCTCCTCGAACGCGCCGAGCAGCACCGCCAGCTGGTAGACGCCAAGCTGCGGGTGACGGTCCAGGTCCTCGTCGCGGGGGGCGGTCCCGCCGGTCTTCAGGTCCACGACGACGCCCCTGCCCTCCGCGTCGCGCTCGAGCCGGTCCACCCGGCCGGTGATCTCCACCTGCCCGACCCGCACCCGCAGCGCCTGCTCGGTGGCCAGCAGGTCCCGCGGGTTTGCCTGGTGCCAGGCGAGGAACTTCCGGACCATACGTTCGGCAAGCTCGCGCTGGCGCGACCCGTACCAGGCGCTCCCGAAGTCAAGGTGGTGCCAGATGTCGTCGATCCGCTGCGCGACGGCGCGCTCGGCGGCGCCGTCGGAGATGAGCACGGCGGCGGCGTGAATGACGGTGCCGAGGTGGCGCAGCACGTCCGTCTGCCCGGCGCCGGCGGCGGACTCCAGCAGCCAGCGCAGCCCGCAGCGGGCGAAAGACTCCACCTGGGACGGCGACAGCCGGACCCGCTCGCCCGGTGGCACGATCGGGCCGGTGTCGGACATCTCGGTCAGCGCGTACCATTGCGCCGGGTCCGCGCCGCGGACGCCTGCCGCCGCCAGCCTGGCCAGCTGGCTGGCCGCGGCCTGGCGCAGCGCGCTCGGGGCCTGGGTGTCGGCGGCGGTCCGCCTGAGGTCGGCGACGAGCGCGGGCAGCGACAGCCAGCGGGTCGTCGCGCCCGCCCGCTGGAATGCGATCTCGTCGCCGGCGAGCTCGGCGAGGAAGCGGGACGGCCGGCGGTCCTGCTCGTCACCGCCGGACGCGGTCACCACGAGCAGCCGCCGCGCCCGCGTCACGGCGACGTAGAACAGGCGGCGTTCCTCGGCGAGCAGCCTCGCGGCGAGCGCGGCCGCGGCGACGTCGGCGGCCGCGGTGCGCTCGCCGCCCTCGCCAGGGGCCAGGCCGCCGGCCAGGCCGATAGCGTCCGGCCGCGCCGCCTCGGCGAGCTCGTCGGCACCCAGCAGCGAGCCGCGCAGCCGCAGGTCGGGCCAGACCTCTTCCTGCACGCCCGCGACGACCACCACGTCCCACTCCAGGCCCTTGGACCGGTGCGCGGTCAGCACACGTACGCACTCCTCGCGCACCGCCTGCTCGGCGATCGTGTCGCCGGCGATCTCCTGGCCTGCCAGGCTGTCGAGGAACAGCCGCGGGCTCCCCGGCGGCAGGTCGTCGGTAAACCTGGCGGCGGCCTCGAAGAGCGCGAGCACGGCGTCAAGGTCCCGGTCGGCGGCGGGGTCGTGCTCGGCCGCCGCGAGCCGCTCCCAGCGTTCAGCCAGGCCGGAAGCGTCCCAGATGGCCCAGAGCACGTCTTCCGCGGTGCCGTCGGCCGCGATGGCCTGGCGCGCGACCTCCAGCAGGGCGGCCACCCGCCGCGCCGGGGCGGACACCCGGTCGCTGACCGTGTTCAGTATCTCGGCGGTTTCGATGGCCTCGCCCAGCGGGGTCCTGTCGAGCGCACGACGCAGCTTGCGCAGGCCCAGGCTGTCGGTCTGGCCAAGCGGGCCGGTCAGTAGCTCGGCGGCGATCTCGTCGGTCAGCTTGTCAGGTTCCAGCGCGCAGCGCAGCAGCATGAGCAGCGGCCGCACGCCGGGCTCGTCGGGCAGCGGCAGCTCGTCGCCTGCCACCGTTACCGGCACGCCGGCGGCCGCGAGGGCGCGCCTGAGGACAGGGACCTGGCGTTGCGCGGAGCGGACCAGGACCGCCATGTGCTGCCAGGGCACGCCGTCGGCCAGATGCGCGCGGCGCAGGGTGTCCGCGACCAGGGCGGCCTCCTGGGTCTCGGTGTCGGCGACGCAGATCCGCGCCTCGCCGGGCGCGGCGCCGGGCAGCGACGCGAGGGTGCGGTGCGGTGCGGCGACGCTGCCGGCGCTCACCCCGGTGCCGGCCGGGCCGGTGCCGACAGGCCCGGGCGGCAGGCGGCGGGCGATCCGCCGGGACGCGGCGAGCAGCGCCGGGCCGCTGCGCCGGCAGGTGCGCAGCGCCACCACCGGGGCCGGCGACCCGTCCGGGGCGCGGAACTTGTCCGGGAAACCGGTCAGCGCGCGCACGTCCGCGCCGCGGAACGCGTAGATCGACTGGTCCGGGTCGCCCACCGCGATCAGGTCCCTGCCATCGCCCGCCAGGGCCAGCAGCAGCGACTCCTGCGCTGGGTCGCTGTCCTGGTACTCGTCGACGAACACCGCGTCGTAGGCGTCGCGCTCCCGCTGCCTGGTCGCTTCCCTGCCCAGCAGCCGCGCGGCGATCCTGACGATCTCCGCGTAGTCATAAGCGGGCACCGGCGCGAGGTCGAAGCGCGCCGCGTACCTGTCGAGGAACGCCCCGGCCGCCACCCAGTCGTCCCGCTTGCACCGCCGGCCAAGCTGCCGGAGCGACTTGCCGTCGAGGCCCCGTTCCGCGGCGCGCATCAGGACGTCCCGCAGTTCCTCGGCGAAGCCGCGGGTGCCGAGCGCGGGCCGCAGCCGCTCCGGCCAGCTCAGTGCGCCGTCGGCGGCCTCGCCGCGGAGCAGCCTGCGTATCTCGAGCAGCTGCTCAGGCGCGGACAGCAGCCGCGGCGGCTGGTCGCCTGCCAGCACGAACTCCCGCCTGACCAGGGCGTACGCGTAGCTGTGGAAGGTGAGCGCGAGCGGTTCTGAGGTCGTGCGGCCAAGTCGCGCGGTGATGCGGTCGCGGAGCTCGGCCGCCGCCTTCCTGCTGAAGGTGAGGACCAGGATGCGCTCGGGGTCGGCGCCGCGCCGCTCGATCCGCTCCGCGACCGCCTCCACGATGGTGGTGGTCTTCCCGGTGCCGGGTCCGGCCAGCACGAGGAGCGGGCCGCCCTGGTGGTCCACCACCCGCTGCTGCGCATCATCGAGGCGCGGCGCGGCGCGATCGCGGGCCCCGTCGGTCCCATGCTCCAGACGGCCGGGGTGCTGGGCGGCCGGCGCGCGGCGGACGAGTCGGTAACCGTTCATCAGGATTAATTGTCCCGCCGGCCACTGACATTCGAGCGGCATTCGAGCGGCATTCGAGCGGCCGGCCGTCAGCGCCGTCAGCCGGCGCTCCCCGGCCAGCGGGCGCGCCGCATGTCGACGCGCACCGGCGGGCGGGCCGAACGCAGCGGCGTCCCCTCCGCCAGGTAGCGCCTGAGCGCCGCGGCCTCGTGGCCCGGCGCCGGCGTGCCGTCGGCGTGGATCACCCGCCACCAGGCGACGCCGCCGCCGTAGCTGGCCAGCACCCGGCCGACCTGGCGCGGGCCGCCCGCGCCCAGGTACTCGGCGATGTCGCCGTAGGACATGACCTGACCGGGCGGAATCGCGTCGACGACGTCGAGGACGCGAGCCGAGTACTCGTCAAGCGTGGTCATCCGCGCCGCCGTAGTCGCTGCTCGGCACCGTGTACCCCGTGCTGGGATACCCGGCGCCGGGGTAGCGGTTGCCGGGATACCCGGTGGCGCCAGGCCGGGGACCGTACCCGCGCCTGGGCGGCCCCGGTGGCGCGGGCGCTCCTGGCGGTCCCGCGTTCGTGGCGCGCCCGCGGCGCAGCAGCCCGAGCCCACGGGCCGCGGCCAGCGCCAGGGCCAGCGCCAGGAGCGCCAGGAGGGAGAACAGCACGAGATCCCCGGCACCGCGCGGCGACACGGGCGCCGCCGGCACCGCCGCGGCCCCACCGCCGAAGTGCGCCGACGCCGCCACTGGCGAGGCCGCCTGGTGCACGGCGAGCAGCTTTCCCGCCGCGAGCAGCGCCGCGCTCGCATCCACCGTGCCGAACCCGGTCCGCGGGTTGTAACCGCCCGACCCGGTGCTTGCCGTGGACGTCAGCGCCTCGGTGACCTGGGCAGCAGTGATCACCGGGTACCTCGACTCGATCAGCGCGGCGACTCCCGCCACCAGCGCGCACGCCGGGCTGGTGCCGTCGACGGTCCAGTACAGGCCGTCGCGGCCCTGGGCCGGGACGGCCTGCCCGGGGGCGGCGACCTTGACCGAGAGGTTGTTGCTCGAGAAATTGGCCGCCGTGCCGTTGCGGTACAGCGCGCCCACGCCGATGACGCCCGGGTACTCGGCGGGGAAGGACACCGGCGCGAACCCGTGGTCCCGCCGCTGGTCGTCAAGGCCCGAGTTGCCCGACGACGCGACGAGAACCACGTTGTGCGCGTAGGCGTACTGCAGCGCGGCACGCACCGCGCCGCTCGGCGCCGAGTAGCCGATCGACATGCTGATGACCCTGGCGCCGTCCTTGACCGCGGTTCTGATCCCGGTGGCGAGCGAATCCTGGATGGTCTGCTCCGGCTCGCTGTCGTACTTGCCGTAGCCAGGGTCGTCCTTGTCGGGGATCACCCGGATGGACAGGATCTTCGCGGCCGGCGCGACTCCCACGATGCCGCTGCCGCCGCCGCCGTCGTGACCATGGCCCGCGATGATCGACGCCATCCAGGTCCCGTGCTCGCCCCAGTGCGGGTTGCCCGACGAGGTGCTCAGCCCGGTCAGGTCGGGGCCGGTGATCACGGAATTGGTGAGGTCACTGACGTTCGGGTTGACGCCACTGTCGATGACGGCGACCGTCACGCCTTCGCCCGAGGCGTTCATCCACGCCGCCGGCACGTCAAGCATGTTGAGCACCCACTGCTGGCTGTCCCTGACCTGGTCGGCCGGGGCGGCGGACGCGGCCGGCGCGGCGAGGAAGGGCACCGCTGCAGCCGCGCCCGCCACGCAGGAGGCGAGCGCCAGCCGGGGACCGCGCCGGGCTAGCATCCCGGCGTCCCTGGGCATTGCGGCGCCGGCACGGACCTGTCGACCTGGGACGCGACCGCGTGCGCCACGCCCGCGCCCGCGGCGGTCATCTCCGCGTCGGTGTAGGTGTCCGCGGTGACTAGCTGGCGCGGCCGGTCGTCGGTGTAGCCGATCGTGTAGAAGATGAGGTACGGGCCCGCGGCCAGGCTGGCAGAGAGCTGTCGGCGGGAGTCGGTGAACGCGGCGGCGAGGCTGCCCGCCACCGGCACCGTCCGCACTCCGGCGCCGTCGCCGCCGACGCCGGCCAGTTCCCGCTTGGCGGCGTTGACCTGGGCCGACCCAGGCATCGCGGCGACGCCCACGGTGATCACGTAGTTGTCGGTCCCGTCGACGTAGGTGGCCCGCAGCACCGCCTCGCAGCCGTGGCGGGCGAGCACGGCGCCCACGGCTGCCGGGTCCGTGGCAGCGGCGCAGCTGGCCTGGCTAGCGATGCCGATCCGGCCGGCGGTCAGCTGTAGCTTGGGGATGTCGCTCAGTTCCTGGGGCGCGGCGTACTGCAGCGACGCGGGGAAAATAGCCCCGGCGGACATCGTCCGCCAGCGCTTGCCGACTTCCCAGTCGGTGATCTGCCGCTGCTGCTCCGCCGAGAATTGCCTCGGCAAGAGCTGAAAGGTCACGCCCGTCAGCGCCACGGCGAGCCCCGCGACGCCGAGGACGAGCGCGGCGACCGCCGCGAACCAGCGCTGGCTGCCGCGCCGCGCCCGACTGGGCGGCTGGCCTCCGTACGACGGTGCCGCGCGTCGCAATGGCCTGTCGCCGTACGCGCCGCCGTACTCCGTTGCCACATGCAAATGGTAGAGGTTGCACCGACCCCGGCGTCCTGGGTGAAACCGTTTTGATGGTTACCCTAACTTTTCGGTAACTCGCGACTCGGGGCGCTCTGCTCGCCAGCACCAGGAGCGCATTGGCATCGCAATGACCTCGGCGCCTCCCGTCCGTCTTAGCAGTGCCGCACGGCACCGGTCGAGCCCGGCCGCCCGGTCCGCCGCGGAGGCGGTGATGAACGAGCTGTTCGTCGCCAGCCACTCGAGCACGTCGTCGACCGGCATCGTGCGCGTGAAACGGAACGACGCCGCCGCCGCGGCGCCGAACTCCGCGCCGTCCGGCAGCGTCACCGAATGTTCTTTCTCCAGCCTGGCGCGCACCTCGTCCCGCGTCCGTCGCGCGCCGGCGTGCGCGGGGACCTCGGTGCCGGGCAGCCGGAGCAGGTCGAGCTCGGCCACCCAGTCCTCCCGCCGGTCCCTGCTGGTCCAGACGACGCCAAGCCGGCCGCCAGGCCGCAGCACCCGGGCGATCTCGGGAACCGCCCGGACCGGGTCCAGCCAGTGCCAGGCGGTCGACACGAACACCGCGTCCGCGCACCCGTCCGGCAGCGGCATCTGCTCGCCCCAGCCCGCGAGCACGCGCACCCCCGGCGACCGCTGCGCGAGCACGGCCCGCATCCGCTCGTCAGGCTCGATGGCCACTACCTGGGTCGCCCGGCCGGTCAGCGCGCGGGTGAACAAGCCGGTTCCCGCCGCCACGTCCACCGCCAGCCCGCAGTCCGGGGGCACCAGCCAGTCCAGCGCCTCCGCGGCCGGCCCGGGCCGCACGCGATCGTAGCTTTCCGCCACGCTTCCGAACGAAGTAGCTCTTTCCCTATTAAAAGTCACAAATCATTCTCCTGAACGGGCCCGTGGTTCCTCCCCCGCCACCCCTCCTGTGGCTGGCGTGGTGACTGTACCGTCAGACGTGTACGTTGCCAGGATCGGTTGATGTCACCTAAGGAGCCAGCACGGTGAAGCTGACCAAGCACGAGCACGCCTGCGTCGTCCTCGAGAAGGATGGCGCCAGGTTCGTCATCGACCCCGGCGCGTTCTCGCAGAACGCGCCGGACATCATCGCCGGCGCCGACGCCGTCTTGATCACGCACGAGCACGCTGACCACGTGCACGAAGGTGCCGTCAACGAGGCGCTCGCGGCGCGACCGGAGCTGGCGGTTTACGCGCCCGCCGCGATGGCCGGCATGTTCAGCGCGCACGCCGGGCAGTTCACGCCGGTCGCGGCGGGCGACGAGTTCACGATCGGCGATTTCACGATCTCCGTGCACGGCACCGACCACGCGGTCATCCACCCCGACATCCCCACGATCGCGAACGTCGGGTACCTGATCGACGAGTCCGTGTACCACCCGGGCGACGCGTACTTCGTGCCCGCGGCGAGCGTGACGACGCTGCTGCTGCCGACCAGCGGCCCGTGGATGAAGCTTGGTGAGGCGGCCGACTACGTCCGCGCGGTGCGCCCGCAGCACATGGTCTCGATCCACGACCTCCTGCTCAGCGACGTGGGGAAGATGATCAACGGTCAGTTCCTCGGCGAGCAGGGTCTCACCGGCATCCCGCTGACCCAGGTCGCCATCGGGGAGTCACTTACCGTCTGACGCCGCGGCCGGCGCGCCGAGCGGCGCGCCGGTGCGTGCGCTGTGGACGACCTCGCAGATGGCGCTGGTGACGAGTGCGGGGTCGCCCTCGTTCAGGTAATGCTCGGGGCTCTCGGACACCACATGCCGGCTGTTCGCGGAGAGCCGGGCCAGGTCCTGCTGCAGTTCGTACCAGCCGAGCCAGAGCCGGCCTGGCCGGGTCTCGCTGACGGGGCCGCGGGTCAGGACGATCAGCGGCCGCTCGCCGAGGCCGCCGCTGGCAAGCGCCTGGTCGGCGGCGCTCAGCCGCTTGAACATGCGGAACTCCGTGACGCACGACCGGCGGTCGCCGCCGCCCCGCCATTCCCGTGACCGCACGATCATCTGCGGCGTGGTCAGGGCCGCTAGCACGCGGTCTCGCGGAGAAAGGTACTTCGGTATTAGTTTCCGCTGCGTCTCGTGGCTGGACTCCACGAGCACCATCCCGGCTATCCGCTCGATGTGGAGCGCGGCATAGGTGCGCAGGTAAATTCCGCCGATCGAGTGGCCGACCAGGACGAGCGGACCGGTGACGCCAAGCGCCTTGAGGACGCCGTGCAGGTCGTCCGCTATCTCGCGCGGGCGCCGGCCGTCCCGCGCGGGACTGCTCGCCCCGTAAGGCGCCCTGTTGTAGGTTACGACGGTCGTGTCGTGGGCTATCGTCCTCGCGATGTTCCGCCAGGCGGCCGCGTAACCGCCGAGCGAAGGCTCGACGACAACCGCGGGCTCGCCGCTGCCGAACACGGTCGTTTCAAGCCGATGACGTCCTACCTGGACCATTGTTGTGACGCCGTCCATGCCGCCCCTGCCAAGAACAGTTCCCCACCCAATAACGGTGCCCGCTATACGTTAACTGTTCTGCTTTCCGGCGACTAGATTCATTTGCATAAAACTCTTACGCATGTGCAGTAATCGCAATTCCATTTGCACGTGCAAATGGAATTGCGATTACTGTCCATTAGCAGTTAATGCCGCTCTCGGCAAGGAAGATGACCGCCGGACCCGAGGCGGTGAGCGTGCGGTCCGCCGCGGACAGGAAGCACGACTCGCCGCGCCTGACCGTGAGCTCGCCGCCCGCCGCCGACCGCAGCGTCGCGGTCCCCTCGGCGCACAGCACCAGGCGGGGCCCGGCGCCGGGCAGGGTGACCGTGGCGGCGGACAGCTCGGCCAGGTACAGCCGGAACTCGGGCGCCGGGGAGTCGTAGGCGAACACGCCGTCGCCAACCGGGCGCGGCTCGATGACCGGCACCGGGACCGTGGGGTCGGTGAGTCTCAGCAGTTCGGGCACGTCGATGTGCTTACCGGTCAGCCCTGCCCGCACCACGTTGTCCGAGTTCGCGAGCAATTCCACGCCGGTGCCGTGCAGGTAGGAGTGCAGGCCTCCGGCGGGCAGGAACACCGCCTCGGCTGGCCGCAGCACCGCGTGCCGCAGCAGCAGCGCCGCGACGACGCCACGGTCGCCGGGGTGCTCGGCGCCGAGCCGCACAATCGCGCGGCAGGCCGCGGCGTAGCCACTATCGGTGGCCGCCACCCGCTCGCAGGCCGCCAGCACCGCGGCGACCAGCGCGGCGCGGCCGCCGTCGGGCCAGTTCAGCACCCGGCCGAGGGCCGCGGTGAGCGCCTCGGGGACCGGCGCCGCCGCGAGATCGGCGGCGACCGGTTCGAGCTCGCCGACGCCGAGCTCGCGCAGCAGCTGCGCGGCGTCCGCGGCGGTCCGCATTCCGGCGAACACCTCGAACGGGGTGAGCGCGCAGACTATCTCTGGCTTCGGCCAGTCGTCGACGTAGTTGCGGGCCTTGTCGCCAGGCAGCAGGCCGCGTTCTGTCTCCTCGCGGAAGCCGGCCTCGGCCTGCTCACGCGACGGGTGCACCTGGATGGACAGCGCCTTCTCCACGGCAAGCACCTTGAGCAGGAACGGCAGCCGCCCGCCGAACCGCTTCGCGCACCCCGCGCCGAGCTCGCCCGCCGGGTCCGCGGCGACCACGGCGTCCAGCGTGGTGCGAACGCCACCCCGGTCAAGACCGGACGGCGCCGACGGGTGCGCGCCTATCCACAGCTCGGCTTCCGGGCCCGCGGTCGGGGCCTGGCGGCCTTGAAGCTCCGCGAGCACGGTCCGCGACCCCCACGCGTACGGCTGCACCATCGGATCGAGAAGGTCCACCCGCGGCATGGTAGTCCACTGCACCCCGCGAGGCGGCCTGCCTCACCGACGCCGGGCTAATCCGCGCCGGTGGTGTCCACGGGATGCTCGACGAGGGCGACGACACGGCTAGCCATGAACCGGGCGGTTCGCACCGTCGTCCCGGTCCTGGTGACCTCGCTCACCTCGACAATGCCCCGGCCGGTGCTGACCTCCACCCGGCGCCCCGCCCGGGTCGCGGTCATCTCATAGGCCTGGGTGCCATCGCCGGTGTCGACCACGATCTCCACCCGGTCACCCTTCACGGCACCCCCTAATCCCAGAAGTGAACTCACGTTCCAGGACATATCACCCCGCGCCCAGGAAAGCCAGGGGCCGACTTTGCGCGAGCCGGACCCGAGCGCACTTCGCCTGCCGGATGAATGTGACATTCAGCCGCCTATAACCGGCTCGATGTCACATTCATCCGCTGCTGTCCGGGGAGCGCGCAGGGTAGTCGTGAAAGCAGAAATGGCCGGTGCTCGCGGGCACCGGCCATTTCGTGCGGACTACCTTAGTAGGTGGGCAGGCTCGGGTCTACCTGGCTGACCCAGGCGAGCACGCCGCCGCCGACGTGCACCGCGTCGGAGAAGCCGGCGTTCTTGAGCACCGCCAGCACCTCCGCGCTGCGCGCTCCGCTCTTGCAGTGCAGCACGATCTGCTTGTCCTGCGGCATCTTCTCCAGGGCGGAACCGTTGAGGAACTCGCCCTTGGGGATCAGCGTCGCGCCGGGGATGGAGACGATCTCGTACTCGTTCGGCTCGCGGACGTCGACGAGGTAGATGTTGTCACCCCGGTCCAGCATGGCCGCCAGGTCCTTCGCGGAGATCGTGGAGCCGACGACGGCCTCGGCGGCCTCCTCGGACACCGCTCCGCAGAACGCGTCGTAGTCGATCAGCTCGGTCACCGTCGGGTTCGTGCCGCAGATGGCGCAGTCAGGGTCCTTGTTCACCCGGACCGTCCGGTACGTCATCTCCAGGGCGTCGTAGATCATCAGCCGCCCGGCCAGCGGCTCGCCGATGCCGGTGATCAGCTTGATCGCCTCGTTGACCTGGATCGACCCGATCGACGCGCAGAGCACGCCGAGCACGCCGCCCTCGGCGCAGGACGGGACCATGCCGGGCGGCGGGGGCTCCGGGTACAGGCAGCGGTAGCACGGCCCGTAGTCGGCCCAGAACACGCTCGCCTGCCCGTCGAAGCGGTAGATCGAGCCCCAGACGTACGGCTTGTGCAGCAGCACGCAGGCGTCGTTCACCAGGTACCGGGTCGCGAAGTTGTCGGTCCCGTCCACGATGAGGTCGTAAGGCGCGAAGATATCCATCACGTTGGACGAGTCCAGCCGGTCCTTGTGCAGGATGACCTTCACGTACGGGTTGATCTCCGCGATCGACTCCTTCGCGGACTCAGCCTTGGACTTGCCGACGTCCGAAACGCCGTGAATGATCTGCCGCTGCAGGTTCGACTCGTCGACCGTGTCGAAGTCCACGATGCCAAGGGTTCCGACGCCGGCCGCGGCGAGGTAGAGCAGCGCCGGCGAGCCGAGGCCACCCGCGCCGACGATCAGCACCTTGGCGTTCTTCAGGCGCTTCTGGCCGGCCATTCCCACGTCGGGAATGATCAGGTGACGCGAGTAACGCTTCACCTCGTCTACCGACAGGTCAGCAGCCGGTTCAACAAGGGGTGGCAGCGACACTGTGCAACTCCAGTCGTAAGGGATTTGAGGGACTCCGTCAGGCGTCAACAGGGTCGTGGCGGCCGGAATTCCCCGCCACATCCCCGCCCGCCCGCGTCCGGTCTACCATCTCACGAAACAGCTGCGCCACAAGCTGCGGACGCTCCATCTGAGCCACGTGACCCGTCCGCGGCAGCACCATCACGGTGGCGTCGCGGAACGCGCGCCGCGCCGGAGCGGCGAGCCTGGGGTTCACCAGCCTGTCGCGGCCGCCGAACATGACAAGCGCCGGGACCGTGATCCGCTCGGCCGCCCGCCACAGCGAGTACCTGTGCGGCCGCAGGTTCTCCGCCACGATCGTGCGCGCCGCGCGGCTCAGCGTGGTCGCGCTGTAGCTCAGCCCGTCGCGGCGCTTCAGCTCCGCCACGTCATGCCAGAAGCGGTCCGGGTGCATCGCGGCCGGGTCGTCGTAGCAGGTCGCCACCACCCCGGCCACCCGGTTCTCTGCCGGAACGCGCTGCGTGCGGCGCATCACCCAGTCGCCGACGACGGGCAGCCCGGCGATCGGAAAGCGCAGCAGCTCCGGTCGGATCAGCAGGTCGGGCAGTACCGGCGAGACGAGCGTCAGCGTCCGCAGCAGGTCGGGGCGGCTGGCCGCCACCCGGATCGACACCGCGCCGCCCATCGAGTTGCCCGCCAGGTGCACCGGCCCGCAATCGAGCGCCTCGATGAGCCGGATCACGGTGCCCGCCAGAGCCGTGATCGAGTAGCCGCGCTTCGCGGCGGGCGGCGGGGAGAAACCCGACCCCGGCAGGTCCACCGCCGCGCAGGCGAAGTCCTGCGCCAGTTCGGCCATGAAGTCGGTCCAGTTGGTGGCCGCTCCCGACATGCCGTGCACGCACAGCACCAGCTCTTTGCCGGCGGGGGGTTCCGGGGGGTC
>Ga0070698_100003585_pt1 | contig 17060 bp, 15 predicted proteins | sample KBSK1502metaG_FD_65477 | JGI IMG/M metagenome (GOLD analysis project Ga0070698, IMG submission 65477) | Corn, switchgrass and miscanthus rhizosphere microbial communities from Kellogg Biological Station, Michigan, USA - KBS K1-50-2 metaG | ecosystem: Host-associated > Plants > Roots >...
CTCCGCTTGCGCGTGGGCGCGCAGCCCCACGCGCCAACGGTCGATCCCCGACACGATGCCGGCGTCGCGGCTGATCGCGTCCCACCGCGACGGCCGCGCCGGCCCCCCGTCTTCGCCGAGCATCCCCTCGAAGGGCACCGGGGCGAAGGTGAGGAACTCCATCACGGCCCGGCGGGCGAGGCCGCGGCAGCGGAACAGCAGGAGCAGCGAGCGCGCCGAGCGGCCGCACCGCAGCGGGAGCGAGGGATGGAGTCGATGGGGAACCGCGAGCCGCTCGAGCAGGTCGGTCACGAGTGGGGCGTAGTCTTCGGGGCGGGGGAGGATGACGCCCATCTCCTCGAACGGCACGCCGCGCGCGGCCTCGCGCAGGAGCCGGCGCACGATGGCCCGCACCTCGGCCGCTTCGCCCGGCGCGGTGAGAAGCTCCACGGCGCCGTCGCGCATGGCCTCGCCTTGCGGCGGCTCGAACAGGCGCGTGCGCAGTCGCCGCAACGACGGCGGAGGGACCGGCGGCGCGAGGGCCGCCAGCACCGTTTGTTCGAGGGGCGCCTCGGCCACGCCGTGAGCCGCGGCCCAGGCCGCGAAGGACGACGGGCCGAGACCGGCCGGCCGCTCGCGTGCGAGCAGACGAACCGGCCGGACGCGGGCGAGGGCCGCCACGAACTCGCGCTCCCGGAGATCCAGCTCGAGGTCGTCCGTGATCAGGATCTCTGCCCCTTCGAGCCAGCGTGCGGTCTCGAGGTTCTCTCGGGCCGCTTGCAGCAGCGTGACCGGGTCGGCGAGGCGACCGTCCACCTCGGAAAGGAAGCGGCGGTAGAGGCGAGCGAGGGAGAGGAGCCGGCCGGCGTCTCCCCGCCCCGCCCTGGCGGCCGCGCCTTCCAGATGCTCCGGCTCGACGCCTCCCATGCGCAGGGCGGAGAGCGTCCGCGCCAGCGCCGCCGCGACCGGTGCCCGCGGCATGTCGGCGGCAACGAGGGGCGAGGGGTCCTCGTCGAGGAGCCGGGCGGCGAGGAGGGCGTCGTGGCCCGGGTGCCACGCTTCGAGGCCGCGGCCGAGCAGCGACGGCTCGGCCACGGCGCGGGCGAGGTCGAGCACCTTGAAAGGATACAGGCCGGTCAACCCCGGGCCGGCGCTGGCCAGGCGCCGCGGCAGCTCCACGGCCGCGGCCAGGGAGGGAACGAGGAGGATGACGGACCGGATGCCCACCGCAGCATCATAGGCCGGGGCCGGGCGCGGCGAGGTCGAACCGACCGGTGCTAACCTAGCCGCGTGAACCGACGGGGATTCCTGAAGGCGGCCGGGGCCACGGTGGCGGTGAGCGCGGTGGCCGAGGCGGCTCCGGCCGCCGCGCCGGGGGCGGCGAGCGACGTCTGCTTCATGAGCGGGCGCGAGCTGGCGCGCCTCATCCGCACGCGCCGGCTCTCGGCGCGCGAGGTGATGGCGGCGCACCTGCAACGGATCGCGCGGGTGAACCCCCGCATCAACGCCATCGTGGCGAAGCTCGACGACGACGCCTGTCTCGCCCTCGCCGACGAGGCCGATCGGCGCCTCGGAAGAGGAGAGAACGTCGGGCCTCTGCACGGCCTTCCGTTCGCCTTCAAGGACCTGGAGGCCGCCGTCGGCTTTCCCTGCACGCGCGGCTCCCCGATCTACAAGGACGACCGGCCGACCGAGGACACGGTCCTCGTCGAGCGGCTGCGGAAGGCGGGCGTGGTGCCCATCGGCAAGACGAACGTGCCGGAGTTCGGGATGGGCTCGCACACCTACAACAAGGTCTACGGAACGACGGTCAATCCCTACGACCTGACGAAGAGCGCGGGCGGGTCGAGCGGCGGCGCGGGGGCGGCGCTCGCCACCGGCATGTTGCCCCTGGCCGACGGCAGCGACCTGGGCGGCTCGCTCCGCAACCCCGCGAACTTCAACAACGTCGTCGCCCTCCGCCCCACCGTCGGGCTCGTGCCGGTGGCTCCGACCCCGATGCCGTTCGTCGGCTTCTCGGTGAAGGGGCCGATGGCCCGGTCGGTGGCCGACACCGCGTTCCTGTTGAGCGTGATGGCCGGCGCCGATCCGCGCGACCCGGGAGGCTATCCGTCCGACTCTTCGGTCTTCGCCGGCCGACTGGATCGCGACCTGAAGGGAGTGCGGGTCGCCTGGTGCCCCGACCTGGGCGGCCTGCCGCTCGACCGGCGGGTGCGCTCCGTGCTCCAGGCGCGGCGCCAGACCTTCGAGGATCTGGGCTGCATCGTGGAGGACGCGTGCCCCGACCTGAGCGGCGCCGACAAGGTGTTCCTCGACCTTCGCCTGTGGATGTCCTGGAGCGCGCTCGGGCCCGTGCTCGAGCAGCATCGGGAGCAGATGAAGCCGGAGGCGGTCTGGCAGATCGAGTCGGGATCACGCGTCAGCAGCGCCGACATTGCGCGGGCGATGGCGCAGCACGGCGAGATCCTGGAGCGCATGCGGCGCTTCCAGGACAAGTACGAGTTCATGGCCTGCGCGGTGAACCAGGTGCCGCCCTTCGATGCCACGCTCGACTGGCCGCACGAGATCGAGGGCGTGAAGATGGAGAGCTACGTCGCGTGGATGAAGTCCGCCTACTGGATCACGACGACCTTCCGCCCCGCGGCCTCGGTGCCGGCGGGGTTCACCACCGACGCTCTGCCCGTCGGGATCCAGATCGTGGGCCGGTACCGCGACGACGTCGGCGTGCTGCAGATGGCCCACGCGTTCGAGCAGGCGACCGGCTTCGGGAGGAAGCAGCCGACGATCGCGCAGGCCTGAGTTGGGTCCTCAGGCGGTGGGGCGCGAGACCACCGGCAGGTTTCCCGCGCTCGGGCCCTTCCACCCGCTCATCTGCTCCTCGCTGCAGAGCAGGTCGCGAAGGCTGAGGCGGCCCAGCACCTGGTCCACCGCGCCCTGGACGAGCCGCCACACCGAACGGATGGAGCAGTCGGGCATGTGGGTGCAGAGGCGCTCCACGCCGGAGTGGCGCCCGCAGAAGGCGGGGTCGTAGAGCCGGCCGCCGAGAACAGCGAGCGCCTCGCCCAGGTTGATCCCCTCGGCGGGCCGGGCGAGCGTGTAGCCGCCCTCCTTGCCGCGCGTGCTGCGCACGTACCCGCCGCGGCGGAGCACCCGCATCAGCTTGGCCACGTTGGGCGCGGAGATGCCCTCGCGCTGGCTGAGCTCGGAGATGGTCAGGCTCACGCCTTCGCCCTCGCGGCCGAGGCGCAGCAGGCACCGCAAGCCGTATTCCTCTTGGGCACTGAGCTTCATGCGTTCCCCCTCACATCAGTCCCAGCTGAAGACGGGCGGCATCCGACATCCGGCTCTGGTCCCACGGCGGGTCGAGCTGCACCTGTACGTCGGCCTCCTTCACGTCCGGCAGCGCGAGCACCTTGCGCTCGATGTCCTGGCGCAGGATGTCGCCCATGCCGCAGCCGGGAGCGGTGAGCGTGAACCGCACCGACACCTTCTGGCCACCCTCCGGCAGCGGCGCGACCTCCGCGGAATGCACCAGGCCCAGCTCCACGATGTCGACGGGGATCTCGGGGTCGTAGCAGGTCTTGAGCTGGTCCCAGACGAGGTCCACGAGGGGCCGCCCGGCCAGCTCTTCGGCGCTCGGCGCGGCCAGGGTCTCCTTGCCGATGGCGTCGGCGTCCTTCCCGTCGATGCGGACCATGTAGCCCTGCATCGTCACCACCGTGTAGGAGCCGCCCAGGGCCTGGCTGATGATCACGGGGCTGCCCGCGGTGAGGGGGACCTTGTCGCCGTAGGGGATGGCGGTCCCCTCGATGTCGCGCGAAAGGACGGTCTCCTCCCTCATGACGAGCCCTCCGGCCGCGTCTTGCCTTCGGCCTCGCCGCGGCTGGCCTCGGTCTCTTCCGTGGAGACCGGGGTGGCCTCGCCTTCCAGGGCCGAGCGCAGGGTGTGCCACGGCAGCGACGCGCACTTCACCCGCACCGGGAACTCGCACACGCCGGAGAAGGCGGCCAGCTTGCCGAGCTCGGGCGCGACGTTCTCGGCCGCGCGCGACGGGTCGCTGGTGATGAGGCGGTGGAAACGATCGAACAGCGCGTCGGCCTCGGCCCGCGTCTTGCCCTTGAGCGCTTCGGTCATCATCGAGGCCGAGGCGGTGGAGATCGAGCAGCCCGCGCCCTTGAAGCTGACGTCCTTCACGCGGTCGCCCTCCAGCTCGACGTAGACGGTGGCGCGGTCCCCGCAGAGCGGGTTGTAGCCCTCGGCGCGGCCGGTGGCCGCGGGCAGCTCGCGGAAGTTCCGCGGCCGCTTGCTGTGGTCGAGGATCACCTCCTGATACAGCTCCCTCAGCTCCGAGCTCACGCGAACATCTCCCTGGCCTTTTCGATCCCGGCGACCAGCACGTCGATCTCCTGCTTCGTGTTGTATACGGCCAGGGAAGCGCGCGTGGTGGCGGGAACGCCGAAGCGCTCCATCACCGGCTGCGCGCAGTGATGGCCGGTGCGCACGGCCACGCCCTCGTAGTCCAGCACCGTGCCCATGTCGTGGGGGTGGACGCCGTCGATCACGAACGAGAGCACGGCCGCCTTCTCGCGCGCGGTGCCGATGATGCGCAGCCCGGGTATCTCGAGCAGGCGCCGGGTGCCGTACTCGAGCAGCGAATGCTCGTGCGCGGCGATGCGGTCGAGGCCGATGCCCGTGACCCAGTCGAGGGCCGCCCCCAGCCCGACCACGCCCGCGATGTTGGGCGTGCCCGCCTCGAACTTGTAGGGCAGCTCGTTGTAGGTGGTCTTCTCGAAGCTGACGGAGAGGATCATGTCCCCTCCGCCCTGGTAGGGAGGCATCTCCTCGAGCAGCGAGGCCTTGCCGTAGAGCACGCCGATGCCCGACGGGCCGTAGATCTTGTGGCCGGAGAAGGCGTAGAAGTCGCAGCCCATCGACTGCACGTCCACCGCGACGTGGGGCGCGGCCTGGGCGCCGTCGAGGAGCACGGGGACGCGGCGGGCGTGGGCCATCTCGACGATCTGCGCCACCGGGTTGATCGTTCCGAGCGCGTTGGAGACGTGGGCCATGCCGAGGATCCGCGTCCGCGGCGTGAGCAGCCGCTCCAGCTCCTCCAGGCGGACCTCGCCGTCGTCGTTGATGGGCACCGAGCGCAGCCGGGCCCCCTTCTCCGCGCAGAGCATCTGCCAGGGCACGATGTTGGAGTGGTGCTCGAGGCCGGACACGAGCACCTCGTCCCCGGCGCCCACCCGCGAGCGGCCGAAGGTCGCCGCCACCAGGTTGATGGCCTCGGTCGTGCCGCGGGTGAAGATGATCTCCCGCGTCGAGGCCGCGTTCAGGAAGGCCTGCGCCTTGACCCGCCCCGCCTCGAAGGCGTCGGTCGACTCCATGGACAGCGAGTGCACGCCGCGGTGGACGTTGGCGTAGTACCCTTCGTACAGGCTGCGCTCGGCCTCGATCACGGATCGGGGCTTCTGGCTGCTGGCCGCGTTGTCCAGGTAGACGAGCGGCCGGCCGTGGACCTGCCGGGAGAGGATCGGGAAGTCCCGCCGCACCGCGGCCAGGTCGATGGCGACCGTCGAAGAGGGCCGGGTCTCGCGGCGGACGTCGGGGGATGTGCTCATAGGACCGCCTCCTGGATCTCCCGGTCGCGGAGCCCGGGCAGGTGCTCCCGCAGGTGGCGCTCGAGGCCGGCCTTCAAGGCGGGGACCCGCACGCGGCCGACGACGTCGCTGACGAAGGCGCACACGAGAAGGCTCCGGGCGGCCGCCTCCGGGATTCCCCGCGAGCGAAGGTAGAAGAGGGCGGCGGGGTCCAGCTGGCCGGTGGTGGAGCCGTGCTTGCACTTGACGTCGCTGGCCAGGATCTCGAGCTGGGGGACGCTGTCGACCAGCGCCTCCCGCGACAGGAGCAGGTTCTTGTTGGTCTGGTGGGCGTCGGTCTTGCGGGCGCCCTCGCGCACGAGGATGCGCCCAACGAAGACGCCCCGGGACTTGCCGTCCAGGATTCCCTTGTAGAGCTCGCGGCTCGTGCAGTGGGGCTGGGCGTGGTCGATGACGGTGTGGGTGTCGGTGTGCTGCTCGCCCGCCACCGCGAACAGCCCGTTGAGCTCGCACTCGCCTCCCTCGGCGGCGAAGAGCTGCCGCACGTCGTTGCGCGCGAGCCGCCCGCCGAGGGCGAACGAATGGGACTTGAAGCGGCTGGCCCGGCCCTGGACGACGGCGGTGAGGCCCACGTGGAACGCCGCCTCGCTCTCCCGCTGGACCTTGTAGTGCTCGAGGCCCGCGCCGTCCTCGAGGACGATCTCCGTCACGGCGTTGGCGAGGTACGCGGCGCCGGGGGCGCCCGCGTAGCTCTCCACGACCTGGGCCTGGCTGCCGCGGCCGGCGACCACGACCGTGCGGGGATGGCTGAGCGTGGGCGCGGAGCCCGTTCCCCGGGAAGACATGAAGACGAGGTGGATGGGCTTCTCCACCGCCAGGCCGGGCGGGATGAAGACGAAGGCCCCGTCCTCGAAGAACGCCGCGTTGAGGTCGGCGAAGGAGGACGAGCCCCCGCTGACCACGCGGCCGAGGCGGGATTGGAGCCGATCCGGCTCCCGCGAGAGCACTTCGGCCAGGCTGCAGATCTGCAGGCCGCCCTCCGGCGTGATCGACGACAGCCCCGGGGCGAGGCGGCCGTCGACGAATACGATCTGGTGGCCCGCGAACGCGCGCTCGAAGCCGAAGGCGGCCACGTCCGCCGCCCCCACCCCCGACGCTTCCCCCGGCGCGGGGCGCCGGAAGGCCGTGCGCGCGATGGGAGCCACGTTCGTGAAGCGCCAGTCCTCTTCGGCCACGGTGGGGAAGCCGCGCTCCTGGAAGCGCTCGATCGCTTCTTCACGCTGCCGGCGAAGCCAGGCGGCCTCGGGCGCGGGCCGACCGGCGGCGAAGGCCTCGAACTCGGCCCGATACAGCTCGGTCTCGGTGGCGACCGGGGACGGGGTCATGGTGCGGCCGGGGCCTCCAGCCACTCGTAGCCGCGGGCCTCCAGCTCGCGGGCCAGCTCCTTGTCGCCCGACTTGACGATGCGGCCGTCGAGCAGCACGTGAACGACGTCGGGGACGATGTAGTCGAGCAGCCGCTGGTAGTGCGTGACGAGGACGATCGCCCGCTCGGGCGTGCGGAGCTGGTTCACGCCGCCGGCGACGATGCGCAGGGCGTCGATGTCGAGGCCGGAATCGGTCTCGTCGAGGACCGCGAGCTGCGGGTCCAGGATCGCCATCTGGAAGATCTCGTTGCGCTTCTTCTCGCCGCCGGAGAAGCCCTCGTTCACGGGCCGCTTGACGAGGCTCTCGTCGATGTCCACGAGCTTCGCCTTCTCCTTCACGAGGGACAGGAAGTCCATCGCGTCGAGCTCGCTCTGGCCCCGGTGCTTGCGGATCGCGTTGAGGGCGGCCTTGAGGAAATAGACGTTGCTCACGCCCGGGATCTCCACCGGGTACTGGAAGGCCAGGAACACGCCCTCGCGGGCCCGCGCCTCCGGGGTCATCGCGAGCAGGTCCTGCCCCTTGTAGAGCACGCGGCCCCGGGTCACTTCGTAGCCCGGGCGACCGGCGATCACGTGGGCGAGCGTGCTCTTGCCGGAGCCGTTGGGCCCCATGATCGCGTGGACCTCGCCCGCCTTCACCGCGAGGTCGACGCCCTTCAGGATCTCGCGCCCGTTGGCGCTCGCGTGGAGGTCCTCGACCTCGAGCATCAGCCCACCGACCCTTCGAGGCTCACGCCGAGGAGCTTCTGGGCCTCCACCGCGAACTCCATCGGCAGCTCCTTGAAGACCTCCTTGCAGAACCCGTTGACGATCATGCTCACCGCGTCCTCGGGGGCGATGCCGCGCTGCTGGAAGTAGAAGAGCTGGTCCTCGCCGATCTTGGAGGTGGAGGCCTCGTGCTCCATCTGGGCGGTGGAGTTCAGCACCTCGATGTAGGGGAAGGTGTGGGCCCCGCACAGGTCCCCCAGGAGCAGCGAATCGCACTGGGAGTAGTTGCGGGAGTCGTCGGCCGCCTTGCCGATCCGCACCAGGCCGCGGTACGTGTTCTGGCCGTGGCCGGCGGAGATCCCCTTGGAGATGATGGTGGAGCGCGTGTTCTTCCCGATGTGGATCATCTTGGTGCCGGTGTCGGCCTGCTGGTAGTTGTTGGCCAGCGCCACCGAGTAGAACTCGCCCACCGAGTCGTCGCCCTGGAGGATGCAGCTCGGGTACTTCCACGTGATCGCGGAGCCGGTCTCGACCTGGGTCCAGGAGATCTTCGACGCCCGCCCCAGGCACTTGCCCCGCTTGGTCACGAAGTTGTAGATGCCGCCCCGACCTTCCTTGTCGCCCGGGTACCAGTTCTGCACCGTCGAGTACTTGATCTGGCCGTGGTCGAGCGCGATGAGCTCGACGACCGCCGCGTGGAGCTGGTTCTCGTCGCGGATCGGGGCCGTGCAGCCTTCAAGGTACGAGACGTACGCCCCCTCCTCCGCGATGATCAGCGTCCGCTCGAACTGGCCGGTGTTGGCGGCGTTGATGCGGAAGTAGGTGGAGAGCTCCATCGGGCACCGCACGCCCTTGGGGACGTAGCAGAAGCTGCCGTCGGTGAAGACGGCGGAGTTGAGGGTGGCGAAGAAGTTGTCGGTGTAGGGCACGACCGAGCCCAGCCACTTCCGCACCAGCTCGGGGTGCTTCTGCACCGCCTCGGAGAAGGAGCAGAAGATCACTCCCACCTCCTCGAGCTTCTCCCGGAAGGTGGTTGCTACGGACACGCTGTCGAAGACGGCGTCCACCGCCACCCCGGCCAGCTTCGCCCGCTCGTGCAGCGGGACCCCGAGCTTCTCGTAGGTCTCCAGCAGCTTGGGGTCCACCTCGGCCAGGCTCTTCGGCCCGTCCTTCTTCTGCTTGGGGGCGGAGTAATAGACGATGGACTGGTAGTCGATGGGCGGATGGTGGACGTTCGCCCACGTCGGCTCTTTCATCGTGAGCCAGTGCCGGTAGGCCTTCAGGCGCCACTCCAGGAGCCATTCCGGCTCGCCCTTCTTGGCCGAGATCAGCCGGATGACGTCCTCGCTGAGCCCCGCGGGGACGGACTCCGACTCGATGTCGGTGACGAAGCCGGCGCGGTACTCGCGCTGAGCGATGTCCTGGGCGGTGATCGAGTCCGAGCTCATTGTCGGGGGAGTCCTCCAACTGCAAATCTATTGAATCTGTACGAAAAAGTCAAGGATCAGGTGAGGAACTTTGCCCCCCAACCAATCGTCTACGAGTAACGTCGTATAAGCGCACCATCATGCCCTTGTCTCGGGCGTTCAAAATCCTGATTTTATTGATGATGCGCAGTGTGGCCTTCGCATGGCCCGCGGAGGACACGGCCCCGCCGCCCATCGACATCCACCGTGCGGCCGGACCGATCACGATCGACGGCGACCTCTCCGACGAGGGTTGGAAGGGAGCCGCGCGCGTCGACACCTGGTACGAGACCAATCCCGGGGACAACACGACGCCGAAGGTGAAGAACGTCGGGTATCTCACCTACGACGACAAGTTCTTCTACGCGGGCTTCGAGTTCCAGGACCCGGACCCGTCCAGGATCCGCGCCCCCCTCGGCGACCGCGACAACCTCCCCGGGACCACCGACTACGGCGGCGTGCTGCTCGACACCCGCAACGACGGCAAGACCGGCATCCTCTTCGTCGCCAACCCGCGCAGCATCCAGTACGACTCGGTCCTCGACGACCCGTCCGGCAACGAGGACTCCTCTCCCGACTATTACTGGGATGCCAAGGCGCGCATCACCAAGGAGGGCTGGACGCTGGAGATCAGGATCCCCTTCTCCTCCCTCCGGTATCCAAAGGGAGATCCGCACACGTGGCGGATCATGCTCTATCGCAACTACCCTCGCGACTACCGCTACCAGTTCTTCAACGTGAAGCTGCCGCGGGGCGGCAGCTGCTTCGTCTGCCGCAGCACCTCGGTCACGGGCCTGGAGGGCCTGCCCTCCGGCGGCCACCTGGTGCTGGCCCCTTACGCCACCGGACGCCAGGCGGGCGCGGCCACGGACGGCCCCGGCACCCCATGGCACAACGAGAAGGTCAAGGGCGACGCGGGCCTCGACGTGAAATGGACGCCCACCGCCAGCACCGCGGTCGACGCCACGGTGAATCCCGACTTCTCGCAGATCGAGTCCGATATCGCCCAGATCGGCGTCAACGAGCGGTTTGCCCTCTTCTATTCGGAGAAGAGGCCGTTCTTCCTGGAGGGCAGCGAGCTGTTCAGCACGCCCATCCAGGCCGTGTACACGCGAACGGTCACCGCCCCGCGCTGGGGCGTGCGGGGCACGGGCAAGTTCGGCTCGACGGCGTACACGGCGCTCATGGCCGAGGACGACGGGGGGGGCAGCGTGATCCTTCCCGGCCCCAACAGCTCCGACCTCGCCAACCAGGAGTTCCGCTCGTTCGTGGCGATCGGCCGGTTCCGCCGGGACATCGGCAAGTCCTTCCTGAGCCTGCTCGGGACCGACCGCGAGATCCGGGGCGGCGGCCACAACCGGGTCGTCGGGCCGGACTTCCAGTGGCGGCCGTCGACGAAGGATACCGTCACCGGCCAGGTCCTCTTCAGCGACAGCCGGACGCCCATCCAGCCGGACCTGGCCGCCGAGTGGGACGGCCGCGCGCTGAAGGGACACGGGGCGATCGCGTGGTGGCTCCACACCACGAAGACGGTCGACTGGTTCGCGCAGTACCACGACTTCGGCAACGACTTCCGTGCCGATGACGGCTTCGTGCCCCAGGTCGGCTACCGCCGCACCGACCTCGAGGGCGGCTACACGTTCCGGCCGAACGGCTTCCTGCGGCGGCTGCGGACGTTCTACATCCTCGATCGCTCCACCGATCGCGAAGGGGCCCTGCTCAATCGGCGCCTCTCCGTCGGCGCGGGCATGGACGGCAAGTGGAGCTCGTTCTTCCGCTTCTGGTACGCGTTCGACCGCGTGCGTGCCGGCACCGTGACGCTGCCGCGGCAGCAGCTCCTCTACGTCGTGCAGCTGAGCCCGTCGCTGAAGTTCAACCAGATCGGCGTCGACGGGTTCGTGGGGCAGGAGATCGACTTCGACGGCGTCCGCACCGGCACCGGCGCCAACATCAACTTCAACGCGACCTTCCGCCCCACCAACCACCTCGAGCTGCGGTTCAACGAGGCGCGGCGGTGGCTGAACGTGGCCAACCCCACGGGCGGCCGCGCCCGCCTCTTCACCGCCAGCGTCGACCGGCTCCGCGCGACCTACACGTTCACCGCGCGCGCCTTCGTGCGCGTCATCGGCCAGTACGTCGGCACCCGCCGCGATCCCACCCTGTATTCGACCGAGGTCGCGCGCAAGGACGGCCGCTTCGGGGGCTCCGCCCTTTTCGCCTACAAGCTCAACTGGCAGACGGTCCTGTTCGTGGGCTACGGCGACAACCGCGAGCTGGACGAGACGGCGCAGCACCTCGACCGGGTCGGCCGGCAGTTCTTCATGAAGCTGTCGTACGCCTTCCAGCGCTAGGGTGTTTCGGACCTGATCGGGAGCCGGTCTCCCCTAGAATCCGGCCGTGCTCTTTCCGGGACGCCCATCAGTCTCTATCTGGGAGGCCCATTGGTGAAGATGAACCGTGCCTTCGCCGCCGTCGTGCTCGGCGCCGGCGCGCTCGCCGGATGCGGCTCCGGCGGCAAGAGTCCCGCCGCGAGCAACCCCGCCGCGACCCCGGCGCCGACTCCGGCTCCCGCCGCGACCCCTCAGGCCTTCTCGTGCCCGCTGCCCGCGATGCCCGACCTGCACAACACCTGCCCCAAGCTCACACCCCAGCTCAACCAGTACGTGGACAACGCGATCGCCCGGACCGTGAAGGACCACCCGGGCCTGTTCGATCTCCACGACGATCTCTTCGACGGGAATTACAGGGTGCTGGACCGCAGCCGGTACATCAAGGCGGTGGTGGAGGCGATCCACGCCCAGGGCGTGTGCGCGGTCGAGGAGTTCGAGGAGATCGCGGTCAAGACCAGCAACGACTTCAACGAGCAGTACAACATCTGGGTCTCGACCGGAGGCTACATCCGCAAGGGCCCCGGGGCGTACATCACGACGTGCTTCCCCGCGCAGTTTTGATCGCGCGCCCGGCGGAGTCCTCTCCCGTCAATTCCCGCCGCTGCGGTCGCGACGGGCGGCCGGCGCCGGAGGTACGTAGGGATCCGGTGTGCCCACCTTGATCGGCGGGTATGTCTCGAGACTGGCCTCGAAGTCGCGCACGATCTTCATCATCGGGTAGGTCACCCAGCCGCTGTATATGAGCACGTCGCGCTCCTCCTTCAGGTCAGTGAGGAGGTTGATGATCCTGGGCAGCGGGAGCTTCTGCGGGGCGTCGTACATGTGATCCTGCTGGATGAGGTGCATCTTCCAGTTCCGCCACTTGACGGCGGAGAGCCGGTCGGCCACGTAGGCGGGGAAGCCTTCGCGGTTGGAATTCGACTGCTTGCCCAGGAAGAAGTCCAACTGGTCTACGCCGTCGATCGGCCGATCCTCCGGGATCTCGGCACCGCCCACGCGCGCCAGCGTCGGGTACAGATCAACGATGTGCACGATCTCGTTGCTGACGCTCCCCGCCGGCACTCGGCCCGGCCAGCGGATGATGAAAGGCGCACGCAGCGAGGCTTCCATGGCCGTGAAGTACGTACCCCGCCACGGCCCGCTGTCGCCTTCCCAGGGATGTGTACCCTCCGGGCCATTGTCGCTGGCAAAGATGACGACGGTGTTGTCTGCGATCCCGGCTTCCTGGATCGCGTCCAGGATCTGGCCGGTGCGATGATCCAGCTCGTTGAGGCAATCGGCCCAGTCCCCGTTGCCGGTCTTGCCGGTGAACTCCGGATGCGGCGTCGTGGGCATGTGAACCAGCCTCATCGACACATACGCGAAGAAGGGCCTACTCGAGCTCGCCTGTCGCTTGAGGAATCCGACGGCACGGGAGGTGATCTCCTCGTCCATCCGCCGGTGTCGTTCGAGGTCGAGTTGGGCGACCGGTCGGGCATTCTCTCCCTTGCGCGCCTCGTAGACAGGCTCCAGCGGAACGATCGCCGGGTTCCAGCCCTGCCGGGTGCCGACCGAAGGCCAGGCGCTGTTGGTCTCGTTCAGGGACGGCCACAGGGCCTCGGTGTACGAGCGTGGGATCCCGTACCACTCGTCGAAGCCCTGATGTGTGGGGAAGCGCGCCTCGGTGCTGCCAAGATGCCACTTGCCCCAGGTGCCTGTGGCATAACCCCGCGCCGACAACAGCTCCGCGATGGTGATCTCCCACTGCGTCAACCCCTCCGGGGCTCCGCCTCTGGGCACCTGGTAGGTCCCGGACCGGATCGAGAAGCGGCCGGTCATGAGCGCCGAGCGGGAGGGGGTGCACTGAGCCTCGACGTTGAAATTGAGAAGGCGCATGCCCTCGCTCGCGAGCCGATCGATACGGGGCGTGGGAGCCCCGCGCAGGATCCCGCCGCCATAGACGCCCAGCTCTCCATAGCCGAGGTTGTCCGCGAGGATGACTACGATGTTGGGTTTCGCCTCTGCGGCCGGCGTCCGGCTCTCCCCAGCGCGCAAGGGAACGGTGCTGCACACACTCAGACACAGGATTCCGGCCTGCTTCAGGCCACCCGCAGAAATCATGATCTTATCCCCCGGAGTCGGCGGCTTCCGCCTCGATCCCCGGCGGCGTGTCGTCCTCCAGATCGTCCAGGTAGCCTTCCGGCAGCGCCACCTTCTGCCGGCCCGCCGTCTTCCCGCGGGGAACGCGCACGGCGTCGGGCGGGAACGGCTGGGCGCGGTCGGCCTCCGACAGGACGTCGCGCAGCTCGACGAGGCGCGCCACCTGCATGAGCCGCTGCCGCAGCGGAGCCCCGCCGCGGAAGCCTTTCGTGTACCACGAGCTGTGCCTGCGAAACGAGCGCATGGCCGTGGCCTCTTCCCCCAGCCACTTGGCGAGCAGGCGCGCGTGCTCGAGCATCACGTCGACGACGCCGCCGAAGCCGGGCGGGTCGGCCGGCTCGCGGCCTTCGAACACGTCGGCGAGGTCGCGGAAGAGCCACGGCCGTCCCAGGCAGCCGCGGCCCACGATCACGCCGTCGCAGCCCGTCGTCCGCATCATCCGGAGGGCGTCCTCCGCTTCCCAGATGTCGCCGTTGCCGAGGACGGGTATACGCGTGACCGATTGCTTGAGCCGGGCGATCGCGCCCCAGCACGCCTCGCCGTCGTAGAGCTGGGCGGCGGTGCGCGCGTGAAGCCCGACCGCCGCGCAGCCCTCGTCCTCGCCGATACGGCCCGCGTCGAGGTAGGTGAGGATCTGCTCGTCGATCCCGATGCGGAACTTGATCGTGACCGGGACGCCGCCCGCCGCCCCCACCGCCGAGCGCACGATGCTCCGCAGCAGGCGAGGCTTCACCGGGATGGCGGCCCCGCCCCCGCGGCTCGTGACCTTGCGCACCGGGCAGCCGAAGTTGAGGTCGAGGTGGTCGACGCGGCCCTCGCCGACGAGGAGGCGCACCGCCTCCCCCACGTAGAAGGGATCGACGCCGTAGAGCTGAAGGCTGCGGGTCGACTCCTCCGCGCCGAAGCTGGCCATCAGCAGCGTCTTGCGGTTGCCTTCGACGAGCGCGCGGGCCGTGACCATCTCGCTGACGTAGAGGCCAGCCCCGTACCTCCAGCACAGGGTGCGGAAGGGCGGGTTGGTGACGCCGGCCATGGGCGCGAGCACCACCGGCGGCCACACCGGGATCGCGCCGATGCGGAGGGGGCCGAACTCGCCCGGGCGCGCCGGCGGCACGTCGCGGTTCAGCGCGCTGCGGTAGATCGGGTCCATGCGTCCGCCCATGATAGCCTGCGCCCGGCATGCCCGATCCGGAAGCGCCGGTGCTCGCCGCGCTCGCGCGGTTCGGAGTCGAGTACGAGCGGCTCGAGTGCGACCCCGACGCCGCCGACACCGCGGTTTTCTGCGCCCGCTACGGCATCCCCCCCGACCGCTCCGCGAACACCATCCTGGTCGCGTCGAAGAAGGAGCCGAAGGTCCACGCGGCGTGCGTGGTGCTGGCCACCACCTCCCTCGACGTCAACCACGCGGTGCGGGGCCTGCTCGGCGTCTCTCGCCTGTCGTTCGCCTCGGCCGAGGAGACGATCGCGGTCACGGGGATGGCGGTGGGCGGCGTCACGCCCTTCGGCCTTCCCGAGGGCATTCCCATCTACGTCGACGAAGCGGTGATGGCGCCGGAGTGGATCATCCTCGGCGGCGGCGGCCGGTCCTCGAAGATCAAGCTCGCGCCCGCGGCGCTGACCCGAGTGCCCGCCGTGAAGGTCGTGCCCGGTCTCGCCCGACCGAAGAGCTAACGGGGCGACGGTGTGACGACCTCGCCGTGCAGGCAGCCCTGCACCTCCTTCACGATCGCGCAGAGCGTGAAGTTGCCGACGGAGAGGCCGACCACGCTCTTGTTGAAGGGCTGGTCGGGATAGCTGATGAGGTCCGCCGGGTGGCCGCTCTCGAGCTCCCACGTCCACGTGATCTGGGTGCCGTGGATCCGGGGGTCGACGTCCTGGTTCTGCTTGTTCTTCGGCGTCGCGGTCACGTTGCCGGTGCAGCCGACGGGCAGGCGGTTCCCGCCGTTGTTGGGGATCGCGACGTCGTCCGGGCACCTGAAGCCGAAGAAGGCCACCCGCACGCTGTCGATGACCTCCGAGGGGTCGAGGGGGAAGTTGGCCGGCGTGCACGTCTCGCGATAGGCGCTGGCCCCGCGGCGGATGAAGCTCGACGACAGCAGGATGTCGTAGTCCTCGCTGAAGTCGTTGCTGTTCTTGACCTGGAGGTTCTGGAGGTCGAAGTCCGCGCAGTAGTCCTTGGCCTGCAGGTTCGCGATGACCCCGGCGTAGAAGCGGTCGGAGTCGAGGACGCGCCAGGCGTCCCCGCCGTTGGTGTCGTTGAAGTTGAACAGCTCCGGGTGTTGTTGGGCGAGCAGGTTGATGGCGGCGTTCACGTCGCCGATGAAGGCGGGGTTGTTGGTGCGCGCGCACGAGGTGTCGACCGTCCCCATCCCGTACTTGCAGGAGGTCGCGGCCGGTGTCGGGGTGGCGCTCGGCGTCGGCGTCGGAGTGGGGGCCGCGGTGGGCGTGGTCACAGGCGGGACGGTGGGCGACGAGCCGCCTCCGCAACCGCCGGCGGCGACGAGCGCCACCGCCAGGACCACCCGACTCGGCTTCAGCAACATCGTCCGCGGCTCCATTCAGTCCCAACGAAACGCCTAGACTAATGCGAAGAGGGCCGCGGATCAAATGAAACAGCGGAGCGAGACGCTCGTGGTGTCCACCCGCCGGGGCCTGACCGAGATCACCGGCGGCGTGCGGGGCGTCCTCCGCGCCTCCGGGATCCGCGAGGGCCTGTGCACGGTCTTCATCCGCCACACCTCGGCCAGCCTGCTCGTCCAGGAGAACGCCGATCCCGCGGTGCAGCGCGACCTCGAGGCGTTCCTCAGCCGGCTGGTGCCCGACGGCGACCCGCTCTATACGCACGTGGCCGAAGGCGACGACGACATGTCCTCGCACGTGAAGGCCGCCCTCACCCGCACCTCCGAGCACGTGCCGGTGCGGGAGGGAGAGCTGCTCCTGGGCACGTGGCAAGGACTCTACGTCTGGGAGCATCGGGAGGGCCGCCACCGAAGGGAAGTGGTCGTCCACGTGATCGGGGAGTGAGCTATGTCCTCGGCAGGGGCCGCGCCGCCTTCTCGTAGCCGGCCCACGGGTCCTTCTTCAGCGAGGCCAGGCGGCCGGGCAGCGTCTGCACCGTGTACTGATCCGGCCGCGTGCGCGGCAGCTCGTCCCACGTGACGGGGGTCGAGACGGGAGCCCCCGGGCGCGCCCGGGTCGAGTAGGCCGCGATCGAGGTGGCGCCGCGGATGTTGCGCAGCCAGTCGATGAAGATCCTTCCCTTGCGGGCCGCCTTCGACGCCTCGGTGAGGTACTCGTCCGGATGCTGGCGGGCCAGGGCCTCGGCCAGATCCCGCGCGAACTCCGCGCACTC
>Ga0070698_100003586_pt1 | contig 17060 bp, 19 predicted proteins | sample KBSK1502metaG_FD_65477 | JGI IMG/M metagenome (GOLD analysis project Ga0070698, IMG submission 65477) | Corn, switchgrass and miscanthus rhizosphere microbial communities from Kellogg Biological Station, Michigan, USA - KBS K1-50-2 metaG | ecosystem: Host-associated > Plants > Roots >...
CTCAGGAAGGTCCTGCTGATGGGTAGTGTGTCGTAGAGTCCTTCGGGTCCGTAGATCACGAAAAACTTCTCCCGCGGGTAGCCCAAAGGGTAGCGGATGGCCGCTGCCGCTTGGCGTCAAGCGTTCGCGAATCCTCTGGGCCGACGATAACGCCGATATGCGTGAGTATGTGCAGCGCCTCCTTGCGGACCGCTATGACATAGTTCCCGTCGCCGACGGCTGGAAAGCCTTGACCGCCGCCGTAACCGGCTCGGGAGCTCTTGGCTCGAGTGCGAACGCATCTAGAGCTTGCCCGCGTCCGGCGCGAATGGGCCACGGAGCTCGAACAGGCGAATAAAGAGAAGCCTTTTCCTACTCCGTATCCCACGACCTCCGCGGTCCGCTCACTCATCTGCATGGATATTCCACCATTTTGTCTGACAAGTACGCCCCCCAACTCGGCCCGGGATGGACAGAGATACCTGCAGCGCATTCGCCAGGCCGCTATCCGTATGTCTCAGTTGATTGAGGATCTCCTCAAACTGGCGAGGGTTAGCCGCCGGCAACTAAGCGTTTGTAATGTAGAGCTGAGCGCCCTCGTTGAGGAAGTTCTGAAAGAGCTCGACCCTGAAACCGCAAACCGCGCCATCCATTGGCGCATCGATCGACTGCCTGCAGTCGTATGTGACTATGGTCTCAAGTGCCAAGTGCTCGCCAATCTGCTGTCCAATGCCGTCAAGTACACTCGTTCCTGCAATCCCGCAATTATTGAAATAGGCCAAATTCAGGTGGACGGCGGCCCGGCTTTCTTTGTCCGCGATAATGGCGTCGGCTTCGATATGCTCCACGCGCACAAGCTGTTCGCGCCCTTCCAGCGTTTGCACGGCGACGATTTTGAAGGCACCGGCATCGGCCTGGCCACCGTACAGCGCATCATTCTGAAGCACGGCGGGCGCATCTGGGCCCATTCCGAACCTGGTCGTGGCTCAACGTTCTATTTCACCCTCGGCGGCTACGACGGTCATCCCCTAGACGCCACCGTACCCGCCAGCGTTCCTGCGGTCGCAACCCCCGACCCTCTAGAAGCATGAAACCGCCCGACCCTTGCTTCTCACTTTGCCCGGTCTTTTTCAGGCAGTCACGCTCGGAGACAAACCTTGCCGAAGTGCCCGCCCTCTCTTAGGTAATTGAGGGCCTCTCGCAGCTCGCAGAACTCAAACACCCGATCCACCACGGGACGCATCACGTGAAATTCGATCGCCCTGTTCATCGCTTCAAACATTTCCCGCGAGCCCACATCGACTGCTTCCACGCGAGCACACTTGCCCATGAAACTTACTAAGTCGACTTCCGTAGTCATACCAATCAGCACTCCCACGAATGCCACTGAGCCTCCTAAGCGCACAGCGGCGATGGATTGCTTCAGGTCCCCTACAGTATCCACAACATAGTCCGCGCCAAGACCGCCCGTTAGTTCCGCTACAGCCTTTGGCCAGTTCGGCGTCGTCTTGTAGTTGATGACGGCGTCTGCGCCTAACTCCTTCGCACGCGCCAGCTTTTGATCGCTGTGCGACGTTGCGATGACGCGCGCTCCGACTAACCTCGCGAACTGCATTGCGAAAATCGAGACACCTCCGGTTCCCAGCACCACAACGGAATCGCCTGGCCTAATACCCCCGAAGGGAATAAGGGCGCTCCACGCGGTTACGCCGGCGCAAGGCAGCGTGGCGGCTTGCTCGTCGGTCAAGTGAGCCGGCACAAGCACGAGACTGGCCTCATCAATGACCACGCATTCAGCGAGGACACCATCAGCGGCCGCGCCGCCCAAGCCGTGCCCCACCTTCTCGGCTGTAGGTCTGCCTTCCAACCATTTCGGATAGAAGATGGGAGCGACGCGATCTCCGGCCCTTACGCGAGATACGCCGCCTCCAGCAGCTGCAACCACACCCACGCCGTCAGATAGCGGAATTCGCCCGAGAGGCGGCTTCCATCGCCCAACGCCGTCGACGACGAGAAGATCGCGATAGTTAATCGAAAATGCTTTCATCCTAAGGACAACTTGCCCAGGCCCCGGCGCCGGGTCGGGCCGCTCTGCGAGTTTCAACGAGTCCACACCCAACCCGTCTCGAATTTCGACCACTTTCATGGGGAGTGCCTGATGGATGCCGAACACTCCGCTCAGCGTGCAGGCTCGGGTGTGACGTTAACCAACATGTTCGGCCTTAGATTGAGGGTCTCGATGGTCATTTTGGAGATCAAGCCGTTCACCTTGTCAGGGAGCGCTTGATCAGCGCGTTCATCGAGTATGGCCGCTAGGCTTGCCCGCGGGCGAAGGCGAACGTACCGCGGCGTATCGCCGCCCACCACCATTCGATACCAGAGCGTCTCTCCCTGCAGTTTTGATTGCTCCGCGGCAAGCGCCGCCTCGAAAGCCCGGCCCGACCCTTGGGTCAGCTCCACGGTTGTGTACTCGGCTCGAAGAACCGGAGTCGGCACACCATTTCCGCGCGAGAGCGTCGGCAGGAACTCGTAAACCGCGTTCCCCAGGAATTGGGCATGTGGCAGGACGTTGATGAGGTTGTCCCGCTCGTCTTCGGCTGGCGACACCGGGTTGCTTAGTTCAACGGCTGTGTGTCCGAACGTCGCGTAGATGATCCACCGCTGGTGTTCGGTTGATGCCCAGACCGAATAACTGTACCAGCCAAACGGGTCCTTCGCCTGCCGGTGCCACTCGAGGTGGCGGATGTATCCGGCCTCCCAGTCGACGGAGTGGCCGTCAAGCGCACGCATGATGGCGATGCGTGCGTAGGGCCCCCGTTCGGTTTGTGCGTCGGGACTTCGCACGGTCCGTGCGACGAGGATCGCGGGAAGCACTACACCAACAATCCCAAGCCAACCATGCCTCATGAGAGTTCCTCACGACCGGTGTGATTTCTTAGAAGGATCATAGGAGTCACGCGCCGGCATTTTCCGGCAAAGTGCAGACGATTCCTGCCAAATCTGTGAGCTTGCGCTTGGCACGGCGTCCCGCTGTCACGCGCACCAATCATGGCTCTCCGGGCGTCGCCCAACGAGAGCCCGGTCGAAGCGAACTCGTCACCAACTCGCGGGTCACTTGCGCGCGAGGATCTTTTCGATTTGTTGCAAGTGGTTGACGTCGTGCCCCGCAAACATGCACACGATGTGCTCGATCGACTCTTGCCCGCGTTCCGAATGCATTCCGCAATGCTTCCACTGCTCGGGCTTGAGCGATTCAAGTAGCATCAGATTCGCTTTCCGCAACACGCGAAACAGCTCCACCGACTCTTGCGGATCGCGCTTATCATAGTGCCCGCTTGTTACCCACTGATCTTGATCGTAGGCGACAACCGGGGAACCCGGGGATCCGAGAATGAACCGCATCCGAAAGGCGCCGACGATCTCACCGTCGGCCAGATGCGCGATGATCTCACTCACGGACCACTTCTCCGGGGCGGGACGCTTGCGCAATTCGGCCGCGGACACGCCCTTGATCAAGCGGTCGAGCCTCTCGGCAGTTTCCGCCTGCACGGCGAGAGGCTCCTTGCCATCCACATAGCCAAGAATGCGCTGCGTGTACTGCTGCGGTGTTTCCTTCATTTCATGCTCCGGCGAAAGCAAGACCTCCAATACGCAGGACGGCTTCTCTGTCTCCAACGACGATAGGAGGCGCGCGCTTGCGTTTTCCGCCAAACTTCAGACGATTTGCGCCAAAACTCTCACGTTCGGGTTGGCAAACCGGCTTGAAGCGTTGCATAGTTAGCCGCATCATGACGGCCAACGGGAACGGCGGTCTCCGGCGGAAAGGCGCAACATCGAATCGGCGCGTGGTCGTCCTCGTTGTGCCTCCTGTCGATGAATTCGATCTGGTATGTCCAATTCAAGTTTTCGGCGCCGCAAATCGACTTGCCGGCGAATCCGTTTACAGTGTTCAAGTTGCGACGAACGGCAAAGACCTGAAGGTCCGAGGTGAGGGACGCCTGCTCTCGTTTCTTGCAGAAACCCACTACAAGGGCCTGCATGGGAGCTTCGATTCTTTGTTGCTCGTTTGCGGCCTTGGCACGCGCAACGTTCGTGACCCGGCGCTGTTCGCCTGGCTGAGAGGCGTTGCTCCCACCGTGCGCCGGCTAGGATCAGTGTGCGTCGGCTCTTTTCTGCTCGCGGAAGCTGGCTTGCTCAACGGAAGAAGAGCGACTTCCCATTGGAGATTCAGCAAGGAATTAGCCCTGCGTTATCCCAAGGTGAAGGTCGCATCCGAACCGGTATGGGTCAAAGACGAAAACATCTACACTTCGGCGGGCATTTCTGCAGGGATCGACTTGGCCCTTGCCTGGGTCGAAGAGGATTGCGGCGCCACAATTGCCCAGGAAGTAGCTCGTGAGCTCGTCCTTTTTCTTCGCCGAACGGGCGGGCAGAAACAACTGAGTGTTACTCTGTCCGCTCAGGCGTCCGAGATGAAGGCCATCCAGGAGCTTCAGGTCTGGATCATGGAGAATTTGCGCAAGGAATTGTCGGTGCAAGTTCTTGCAGATCGCGTCGCTATGAGCGTTCGGAATTTTGAGCGCGTATTCACCCGCGAGTTGGGCAGGACACCTTCCAAATACATTCTCCAGGCCCGCGTCGAAGCAGCTCGTCACCGCCTCGAGCGAACGGACCACAGCCTCAAACAAATTGCTGCCGCGTGCGGGTTCGGCAGCCCTGATGTCATGCGGCGGTCGTTTTCACGCTTCGTCGGAGTCACACCTAATCAATATCGGCACAGGACGGGCCTCCCAGCCATTACCGAATAGGCCAACCGCAAAATCCTGCACCCGCCTGTAGTCCCGCTTTGGAGTGCGGCGGCTCGCCGCCGCTCTTCCGCACATCCGGCCGGCCCAACAACCTCATTTTCATCTTGAGGCGCTCGCTCCCCTCTCGTACCGATCTCGCCCCTCTCTCTTCCAGGTCAGGCTACCTGATACTGTGTATCTTCCTTTTAACCTCCGTTTAGAAAAAACTCCCGGGTTGTGCGGGCAACTGGGCACTATCGGCGTACTCTTACTACCAAAATCAGAACCGGCCATCTGCAACAAACGGCAGCCAACTGCTGAGGTCATGGCGAACGCCGTGTCAATCCGTTGACATAACCGGCAGCCTATCAACACAGCGAGACTCGCCTGGAGCGGATCTGACTTGATGTTTCTTCTCGCTCAACTACTTGCGAAGCAATTAGGTCGTCTCGATTACTTGGCACCGCGATTGCTCTCAGAGATTCGATCCTAATCGGGGAGGGAAAAATGAACCTTCTCTACGTGAACCAATGCGAATACTGCCGATCAGAAATCGTCACCGGGCAAAGATGGGTGCGCGAGAAGATTTACGCTCCCGAGTCTCAGGGCCCTAGCTATCACCGCTACCACGCCGAACTCTTCGCCAGTCAGGAAGTGAGCTGCTGGGAAAAACACCAAATGGAACGTGAATTTGCCCGCACCACTGCCTACGCCGCTTAGTCGACGCTCGGAACACTTGGGAGATAAAATCATGTTCTTATCTTCATTTGACATTTTCAAGAAGGACCGCCGCGGTCATCACGTCTTGCTTGCCGTGGTGGGAGACTTAGAGACTGCGCGCTTTCGTTTGAGCCAATTAGCATCACTAGTCCCTGGCGAGTACTTTGTTTTCGATCCACGAAACCAGCAGATCGTGGCCGCCGCCGACGAGTCTGACTGGCAGGTCACCTGAGTCTCCAGCTTTCTTTGTTTCGATACCGGCATGCCGCGTATCCACCGAATGTGCTGCCGCTGAATCGCCTCGCGTGCGACTCGTGCCTCAGCATTCTTTTGTCCTCATTTCCTTCAAATTGACCTTCAGCAAACTGGGCGAGACCCACACCCAACTTGATTTGGGTGGAAGTGGCGAATACCAGGCGAAAACCTCACTGGGAGAGTGCCTGCTCCAACCTCCAGTATCCAGCCTCAAGTCTCTGGAATGACGAGCTAACACACATGGAATCATATTCTTGCATCAAAACATGGCGGGTAGGGGTCAAACGCGATCCCCGACGAAGAATTTCGCGTCGTCTCGGGCCCATCTGTCCGACAGTCCCGAAGGAAGCCCTTCGCCACTTCCTACTCGCCAGTCCCCACTTTCTTTCCGGAATGAGTGCTTGCTGGCTTTCCAGGCAGCGCGCCGGATGGCATCGGCGTCCCAGAGCCTTCCTTGAGGGTATGAATGATGTCCACGGGCAAATTCTCGAATCGCTCCACCAAGCCGCTGGGCCAGCGCACTTCGACCCACTCGACCTTCTCGGCGGCTCCCAGGCCGAAATGTACACGCATGTCGTTGTTGGAGATAAAACTTGAGCCGCTGCGCACCTCATTGATCAGTGTGCGGCTGCCGGCTTTCACACGAATGCGCGCTCCAATCCCATCTCGGTTCGATTTTGTTGCCACGGACTCCACTGCTGGCCCCGAACCCGGTCCTTTGCTTTGTGCCTGGGAAACAGCCGACAATTTCGGCAATGCGGCAGCATGTAGTGAACTTGAAGCGGAGAAATTCACTATCGTAGGGATCAACTGGCCACGCTTTGGTCCGGTCACCTCCGTGGACGTTTCCGCTTCATTTGGCGCGTCGAGCGCCGCAGCTTGCATACCCTTGAAGGCGCCGATGGTGCGGAAGGCAATCCAATGATTGCCGCTGCGGATCTGGTTCACGAGCAAACTTGGAGGAGCATTCATGTTGCTCACCACGGCGGAGGTGCGCCCATCGTTCCACAAATCGCCGATGGCCAGGCCGCGCGAGGAGATCGCGGTAGTGATTCCCGGCCCCGCAGTCGCGGAAACATCGGTGAACGTGCCGTTCCCGTTGTTGTGATACAGAATGCGCGGTTCCTGAAAGGTGCTGCCGAGATGCTGGCTGTCGACTTCGGGGTAGACGTGGCCGTTTACCAGCAGCAAGTCCGGCCATCCGTCGTCGTCAAAATCCAGAAACATGGTTCCCCAGCCGAGATATTGCGTGTTTAGGCCCAAGCCAGCAGGATAGGTCATGTCGTCGAAGGTGCCGTCACCGTTGTTGCGATAAAGAGTCGCGGTATCGTCGGAAAAATTTGTTTTGAAGATGTCGAGCTTACCGTCCCCGTTGTAGTCGGCTATCGTCGAACCCATGCCAGCTTGCTCGCGCCCATCTTCGTTGAACGCCGCGCCCGCTGTGACAGCAACGTCTTTGAAGGTGCCGTCGTGATTGTTGCGATACAAAATGCTCGGAGTGCTGTCGCACGCCACGAAAATATCCGGCCATCCGTCGTCATCGAAATCGAGCGTGCTCACACTGAAGGCGTAGTGGCCGTCGGTCCGATCGATGTGAGCTTTGGAGGTGACGTCCTCGAAGGTGCCGTCGCCGCGATTGTGATACAAAATATTTTTCGCTCCCGGCAATCCTTGCGGCCCGCACATTACCGGGACGCCTTTCCAGACGCAGTTGGGCCGCTCGCCAGGTCCCGGTGTGGTCGCCAAATCAAAATCGACATAATTCGCGACCATTAGATCGAGACGGCCATCGCGATCGTAATCGACAAAGGCGCAGCCGGTGCCCCAGGCTTTTCCGGAGCCCGCCACGCCGGCTTTTTCGCTCACGTCGGTGAAGGTGCCATTGCCGTTGTTGTGATACAGAACATTTTTCCCGTAGTACGTGACGTAGAGATCTTCGTTGCCGTCGTTGTCATAGTCGCCGACGCATACGCCCTGGCCCCATCCGGTGTGCACCAGCCCGGCTTTTCCCGTGACATCGGTGAAAGTGCCGTCATGATTGTTGCGATAGAGGTGATTGGTGGGCGCTTCGCCGGCGCGAAAACTTTCGAGTTTAGTGCCGTTGACGATGAAAATGTCTGGCCAGCCGTCGTTGTCGTAATCGAAGATAGCGACGCCGGTTCCGGTCGTTTCGATGATGTATTTCTTGGAATTCACGCCGCCAAAGGTGTTGGTCATGGTGAGGCCGGCGTTTTTGGCGATGTCGACAAAATAAGCGAGTGGCTTGGAGCTTTGGTTTTTGGTAGGAGGATTATCAGAGGCGGGCGAGAGAGAAAAAGGGAGAACGACAGCGAGAAAGATTAGCAGCGTTGCGAGGATCGCCCGGAAATGCGGAGGATTTCGCGAAGTCATGGGGCTACAGGATGGTAGGTGGCCAGCGGATACGGGGTCAAGTTCCGCGGAGTTGATTTCACTGTGGCGATAACTGGGAGAGAAAGTCAGCGTGCTACCATTTTGACGTTGCACCAATGACTGCGTTTATGTCCGCCGCCTTTTTCATTTCGTGATGATTCGATGCACAAGACTGGGTGCCTTGATTGTTTGCGTGGTGTTAGTGCTGCTCGGTACTGGTCACAATGCGTATCCGCAAACCACGAGCCGAGCGGCACAGGCAGACGCGATCTACCGCGAGGGAATCGCGGCGTTGCAGCGTGGTGATGTGGCTTCTGCGCGCGCGGATTTTGAAAAAGTAGTGCAGTTGGCGCCGCGGATTCCGGAGGGACACAATTCGCTTGGGTGGGTGCTACAGGCGCAGGGCGAAACGGACGCGGCGATCGCGCAGTTCCAAGCAGCGGTGAATCTGAGGTTCGATTTTTCGCAGGCGCACATGAATCTAGCGAACGCGCTGCTGCGCAAGGGCGACGCGAACGCCGCGGTGCGAGAAGCGCGCGAAGCGGTGCGTTTCGCGCCGACGGATTCAGAGGCGTATCGAACTCTGGCGCGCGCGCGTTCGTTATCGGGCGATTTAGCCGGCGCAACAACGGCGATGCGGCGAGCATTGGAGTTGGATCCTGGCCGCTCGGAACTCCACGATGATTTGGGCTCGCTGCTGGTTCAGCAATCGCAGCCGAGAGACGCGGAAAAGGAGTTTTCGGAAGCGTTGCGATTGCAACCCAATTTTGCGCAAGCGCATTTGCATCTGGGGGTTTTGCGCTATCAGGAAAAATCCTTGGATGAGGCGATACCGCATCTGCAAGCTGCCGCGCGGTTGGACGAATCGAGCGCGCAGGCACATTTGTATTTGGGACGAGCGTTGCATGAGAAAGGCGATAACGATGCGGCCATCCATGAACTGCAAGCCGCGGCGAAACTGCAGCCTGATCTGGCTGACGCACATAATCAGTTAGGGCTTTTGCTGCAGCGCGCGGGAAATGCGGACGAGGCGATTGCTAGTTTTCGTCAAGCGGTGAAACTGCAGCCGGAGAATCCCGACGCGCATAACAATTTGGGACTCGCGCTGGTGCAGAGCGGCGATGCGAACACCGCCATCACAGAATTTCAGACAGCGCTGCGGCTGCACCCGCGGGATACGGGCTATCAGACGAATCTTGGCGTTGCGTATCTGCAGAAGACGGATTTCCAAGGTGCGATGGAGCAATTTCGGTCCGCCCTTCAGACGTCTCCTGAAAATCCGACGCTGCACTACGATCTGGGGCTGGCGCTGAAACTCGGAGACAAACTCACGGAGGCCGTGACTGAGTTTCGCAAAGCGGAGGAGTTGGATCCGCAGCAGCCGGATGTGCACTACACGCTGGGGGTCACGCTATGGCAGCAAGGTGAATCTGCTGCCGCGGAGGAAGAGCTGCGGGCGGCGACGCAGAAAAATCCGAATTATGCGGAGGCGTACTACACGCTGGGAACGGTATTGCGGCAGGAAGGTAAATTGGAGCCGGCCGCGAGTGCGTTGCGCGAGGCCATTCGCTTGCAGCCGGATTTTGCGGGGGCGCACACGACGCTGGCTGTGGTGCTACGCCAGATGGGGGATAGCGCAGGGGCTGCGGCGGAATCGAAGGTAGGAATGGAAATCGGCAAGCAAAAAACAAATGAGCAGGCGGCACTGTTCGCTACCAATTCCGGGAAGCGGCTGTTGAACGCGGGAGACCTGGACGGGGCGATATCGCAGTTTCGTTCGGCCACGAATGCGATGCCGAGTTATGCGCCGGCGCACTTTCAACTGGGATTGGCGTTGCAGCGAAAGGGAGAGAAGGAAGAGGCTGCGAAGGAATTTCAGCGGGCAGGTGAATTGGACCCTAGGTTGGCGCCAGCCTCGCCCTGACATGCGTCGTGCCTGCGTGATGTAACACCCGCACCCTGAAAACCGCAGGTTGCGGCACCCTGGCACCCTTAGCCGAAGGGTTTGCTGGAAGCTCGATTGTGGCGGCCGCACGACTTTAGGCGCTTTAGGCGCAATTGCGATCAAGAGGAGTAAGAGAGATCCCTCTCTGCGCAGGACCGTTCGTTAGGAAACGAACGGGAAGAAAAAGTCGGCCTGCTCCGCTCGGAATGACGGTGGGTGAGGGGAACAGCCTCAGGCCTAAAGGCCTGAGCTACATCTACAGGTACACGCATCACTCTGCTGCGGATGCGCTAGAAGCGGCGCAGCCGGGCGCTTTGGCGCTGAATGCTACGATCATGGCGACTATATCGTATTGGCTGGCGGATCGGCCTGCACGGTTTGCCGCACCTTGGCCGCCCGAGAAAACAGCGAAGATGCTCAGGGAGCAGGGCGCTTACGACGGCTGAAGGCAGTCGATATGTGGCCGTTCGCAGAGTTGGGTGAGAAGCCGAATGTGCCGTGATTTCGATTAACGAAAATAGCAGAGAGATTCCTCAGGCCTAAAGGCCTGAGCTACAGCAGGCCGACTGTTCGTTAGGAACGAACGGGAAGAGAAAGTCGCTGCGCCGCTCGGAATGACAATGTCGTTTGATGGCTCGTGGTGTCTACCTGGCGGCTATGGTTGTGTAGTGCCGAGGTAGGTGGCAAGGAACCAGGTGTTGCCGAAAGGGTCGATGATGCTGGCGGCGCGATCGCCGTAGGGGGCGGTATACGGCGGGTGCACGCCTTTTGCGCCAGCAGCGAGGGCTTGGGCGTAGATGGCATCGGTGTCGGGCACATAGACATGCAGATAGGACGGGTTGGGCTGAGATTCGCCGGAAGCTTCATCGATTTCGAAAGTGGCCCCGGCAATTTCGATGGTGGCGTGGCGGACGATGCCGTCGGGTGATTTGTGAACGCCGGTAGCTTTGGCGTCGAGCGCTGCTTCGATGAACGGAATCATGTCGTGGGCGTTGCGAACATGGAGATAGGGCTGAACGGTGAGGACACCTTCGGGGCCAGGAACCCAGCCCTTGGCCGTGGCGATGTACCAGGTGTTGCCGAACGGGTCCGTGGCAGCGCCCCAGCGATCGCCGGAAGGATGATCGTCGGTGGGCGCGTAGATGGAGGCAGCGCCGGCTTGGAGGGCGCGGGCGAAGGTGGCGTCGGCATCGGGGACATACAAGTGAGTGGTCATCTGACGCTGGGGATATTGTTCGTTGGCATCGCCGAGTTCGATGACGGAATTGCCGATGGCGACTTCGGCGTGCATGATCGAGCCGTCGGGCCTGGGGACACGAATGCGCTCGGTACCTTCGAAGGCGGCGACGAGGAAGTCGATGAATCGTGGGGCGCCTTCGACGAGGAAGTACGGGGCGATGTTGGGGAAGTTGGCACGCCGGAATTGAACGGCTTTTGCCGGCGCTGGGGACGGAACTGTTGCTTCCTTCATTGAGATTCTCCTTTGCAATTCGGATTTTAGAGCTGCTTTGAATTCCGGGCGCGGCATGGACCGCAGGGAAGGGACAAGAGAAACGAGCGCCGCGATGCTAGGGTGCGAATTCGCCTCAGGCAGCGGCTGCGAGGTGGAAAGCAGCGCGCTGATGGCTTGATCGAGTTGTTCGGCAGGAGAGCGCTTAGGCATCGCGATCCCCTATCTGCGCACGAAGAGTGTGCAGCGCACGGAACTGAAGTTGTTTGATAGCCCCTTCGGTTTTGTTGAGGCGCTGAGCGATTTCGCGAATGCTGCGATCCTCGAGAAAACGCTCGCAGACCACCCGGCGCTGAATCTCAGGAAGCTGCTCGACAAGGCGAAAGAAATGAACGCGGCGTTCGATGAAGTCCAAGTCCGTTGAGGAGAGATCGGGCTGAGCCAATGAATGCTCAAGGTCATCGGCTTGTTGTTCGCGATGGGAGCGCTTGAAATGGTCGACGATGGCGTTGGAGGCAATCCGGAAAAGCCAGGCAGAGAATGGACTCCCGCGCCATTCGTAGTTGGGAAGATGGGCAAGGGCTTTGTGGAAGACTTCGGAGGTAAGGTCTTCAGCAGCGGTACGGTCGTGAACACGGCTGACAATGAAGAAATAGACGCGATCGAAATGAATCTCGTAGAGAACATCAAATTTCGACAGGTCGGCCTGAGCCGCCTCGACCAGCAAGCGCTCGTCGGCGGCTTGTGGCGATGGCTGTTGTGCCGGACGTCGGGCGGCGACCATAGCTCTAGAGATGGTAACTGGCGAGGGGTGGAAAAGGTTACGGTAAGGAAGTGAGGTTTGGAGTCATTGGCTAGGATTCGCCGGCATTTGCTGATTCCCGTTCGCTTCTGCGCACGTGATCGTTGGATTGCTACTTGCTGTGCGGCGTGCCACAAACGTCGATCCTCTTGGGGGGCTGCGGTGCGAAGCGCCTTGGAGATAGCTTTAGCGCGACGGCTACGCCAATGCGGTCAAGATGTGGAGCGGCGAGAGTGACGCCAATATGTGCAGAGGGCACGAAAAAGACCATAAATGGTTGAAGACATTGGCTACGAAAGAATCCGCGGCCGCTGCGACGAAATGGGGAACTAAGTCCAGGGTAGCCCATCCGGCGGCGCACAGGATGTTGGTTAATTGGCCCAGAGGTTCATCCAGTTTCAGGAACAGGACCACAAGCGCCAACCCAGCGAGGGCTATTGTCAGCATTGTCAAAAGCTTGTGTGAGGTGGTGTGCTGTGTTGTCATGATCGCCTCCAGAACTGTGTTTCCCTTGCTCTACCTATATGTCGGACGGAGGCGGGCCAGATCGACATGCGGAGGCGACTTTTTTTGGTACTAGGCAGCTAGGGCGCACGATGATAAGGGGCTGGCAGGATTAGCGGCAGAAGATGCCCGGCGCGGTGCTCCGATTGGATCGGGGCAGGCGGTGGGCTTCGCAATCTCTTTATACTCGAGAACGTCGGGCGGAGCATCGTTATGGTAAACGATGGTTTGATTATTTCTTGGGTACGGCTTGGAACCCTGCTTCGCTGGTTGGGGGAACGAGGTTCTTTAGCCGCATGTAGGTGGCGAGATTGCCGTAGTGTTCCATGTTGTGAATGTTGTTGACACTCAGCGCGCCTAGTTTCGGTCTTTCGCCTCCGAAGAGCTTTACGGGTTGAGTGGCGGATGCGTCGGTCATGGCGTCGTAGGCCTTGTCACAGTAGGCGAAGGCGTCTTTGAGCGCAGCGACTAGATCGGCTTTCGAAGTCTTGGTCTGCTCGATTTTGGGGGCGGGATTTGCTTCGCCGAGTGAAATGGAACAAAACAAGTACTGCGCATCGGCTACGTGTCCAACGATTTGGCCGAAGCTGCGGACTGTGTCGGTAGGCTTAAAGTTGTAATTCTCTTCGGGCATTTTCTCGGCTGTAGTGAGCAGGATGTTCTTAGTCCCTCCGTAGATGAACTTATTGAATGCGCTGAGGGGATTGGCTTCTGGGGTCTGGCCTTGAGCGGCCTGGCCCGCTGCGGAGCCCGCCGGGTTTTTCGGTTTATCGGAGGACGACTGGGCATTGGACTGGGCAAAAGCGGATGTAGCTAGCAACATCAGGACAACAGACACTGCGATACGAAGCGATTTCATGTCTCATTCTCCTTGACAGCAAATTCGAGGCAGCCACGCGTGCAGGGTAGCTTTTGGAAATACAACCCATTTCTTATTACGGATTTGGGTCCCATTTCATTTCGCGGGCAGACAATGATTTTGCTGCGCCACTCGCCACCCAGTCCTTTCGCCTGTACGCATTGGTGAAGCGAACCCGGAATAGCCAGAGAATCATCAAGATCAGCGGAAGGAAACTCAGGAGGAAAAGTGCGCCTGAGTTTCGCAGAAAGGCAGGGAATATTTGTTGCCGTCCCAGGAAAAAAGACGCGCTGGCGATGAACAGCGCGTAACACATGCGGAAGAGATGCCGCGCGATACGTTGTGTGCCAGAAACGCCGCCGCGCAGGAGCATGCGAACGTCTCCCGCGGCGAAGAGCAGCGCCACGGAGCCAAAGATGAAGTATGCCGCGGCGGGGTAGCCGCCTTTTGACCCCGTCTGGCTATTCGCCGCTTCGAAACCATAGAACAAGAGGCTAGCTCCAACCGCCAAGGGCACGGTAAGAGCACCCCAATCGAGAGTGCCGGTTTCGCCATCTCGGCGCCTGGCGGTCCACCATGCCGTTGCGACGAGATAGAACGTTAGACCGCCCTGTAGGCCATTCAGCGTTTGGTGTTTCATGAACCCCAGGTACGCGCCGCTTGCGCCCAAGCTGAGCATCGATATGACAAATACGTTTCCAGTCAGGCGATGCCGACGGGAACCTTTGCGGAAGGACATTGCAGCGGTCCCAGACAGCAAGGCCAAGAGACCGCTGCAAATATGGATAAACAAAATCGGCGAAAAACGCATTTTGTCCCACGCTTCAGTGACCCTGGCGGCTTTGCATGGCGTGTCCTGGCATGATGGGCTGCGATTGCAATTCGCCTGCGGCGCCGGCCTGCTCCTTCCAGCGTTGTTCGTTCACCCCGATCACGAGCAGCCACATGGTCAGCGCTCCTTCTCCGAGGACGCCGGGGGCCAGATTGTAGGGCGACAGATGCTTGGCGAGTGGCGGCGACAGAAACGTCAGCCAACCCAAACCGCCAAACGCCATTAGCACGCCGAACATTCGAGGCAGGAAGGTTGATCGGAGAATTAGATAGCCGATCAGGAGGCAATAGAATCCGAAGAACACCAAGTTGTTGATGCGAGAGGGGGCGAGATGAAAGGGCCCAAGAGCCCCAATTGCGCATCCCAGGACGCTGAATAACGCGGCGAGCAAGGAGACGCTCTTGTTGACGGGCTTAAACAACTCATAGAAGAGCAGCGTCACGACGACATAGGACGCAGCCGCGGCGAGGTTGGCGGCATTGCCATAGACGGCAAGGCCGCGGTCGATAAAGACCAGGGCCAAGGCTCCCGTAAGGATGTTGAGCAAATAAAAGATTCCGGCGATTCTCGCCGTGCGGCGCGGTGATGCTTCTGTGAGTCGGGCCATCATTTCATAGCCTCCAGTAAGGGCCGCGTAAACATATAGAAGCCAAATATCCCGACGCCCATTAGAACGGTGACCACAACGAGGCCGCTCGCCATGGCGAACCGCCCGCTCGGACTAGGGCTGTCTTTAGCGCGCAGGTAAAGCTCAAGGACGGCTAAGGGCACGAGGTAGCAGCCAAAAGCCCACAAGCGGAAGAACGTGTCGTCGAAGTTTTCGCCAACTCCGAACACCTTTCGGGTGACGATAATCCAAGCCATGAACCCGACGCGGGTGAACCACTGCGCATTCGCGACTAGATAGGTGCGCAAAGCCCAGCGGCGGTGCGTCGCGATTTCACGGCGGAGCGCCGAACGCCAAGCGAGACCCACGAACGCGATGATGAGCACAGCGTTAAGGTTGATGGGGATCTCGTCCACAATCTTTGGAAACGGGCCGTGCAGCCATGAGATATAGAGGCCGGAGAAGCTGAGCCCCAACGCGGTCACCATGAACACGCGCCCGATCCAGCGGTGGACGCCAATGGCGCGCGTTCGTATCTGCGGAATGAGTTGGAGCGCTCCACCGAACGCTATCACTGCCGCGAGCAATGCATGCGCGGCGAATGCCAAATTTCCGACCGTGTCGCCCGCGATGTAGCCCTTGTGCAGAAAGGTGTTCTTGGTCCAAGCCTGGAAATTTCCGGTGAAAGTCGAGGTGCCATAAAAGGTGACGATGTAGTACAGGAAGGCCCACTGGCCGATGACGGCCATCACAAACCAAAACCGCGCGGCTGATTTCAGGGCGGTGTCTGCGAGAGAATTCGGCTCCCATCGGTTGGTCCATACTGCGGTGCTCATGTGTTGCTTTCTCCTTGCGCAAGCGAGCGAAATCGAGAGTGGCTGCGATTCAGATCGGCCCGCGGTAGCGGCGCAGCCGTACCGCCACCGCGAGGAATGCCGTTGCGAATGCCAGACCGATCCAGAGACCCGGAGTGGCGAGGAAGAGACCGGGAGTGAGGTGCATACCGGGATCGAGTGGGAAATTGCCTCGCATGTTGTCGACGGCCTCTCTGCCGCCGGTGACGCGGTATTGCAAGAAGTCGGCGAAATGCGAAGAGTGGAAGGCGATCTTCTCAAATACGGCGAGAGCGAACGGTGGCAGCACGGCCCATAGAAACGGAGCGCGGCGCGCCCAGGCGGAGATGAGCAGCAGCCAAGCGTAGAGAGGCGCGTACCAGAGCATATGAACGGTCACAAGGTGGTAGAGCAGCATGAGCATGGTCTGGTACAGCTCCAACTGACTCCAAAGCATCGCGACACTTAGGCCGGTGGCAAGCAAGACCACGCTGCTCGTGAGCAGCATGAGCGACTCGGTGACCACGGTGATGGCAAACGCAACGGCGGGCAGGACGAGGAGCGGAATGCTGGCCTTGGCGAGGACTGTAGTGAGGTCGGAGACCGGGAGCGATTTCCAGAAGAGAATGCTGCGATCGCGGCGCTCGCCGTAGAGGGCGTCGAGCGAGTAGAAGATACTGACGATGAACGCGGCGCCCATGATGAGACCCGCAGCGAAGTTGTAGGGTTGGGCGAGCGCCTCGCGCTGATGCGTCGGTTCGAGTGCCATAGCGGAGCGCAGCGTGTGGGGGAGGGAGGCCAGAACGAACACAAAGCCGAACAAAATGGCGCCGGCGATGGAGAGCGGCGCAAGGTAAATGGAACGGTACTCCCAGAGCTCGCGGCGGATCGAACAATAGAGAGGCCGCGCTTGCGAGAGGGCGGCAGGCGAGATGGGCTGCGGCTCAAAGGATCCGGGCATGGCGTTGGAGGAAGAATTCATCGGGCCACTCCTTGATAGTTGTCCCGTGGGTGGTTACTCGGTGCGTCGTTCGGCCCTAGTGGGGACGCCTGATTACCAAGTACCGCAATGAACAGGTCGGCGATGCTGGGAGTG
>Ga0070698_100003587_pt1 | contig 17059 bp, 21 predicted proteins | sample KBSK1502metaG_FD_65477 | JGI IMG/M metagenome (GOLD analysis project Ga0070698, IMG submission 65477) | Corn, switchgrass and miscanthus rhizosphere microbial communities from Kellogg Biological Station, Michigan, USA - KBS K1-50-2 metaG | ecosystem: Host-associated > Plants > Roots >...
GGCATTGGCCTGGCGGCGCCGCAGGTCGGCGTGCTGAAGCGCGTGATCGTGCTCGACATCGACCGCGAGGACGTCAAGACCGGCCCATTGTTCCTCGCCAATCCCGAGATCATCGAGGCCTCCGAGGAGGATGTGAGCTACGAGGAAGGCTGCCTGTCGGTGCCCGAGCACTATTCCGACGTGGTCCGCCCGGCCAAGGTGCGGGTGCGCTACCTCGACCGTAACGGGATAGCGCAGGAGATGGCGTGCGAAGGGTTGCTGGCGACCTGCGTGCAGCACGAGATCGACCACCTCGACGGCATCCTGTTCATCGATCACATCTCGGCGCTCAAGCGCAACATGATCCTGCGCAAGCTTCTCAAGGCCCGGAAGGAGAGAGAGCGCGACGAGGCCGAGGGCAAGCCGCCGGCCGATAAGGTCACAGACAAGGATCACGCCCCGGCCATTTAGTCGTCGCCTGACACTGGCAGGGAAGTTGCGGCGTATCCCTCGGCTCAACTCGGGGGAGAGCGCCGTGACACCGCAGAAAATTGAACTGGTTCAGTCGAGCTTCAAGAAAGTCGTGCCGATCGCCGGCGCGGCGGCGGATCTTTTCTACGACCGCTTGTTCGAGATCGCACCCGAGGTGCGATCCATGTTCCCGCAGGATCTCGGCGACCAGAAGAAGAAGCTGATGGGCATGCTGGGCACCGCGGTCGGCGGCCTGTACAAGCTCGGCACGATCCTTCCCGCCGTGCAGGACCTCGGCAAGCGCCACAAGGGCTACGGCGTGACCGCGGCGCACTATGCGCCGGTCGGCGCCGCCCTGCTGTGGACCCTGGAAAAGGGCCTCGGGCCCGACTTCACCCCGGAGGTGAAGGCAGCGTGGACCGAAACCTATACGGCGCTGGCCGGGGTGATGACGGCGGCTTAACTCATGTTCCTCTCCCCCGAAGGGGGAGAGGTTAGGTGAGGGGGAGACCGAAGGCTCTTTAAGACGCTCGACCAACTAGGCGTAGTCGTCTTGGGCCGCCCCCGTGCAACTCGCTCTGAGGGTAGCTGAGTTCCCAGAGTTGATTGGTATCGCGATGGCGGAAGATGATGACCCAGCCGCCTTCCTCCGTTCTGACCTCTTCAAGTTTAGTGGCGAGCATCTCGTCGATGGCTGCCGCATCTCCGCGTGCGGTTACCTTGCCATCCTCGGTGTACCAGACGTCTCTTAGGTCTTCCGAAGGTGTCATCCGTCGAAGCCCCCTCACCCAGCCTCTCCCCCTAGCGGGGGAGAGGAGCATGAAATGACAGGCTACAAGTTAACGGAAGAACTTACTGCGCCGCGATCTTGCTTGCCGCCGGGGCGAAGGCTTGCTCCATCTCGCGCCTGAGCTTTACCGCCGTCAGCGACTCGTCCATCGCCACGTCGGCGTAGGTGAGCGACTGGCCTGATTTGATCGGCTTCAGGAGTTTTACGTTGTGGGCCAGCCCCAGCGGCAGGCTGCCCAGCCCGGTCGATTTCTCGGCCGGGAACAGCTTGCCGTAGACCGTGTAGCCGCCCTCGCCGTCCAGCATCTCGCCTTGCTTGAGGTCGCGCTTGGCGGTGGCGATGACGTCGGCATGGAAGCCGATCGGGCAGCCGGTCGGCTCCTTGCGCAGGCCGATCGAGGCCACCGACATGCCGACCTCCAGCCCGATCAGGTGCCAGCGCTTGTACATGACGGAGTAGCGGCCCGACGGATCGGTGCAGAGCATGTACTCCTCGAAGCAGTTCTTCTGGTATTCGGTGGCCGCCTCGAACACGACCCACACGCCCTTGCGGATCTCGTAGGGAATGGCGCGGCCGTCGCGCTCCAGCGAGCTCGCGCACTCGACCTGACCCTTGTGATGCAGATGGCCGCCCTCGGAGGCGGGCCGCATCACGAAGGGCAGGTCGTCGACCGCGCAGGGCGGGAAGGCCAGCCCATCCGGCGCCGGCGTCAGCCCGGTGGCGTTGGCCACCGCCGTGCTCTCGATGGCGGGCTTGGAGCCGTCGAGGAACGAGTTGAACATCTTGGGGTTCAGCCCGCCGCGCTTGGCCTGCTCTTCGTTGAGGCCCCAGTACTTCCACACCGTCTCGGGCGTCGATTGCGCGTAGTGCGGCAACCATTTGTGGCCGCGGCCGGCGGCGGTCACCTCGAAGCCCGAGGTGCGCGCCCAGTCGACCAGTTCGCAGATCAGCGCCGGCTGATCGCCATAGGCGAGGCTGTAGATCACGCCCGCTTCGGCCGCGCGCTTGGCCAGCAGCGGGCCGCAGAAGGCGTCGGCCTCGACCGTGACCATGACCACGCTCTTGCCGTTGCGGAACGCCTCCAGCGCATGCTCGACGGCGGCGATCGGATCGCCGGTCGCCTCGACCACGATGTCGATCTCGGGATGGCTCACCAGGGCGCGCCAATCGTCGGTGAGGTGCGTGTTGCCGTGCCGACGCGCCTCGGCGAACGAGACGGCCGACGTCACGTCGGGCTTCCAGCCCAGCCGCGCCAGGTTTTCCCGCGCGCGCGGCGGCGAAAGATCAGCGATGCCCAGGAGGTGGATGCCGGGCGTCGTCGGGATCTGCGACAGATACATCGAGCCGAACTTGCCTGCGCCGATCAGGCCGATGCGCAGCGGCTTGGCTTCAGCGGCGCGCGCGAGAAGCATGCGATGGAGACTCATTGTTTCCTCCCGAAACGTCGTTATTCCGCCGCCGCGCTGCGCCGGACGGCGCGCAGCACGGCGTCGTCTTCCCAGGCGTCGATCGGCGTGAAGTCGCGATGGGCGATGTAGGCCGGCCGCTTGAAGCGGCGGATGGCGTTGGTGACGGAATTATAGGTCACATAGATGATCTGGCGGTCCCACGGCGACATGTTGGGCGGGCTGCCATGCACCAGCGTGCCGTGGAAGAAGATCGCCGAGCCCGGCCCGCCCTTGGGCGCCACGATGCCGCCCTGCTCGACCAGCTTGGCGATGGTGTCGTTGTCGATCACCCACAGCGGATAGGACGTCGTCGTGAGATCGTGCTTGGCCTCGATGGCGCCCTTCTTGTGGCTGCGCGGGATGAACCACAGCGGGCCGTTGAACTCGTTCACCTCGTCGATGAACACCGCGAGGTTCATGGCGCGCGGCTCGGGCATGTCGTCGTCGGCCTTCCAGGTGCCGTAGTCCTGGTGCCACTGCCAGACGTCGCCGTCGAAGGCGGCCTTGCCGTTGATCTTGAACTGGTGGATATAGGTCCTGTCCTTGAGGAGCTGCTCGGCCGGCTCGACGAAGCGCGGATGATGGATCAGCGCCTCGAACACCGGATGATAGGTGTGCACGGCGAAGGCGGTGCGCACGACGTCGCCCGACTTCTCGCGCACGTTCTCCTCGCGGCGTTGGGCGAACACCTCGGGGACCGACTCCTTGAGGATTTTGGTCTCCTCGGCCGAGAAGTAGTTGGGGAAGAACAGGTAGCCCTGCTCGTCGAATCGCTTGAGCTGCTCAGAGGTGAGCTTCATGGCGGTTCCTCCTTGCTTGTCGTGGCGCGGCGATCAGGCCGCGCGGGAAATCACGGCCTTCAGGCGTCCGGTGAGAATGTCGGCCATCTGCTCGGCATGGCCGCGGCAGAGCGCTTCGGCTTCGCTGGCTTGCCCCGCTTCCAGCGCGCGTAAAATGCCTTCGTGCTCGTCCCAGACGCTGACGCGCAAATCGCTTTCGCTCAAGGCGGCGGCCATCACGCGGCGCAGATGCTGCCAGTGCGGCTGGGCGGTTTCGCCGATCAGCGGATTGCCCGACGCCTCGTAGATGAACAGATGGAAATCGATGTCGGCTTCGATGACCGACGGGATGCTGCCGCTCGCCACCGCCCGCCGGCCGACATCGAGAAGCTGCCGACCGCGCTCGACGAGGCGGGGCGTGTAGTGCCCTGCCGCCAGCCGCGCCGCTGCGCCGTCGAGGGCGGCCCGCACGACATAGAGGTGGCGCGCCTGCTGGACGTCGAGCGGCGCCACGCAGACGCCCTTGCGGCCGGAATCGATCAAAAAGCCCTCGCGCCGCAGCAGCATCATCGCCTGCAGCACCGGCTGGCGCGACACGCCGAACTGCTGGGCGAGTTCCTCCTGGGTGATGCGGGCCCCCGATTTCAGCTCGCCCGAGCAGATGGCGTCGAGAACGGCGTCGTGGATGCGTTCGGAGAGGTCGGGTTCGGGCAGGAATGGGCGCATGTTTCTGTATACAGAACACAGAGCCTGCAGAGTCAACCCGCTCAGCGGATTTTCAGACCCTTGGCGGCGAGAACCGGCAATGCACGGTCCGGATAGTCGGTGATCAGGCCATCGACCCCGAGGGCGATCAATTGGGCCATTTCGGCCGGATTGTTCACCGTCCACGGGATCACTTTTAGGCCAAGCGCCTGGGCTTCCTTGACGTTTTCCGCCGTCACGTTGCGCCAGAAGGGCGACCAGATGGCGCACCCGGCTTGCTGGGCCAGCCGCGGCACGGACCCGCCCCGGGCTGCCAGATCGAACCCGCCAAGCCAAGGCGACGGCCGTCCGCTGGCTCGGCCGACCGTGTCCATGCCGTTGCTTTCGATGGTGAGGCAGGAGGTCGGGATGTCGGGCGCGAGGCGCCGCGCCTCCAAGAGCGCCCGCCAATCGAACGACTGCAGGGTCGTTCGGCCAGCGGCCGTGCCGGCGCGGATGGCGTCGATGGCGAGGCGGGCGAAGGTGGCGGGATCGGGCGTGTCGTCCGGCCGCGCGGGATCGGTCTTGATCTCGATGTTGAAACGCACGTCGGGACCTGCCGCGGCGAAGAGCTCCGCGAGGGTGGGAAAGCGCTCGCCGTCGGCGGGCTTCTGTCCCGGAAATTGCTCGGCGTATTTGCTCGCAGGATTGATCCGCCCGATGTCGTAGCGCTTGAGCTCGGCCAAGGTAAGCGCGTGGATCGCCGGGCCGGGCGCGCCCAGCCACTGTCCGTCGGGCCCGCGCACCAGGTCGGGGTTGAGCATCGGGTCGTGGCTGATGACCACGACGCCGTCCTTGGTGACGGCGAGATCGGTTTCGAGCGTGCTCACACCGAGACCAAGAGCGGTGCGAAACGCCGCCAGCGTGTTCTCCGGCGAGAGCCCGCGCGCGCCGCGATGGCCCTGGAGATCGAAGGCGGCGGCGAGGGTCAGGTTAGCCACCCAGATTGCGCAGGCGAGCGATGCGGTCCGCAACATCGGGATGCGTGGCCAGAAGCGCCGGCGAATCGCTGGTGAAGGTCTGCACCGGATTGACGATGAAGAGATGCTGCGTGGCACGACTCACTCCGGGAAAGGGCGCGGCCTTGTCGGCGAGCTTGCCGAGGGCGGAGATCAGACCGTTGGGATTGCGCGTGAACTGCACTGATGTGGCATCGGCAAGATATTCGCGCTGGCGCGACACCGCCATCTGCACGGCCTTGGCGGCAAGCGGCGCGAAGATCGCCACGACGACCAGCAGGATGATCAGCAATCCGCCGCCCGACCCCTTCTTGTCGCTGCTGCTGCTGCTGCGGCCCGTCCCGCCCCACGCCATCGTGCGCAGCAGCATGTCGCAGACCAGCGCGATCAGGCCGACCGTGACGCCGACCACCACCATGTAGCGCGTGTCGAGGTTGGCGAGGTGGGACATCTCATGCGCCACCACGCCCTGCAGCTCATCGCGGCTCAGCGTGTCGAGCAGGCCGCGGGTCACCACGATGGTGCCGTGGCCTACCCGGTTGCCGGTGGCGAAGGCATTGAGCGCCTCGGTCTCCAGCACCATGACCCGGGGCATCGGCACGCCGGCGGCGATCGCCATCTCTTCGACCACGTTGTAGAGCTGCGGCGCATCCGCCTTGTCGATCTCCTTGGCGTTGGCCATGGTGAGGACGAGCTTGTCGCCGAAGGCGAGCGAGATCGCGCTCCAGCCGACGCTGACCACGGCCATCAGCGCGGCCGCCACCAGGCCCGCCTGGCTCCACAGCGGCACGGTGTCGACAACCTCGCCCTCGATCAGCCAGCCGATCACGTAGCCGGTCAGCGCCGCCAACGCGGTCAGGACGACCAGCAGCAGCATGGTGTTGCGCCGGTTGACCCGCTGGGCGGCGACGAAGTCGGTGGCGGCACTCATGCGCCGTCAGTCAGCGCAGGGCGACCTTGGGCACGTCGCGTTCGGTCTCGGGCATGTTGAAAAGCTCGATCGCGCCGAAGCCGAGCGAGGCCGCCGCCAGCACCGCCGGGAAGCTCTGGCGGCGGTTGTTATAGGCGTTGACCGAGTCGTTGTAGAACTGGCGGGCGAAGGCGATCTTGTTCTCCGTCGTGGTCAGCTCTTCCTGCAACTGTTTGACGTTGTCGTTGGCCTTGAGCTGCGGATAGGACTCGACCAGGGCAAAAAGACCGCGCGTGGCCTGCGTAAGCGCCGCCTCGGCGGCGCCGGCCTGGGCCGGCCCAGACGCGGCGACGGCGGCGTTGCGCGCCTGCACCACCTTGGTGAGCGTCTCCTGCTCGTAGCCCATGGCGTCCTTCACGACCTGCACCAGGTTGGGAATGAGGTCGTGGCGGCGCTTGAGCTGGACGTCGATCTGGCTCCACGCCGTCTGCGCCTGGTTGCGGCCGCCGACCAGGCCGTTGTAGACGGCGATCGCCGACAGCGCGATCAGGACGATGACGCCTAAAACAATCCAAGAAGTCATGTCAGCCTCTCCCTTGCCGCTGCGGGGAGTTTAGTCATGATTGCGGCCAATCCGGGAGGGATATTCATGGATACCACCGCCTTGCTGAAGGAATTCTGCTCGGCCGTCGAGCGCCGCGACGGCAAGGCCTTCGCCCGCCTGTTCACCGAGGACGGCGTCTATCACGACGTGTTCTACGGCGCCTTCAAGGGACGGCAAAGGATCGCCGAAATGGTGGACGACTGGTTCCACCGCACGGCGCGCGACTTCCGGTGGCAGATGTTCCGGCCGGTCAACGACGGCAAGACGCTCTATGCCTATTACACCTTCAGCTACGTCTCGACCTTGCCGGAAGCCAAGGGCAAGCGCGTCGGCTTCGACGGCGTGTCGATCATGACCTTGCGCGACGGCAAGATCGCCGAGTATCGCGAGGTCGCCAACTCGAGCCTCGGCCTGCTCGAGATCGGCTTCGCGCCCGAGCGTGTCGCCAAGATCCTCGCCAAGGAAGGCGCGCATCTCAAGAAGCAGCCGGAGTGGCAGCGCCATCTCGCCTGAATGATCCTGCCGCGGCGGCGTTGACGTAGCCGCTCGGCCCGAATCATCAAATTGCATAACCGCGGACATAAAGGCCGGTGAAGACGGCCGCCCCTTCGCTTGGAGGCGCGCGAGATGTATGCTTGCATATGCAAGCGGCGGTAGTGCTTGCGGTTTCTCGGGGGGAGGAGCCAGTGAAGAGCGTTGGTTTGTGGATTGCGGCCATAGTTGCTTTGGCGGCAGGGTCCGCCGGCGTCACGCAGCACTCGACGCCCTACGCCACGCCAGTTGTCGAAAAGCCGACTGATGGAGATGCGGGCACGTTCGATGGCTTGCTGGATTTGGCGGAGGCCTCGCCCTCCTCCATTGTCAAGGTGCTGTGGACCCACGGCATGTGCACGCACCCGCCAAGCTGGGTCGACGACCGCGTGAAGCGGCTCGTAGCAGCAGTCGGCGGAACTGCCGAAACAAAGAGCCTGCGCGCCGTCGGAAGCCGCGGCGCGTCGATGCGCACGGAGCGAATCTCGACCCGGGGCAAGACGATCGAGGTGATGTTCCTGAGCTGGTCGCCGCTGACGGCCCCTTATAAGGCAGTCTTGGCCTATGACGTGTCTACGACCGAGGGGGGCAAGGATCAGTATGCTCGGGCATCGCTCAACCGAGAGCTCAAGCGCGGGCTGGTCAACGACTGCCTGACCGACGTGGTGGTCTATGGCGGGCCTAACGGAAACGACATTCGCCAAGCTATGAACGAGGCGGTATGCGACGCTCTGGGCGGTCGCTTTGACGGCAAGAACTGCAATGTCTTGGCGGGCAATTGGCCTGCCGCGCTGGCGCTTGTCACGGAGAGCCTGGGCAGCAAGCTGCTCTTCGATGCCGTCCTGCACATCTGGAATGCCGCGGAGAACAGTTCGGACGAAACGGCAATCGATCGGCTGGCGAACAGTTTGGCCGCCACGAGGATGATGTACATGCTGTCCAACCAGGTGCCGTTGCTCGATGTGGCCGGTTCGGTGGCAATCGACAAGACTTTGGAGGCGGCGTCCGTACCTGCAAGGATGCAGACCAGTGCCGGAGACGTGTTCAGCCTACTGGCTCGGGCGCGCAGTCTGGCGCCGCTTGTGAGTGCGCCGATGACCGTCGTTGCGTTCTCAGATCCGAACGATCTACTGAGCTACCGAATAGTTCCGGCACATCTTGCCGAGGACTTGAAGGAATTCCGCGTCATCAACGTTCTGGTATCGAACGACGCCACCTATTTCGGCTATCTCGAACGTCCCGATACGGCTCACTGCGGCTACCCATGGAACCCCCATGTATTCGGCATGTTGGCCAGGGGATATCGAGCCGGGGAGTCATTGCATTCGGCCTCCGGCCTGCTGGGCGGGTCTTGTGCAAACTATCTGTGGCTCGCAGCTCCCGAAGCCGAAAAGTGATCTCGTATCGGCGGAGTGGAACCGGGCGAGGGCGATGCGCGGTCAGCCGTTATAGGCGCGGCTGCCGTGGTCGCGCAGCCACAGGCGGACCAGCAGGCGCTTGCGCTCCGCCTCGGGCCAGTCGCGGAACGCCGTGCGCTTGTGGCCGAGCGCGCGATTGTCGATCAGTTGAAGCTGGCCCGGCTCGAACTGGAAGCGCGCGGCCATATCAGGTGCATTGAGGATCGCTTCGAAGGCGTCGAGAGCGGCGGCGCCTTCAGGATCGAGCGCCACCCCGGCGAGCCTATAACCGTTCTTCACCTGAAAGAGCGACAGCCGCGCGGTCAGGCGGTCGTCTTCGCGTTCGAACATCGGATGGTACGTCGTCATGACGTCGCCCGGCGCGTGCTCACGCTGGCGGTCGAAATAGAACGGCCGGTAGAGCCTCGGCAGCAAGTCGGGATGGCGCCGGCGCATCTCCTCATGGGCGGCCGCGAAGCTCACGATGGCGCTCACGCCGCCTTCCATCGCCGTGCGCAGGCACATCAGGCCGACATAGCGGGGCGGCATGCAGTTATAACTATTGTCGGTATGGAAATTCTGCTCGGCGTTGGTGACGTCGGGGCGCACGCCGTTGCCGGGCGGCCGGCCGAGATCGCAGACGTCGTAGGTCGACGTGCCGTCCCATTTCTGCGCCACCGGCCGCGCGACCAGGGAGGCTAAAAGCCACCAGACGGCCCGTGCGCCGCTCTGCGACCAGCGTTCGACAGGCAGGCGATCGACGATGGCAAAGCCCGGTCCGTCGTCGAGGCTCGCCTTCACCTCGCGCATGAAGGCGCGGGAGGCGTCGAGCGTAAAATCTTCCGGGCGCAACAACAGAAGCGGCAGAGGATCGCGATCGAGCGCCGCGACGATGCGGTCGAGTTCGTTCTCCACCGCGGCGGAAAGGGCCAGCCGCCCGGCGCCGGCGGGCAAATCATCGCCGCGCCAGAGCAGGCGCTGGGGGATGGGCGGGTGAAGGTCCGGGACGTCGGGCATCGCCAACACGCTCGCCGGTCCGGCTCAGTCGCGCAAGAGCTCGTTGATCGAGGTCTTGGACCGCGTGCGCTCGTCGACCGTCTTGACGATCACCGCGCAGTAGGTCGAGGGCCGGTTCGGGCCGCCGCCGAGATTGCCCGGCACCACCACCGAATAGGGCGGCACCTTGCCGACATGGATCTGTCCGGTGGCGCGATCGACCACCTTGGTGGTGGCGCTGATGAACACGCCCATCGACAGCACCGCGCCGGTGCCGACGATCACGCCCTCGACGACTTCCGAGCGCGCGCCGATGAAGCAGTTGTCCTCGACGATCACCGGGTTGGCCTGCAGGGGTTCCAGCACCCCGCCGATGCCGACGCCGCCCGAGAGATGGCAGTTCTTGCCGATCTGGGCGCACGAGCCGACCGTCGCCCAGGTGTCGACCATGGTGCCGGTGTCGACATAGGCGCCGAGATTGATGAAGGCGGGCATCACGACGACGGAGGGCGCCACGTAGGAGCCGCGGCGCACGATCGAACCGGGCACGGCGCGGAAGCCCGCCTTGGCGAAGCGCTTGGCGTCCCAGCCGGTGGTCTTGAGCGGCACCTTGTCGAACCACGGTGCGGTGCCGAGGCCCGGGAAGGAAGCGCCGCCATCCATCGGCACGGAATCGTAAAGCCGGAAGGAGAGCAGCACCGCTTTCTTGAGCCACTGGTTCACGACCCATTCGCCGCCCAACTTCTCGGCGGTGCGCAAGCTGCCGTCGTCGAGGCCGGCGATCGCCGCCTCGACGGCGTCGCGGACTTCTCCCTTGGTCGCGCTGCTGATGCCGTCGCGCTTTTCCCACGCCTCATCGACGGCGGTTTGAAGCTCTCTGCTCATGACTCCCCTCGAAAAATGCCGCCGGACCATAGCGGTGGGCGGCGGGGAGTCAATGTTCCGGCTATGCTGCCCGAGATGGCCTTCAAGATCCCCGAATCGGTGCTGGTCGTGGTCCATACGCCGCGGCTCGACGTGCTCTTGCTGGAGCGGGCCGCCCAGCCCGGCCTGTGGCAGTCGGTGACCGGCGCGCGCGAGCCGGACGATCCGAACCTCTTGGCGACGGCGCGCCGAGAACTTCTGGAGGAAACCGGTCTGTCGGTCGGCACGCTCAGCGACTGGAAGCTCGCCAACCGCTACGAGATCTGGCCGCAATGGCGCGCCCGCTATGCGCCCGACGTCACGCACAACACCGAGCACGTGTTCGGCTTCCTGGTCGACAGCCCGACCGTCGCCACTCTCGATCCGGCCGAGCACATCGCCCAGCTCTGGCTGCCCTGGCAGGAGGCGATGACCAAGGTTTTCTCGCCGACCAACCGCGACGCGATCGGGCAATTGCCGCAACGGTCTGGCCAGCACCTTTGATATGTGACGCACATTTATTTATCCTGTTCACATGTCGACGATAGTTCAAATCCGCAATGTGCCTCATGCGCTGCACCGCCGGCTCAAATCCCGTGCGGCGCTCGCCGGTATGTCCTTATCCGACTACCTGTTGCAACAAATCCGCGAAGTGGCCGAACGGCCGACGGTCGAAGAATTGCGGGCGCGATTGGCACGGCGATCGACCGTCACGCTTTCCACCGACACGGCGGATGCAGTGCGCGCTGAGCGCGATAGCCGGTGATTGTCATAGACGCTTCGGCTTTGCTCGAAGTCCTGTTGCATACGCCGCTAGTTGCATACGCGGCTAGGCGCGGCGATCGAAGCTCGGCACTTCGATACGTCCAGTCCCTTCACTTGCCTCAGTTGCTCGACGTCGCCACGGCTCATAAGCACGTGTCGGTCGAGCTCATGTGAAGCACCAGCGATGAACCACGGTTGGCGGGAAGCCTCCAAGCTCGGCCAGTTCAGTTGGGCGCTGTTCGACTGGGCCAACCAGCCCTTCTTCACCATCGTCACCACCTTCATCTTCGCGCCCTACTTCGCCAACGTCATGGTCGGCGATCCGGTGAAGGGCCAGGCGGCCTGGGCCTTCACCCAATCGACCTCGGGCGTGCTGATCGCCCTGATGAGCCCGTTCCTCGGCGCCATGGCCGACGCCGGCGGCCGGCGCAAGCCCTACATCTTCACCTTCGAGCTCCTGCTCGGACTGGGCTGCGCTGCGCTGTGGTGGGCTTACCCCGGCCGGCCCGACCTCATAGGCCCGATCAGCTGGGCGGTCGTGGCTGCCACCATCGGCGCGGAGATGTCGATCGTGTTCAACAACGCGCAGCTTCCGCACATCGTGCGGCCCGAGCGCATGGGCTGGCTGAGCGGCTTCGGCTGGGGTCTCGGTTATTGCGGCGGGCTGATCGCGCTGTTCGCGGTGCTGGCGGTCAGCATGCCGGCGATGTTCGGGCTGGGCGCCGGCAGCGACCGGCCGCTATTCGGTCTCGATCCCGAGACGCACGAGCTCGAACGCCTGATCGGTCCGGCCTCGGCGCTGTGGCTTGCGCTGTTCGTGATCCCGATGTTCCTGTTCACGCCGGATACGGCCAAGCAACGCATCTCGCTTTTGCAGGCGGCCCGCCAGGGCGGCTGGTCGCTGGTCGATACCGTGATGCGGCTTGGCCGCTTCAAGAACGCGCTGCTCTATCTCATCGCCTTCATGCTCTACAACGACGGGCTCGCCGCCATCATCGCCTTCGGCGGGGTCTACGCCGCGGCAACCTTCGGCTGGAGCACGGTGACGCTGGGCATCTTCGGCATCATCCTCACGGTGTTCGCCATTCCCGGCGCTTTTCTGGGCGGCAAGCTCGACGATCGGCTGGGCAGCAAGCGCACCGTGCAGCTCGCCATCGTGGGCGTGATCGTGGCCACCATCGGCATCGTCGGCGTCAGCGCCGATCGGGTGCTTTTCTTCGTGCCGGCCGGCGAATTGCTGCCGACGCGTGGCCTGTTCGGCTCGACGCAGGAAAAGGTGGTCGTGGGTTTCGCGCTCTTGCTGGGCTTCTGCATGGGCCCGATGCAGGCGGCGAGCCGCACCCTGATCGGCCGGCTGGCGCCCGAAGGCATGACCGGCGAGTTCTTCGGCCTGTTTGCGCTGTCCGGCCGGGCGACGGCGTGGATGGCGCCGCTCGCCATCGGCATCATCACGGAGGTGACCGATTCGAACCGGCTGGGCGTGGCGTGCGTGCTGATCTTCCTGGTGCTAGGCTTTGTTTTGTTGTGGCGGGTGCGCGAGGAGCGCGCCCAGGTTTGAGGAGGCTCGCATGATCACCGCCATCGTGAACTTCAGGCTGCCGGCCGAGATCGACGCCAAAAAGGCGGCCGAGCTGTTCAAAGGCTCCGCGCCCAAGTACCGCGGCATGAAGGGACTGGTGCGCAAGTACTACCTGTTCGACGACCACAATCGGGTGGGCGGCGGCGTCTATCTGTGGAAGAGCCGGGCCGATGCCGACGCGGTCTACACGCCGCAATGGAAGGCCTACATCGCCGAACGCTACGGCGCGCCGCCGGACATCCGCTACTTCGAGACGCCGGTGGTGGTCGACAACGAAAGCGACACGATACTGGCCGACGCGGCGTAACTGTCGTCCTGAGTCGCGCGGATCTGATCCGCGCTTAAGCGAAGGACCTCATCGCCGCTTGCCAGGGGGGTGAGATCCTTCGCTGCGCTCCAGCGCGGGGGTTACCCCGCGCGAGATGACAATGTCGTCTTGCCCTTGAACAGGCAAAGATCGTTCACCACGCAGCGCGGACATTCGGGTTTGCGCGCCTTGCAGGTATAGCGGCCGTGCAGGATCAGCCAGTGGTGCGCGTGCAGGCGGTATTCTTCCGGCACGCGCTTCAAGAGCTTCAGCTCGACTTCCAACGGATTCTTGCCCGGCGCCAGGCCGGTGCGGTTGCCGACACGGAAGATGTGGGTGTCGACGGCGATGGTGGCTTCACCAAAACCCACGTTCATCACCACGTTGGCGGTCTTGCGGCCGACGCCGGGCAGCTCCTGCAGCTCCTCGTGGGTGTGCGGCACCTCGCTGCCGTGCCTTTCGATCAGCAACCGGCTGAGCGCGATCACGTTCTTGGCCTTCATGCGATAGAGACCGATGGTCTTGATGTAGCCTATGAGCTTCTTCTCGCCGAGCGCCACCATCTGGGCGGGCGTCTTGATCTTCTCGAACAATGGCGTCGTCGCGCGATTGACGCCGACATCGGTCGCCTGCGCCGACAGCACCACGGCCACCAGCAATTGATAGACGTTGTCGTACTCGAGTTCGGTCTCGGGCTCGGGAATCGCCTTCTTGAGGCGGGCAAAGAATTCCGGGATGACGGCTTGCTTCATCAGGGCCATATAGGTTCATAGCATGACTGAAACGCCCGTTCCGGCCGTCCATTTCGCCGCCTCGCTGGTGCCCCATCGCAGCCTGTCGCCGGAAGGGTTCCGCTGGCTGATCCGCGGCGCGATCGCGGCGAACCTTTTGATCGGCCTGCCCATGCTGCTGTTCGGCGCCTGGCCGGTGCTGGGCTTCATGGGACTCGACGTCTGGCTGCTGTGGTGGCTGTTCAAGCGCAGCTACCTCGACGCCCGGCGCAGCGAGACCCTGGTGCTGACCGACCGCGAGTTGATCGTCGATCGCGTGGCGCCCGACGGCGAGCGCGAGCAGCACCGGCTCGACGCCTACTGGCTGCGCGTGGACTGGGATGCGGCGACGGAGCGGCTGGCGCTGGTCTCGCGCGGCAACAGGGTCGTGATCGGCCGCTTCCTGGCGCCGGCCGAGCGCGAGCGCGTCGCCGGCGAGCTCAAGGCAGCGCTCGCTGCCCTGCGCGCGCCACGCTACGACCACGACTGGACCTAGAGCCCCAGCACGTCCTTCATGCCGTAGAGGCCGGGCTTCCTGCCGGCGAGCCATTGGGCGGCGCGGACCGCGCCCGCCGCATAGGTCTCGCGGCTGAACGCGCGGTGGCTGAGCTCCAGCCGCTCGCCGGCGGCAGCGAACATCACCGTGTGCACGCCCACTTCCTCGCCGCCGCGCAAGGCGGCGAAGCCGATCTCGCCGGCCGGCCGCGCCCCGGTATGGCCGTCGCGGCTCTTGCGCCAGACATCTTCCAGCCTGACCTGACGGCCGGCGGCGACCGCGCGGCCCAGCGCCAGCGCCGTGCCCGAGGGCGCGTCGATCTTGTGGCGATGGTGCATCTCCAGAACTTCGATGTCGTAGCTGGGATCGAGCATCGCCGCGGTCTTCTCGACCAGCGCCAGCAGGATATTGACGCCCAGCGCCATGTTGGCCGCCCACATAATCGGCACCTTCTTGGCCGCCTCGTGGACCGCGGCGGTCTGCTCGGGGTTGAGCCCGGTCGTGCCGATCACCATTGCCACGCCCTTTTCGGCGGCGATCTTCGCATGGGCCACGGTGGCCGCCGGCACGGTGAAGTCGATCACCACGTCGGCGGCGCCAATGGCCGCCGGCGCGTCCGATACGATCTTCACGCCTTTGGCGCCCACGCCCGCGACCTCGCCGGCGTCGCGGCCGAGCGCGTTGCTGGCAGCGCCCTCGATGGCGCCGGCCAAGGCGCAGCCGTTGGTGTGTTCAATCTGCCGGATCAGCATCTGGCCCATGCGCCCGGCGGCGCCGGCAATAGCGATCTTCATCTCTCGTTCCCCTGCAATCGATCGCGCTAGATTACCGGACTCGCAGGGGGTCGGACATGCTCTTCATGGTGGTCGAAAAGTTCCGTAACCAGGACGGCAAGGCGGTCTATCGCAAGCTGCGCGATGGGGGCCGCGGCCTGCCCGACGGGCTGAAATTCGTGGCGAGCTACGTGACGGCCGACCTCAGCCGCTGTTTCCAGCTCATGGAGACCGACGATGTCACGCTGTTCCAGCGCTGGATCGCCGACTGGCAGGACGTCGTCGAGTTCGAGGTCGTGCCCGTGGTCGAAGGCCGGATCACGCGCGAGGCGCTGACGCCGCTGCTCTAGTCATCGGAGCGCCGAGCTGGAGGTCCGCCGATGGCGATGACAGCCGACGATATGGTCGTCGACCATGCCGGAGGCCTGCATGAAGGCGTAGCAGATGGTCGATCCGACGAACTTGAAGCCGGCCTTTTGCAGCGCCTTGGACATGGCGTCGCTTTCAGCCGACTTGCTCGGAACATCCTTCAGGCTCTTCGGCCGGTTCTTCCTGGGCTTGCCGCCGACGAAGCTCCACAGGAATTTTGCGAACGAGCCTTCGCGTTCGACCAGCGCCAGGTAGGCCCGGGCGTTGCCGACGCTCGCCTCGATCTTGCCCCTGTGGCGAATGATGCCGGGATCGGCCAGCAGCTTTTCAAGTTTGGCCGGCGTATAGCGCGCGATCTTCGCAGGCTCGAAACCGTCATAGACCTTGCGGTAATGCTCGCGCTTGCGCAGCACCGTGATCCACGACAGGCCGGCCTGACAGCCTTCGAGCGTCAAAAGCTCGAACAGGGCGCGATCGTCTTTCAGCGGCCGGCCCCATTCGGTGTCATGATATTTCTGGTAAAGCGGATCGGCCGATGCCCAGCCGCATCGCGGCTTGCCGTCGCTGCCGCTCACCGTGTCGTGTTTCCAAACCATGCGCCGACCCTACCCAAGCCCATTGGCGGACGCCACACTGGTAGGCAACGGAGGAAGCGCCATGGCCAAGTCTCTCGCCGACCTAAGAGTCTGCATCTTCGACGTGTTCGGGACGGTGGTCGATTGGCGCGGCAGCCTGATCGAGGACCTGCCCAAGCTCGGCAAGAAATATGGACTCGACACGGACTGGACAAGCTTCGCCGACGACTGGCGCGGCCTCTACCAGCCGCAGATGGCCCGTGTGCGCAAGGGTGAGCTGCCGTGGACCCGCATCGACGACCTGCACAAGGAAGCTTTCGAGATGCTGCTGAAGAAGCGCAGCCTAAAACATCCCGGCGAGGAGGGCGCGTGGGAGTTCACGCATCTCTGGCACAAACTGCGGCCATGGCCCGATTCGGTCGAAGGCATCGGCATGATGAAGAAGAAATATGTCGTGGCCACGCTCAGCAACGGCAACGTGGCGCTCTTGATCAACATGGCCAAGCACAGCGGCATCCCGTGGGACCACTGCTTCTCGGGCGAGACCTTCCGCCATTACAAGCCCGATCCCGAAGCCTATCTCGGCGTGGTCAAGACGATGTATCTCGAGCCACATCAGGTGATGCTGGTCGCCGCCCACAACGGCGACCTCAAGGCGGCGCAGAAATGCGGCCTGTCGACGGGCTTCGTGCACCGGCCCAAGGAGCACGGCCCCAACCAGAAGACCGACCTCAAGGCCGACGGCGACTGGGATGCCACCGGCAACTCGATGATCGAAGTGGCGAAGAAGCTGGGCTGTTAATTCCCCTCCCACGTCATACGGGGGAGGGTCAGGGAGGGGGAAGGCCACACCGGCGATCTTCGAGAATGAGCCGATCTGAAATTGCAAAATACCTGGCCTGAGGCTTTCCCCC
>Ga0070698_100003588_pt1 | contig 17057 bp, 14 predicted proteins | sample KBSK1502metaG_FD_65477 | JGI IMG/M metagenome (GOLD analysis project Ga0070698, IMG submission 65477) | Corn, switchgrass and miscanthus rhizosphere microbial communities from Kellogg Biological Station, Michigan, USA - KBS K1-50-2 metaG | ecosystem: Host-associated > Plants > Roots >...
CCTGAGACAGCTGCTCGGCATTCCGGATAACTATCACGTGCTGTTCCTTCAAGGCGGGGCGAGCCTCCAATTCTCAATGATCCCGATGAATTTCCTGCCGGCTGAGGGCAGTGCGGATTACGTCATCACCGGCAGTTGGGGAAAGAAAGCCTTGAAGGAGGCCAAGCGCGCCGGCGCTGTCAACGTCGCGGCGAATATGGCGGATGGCGGTTTCACTCGCGTTCCCGGTAACGACGAATTAAAACTCGATCCCAAGGCCGCATACGCACACATCACAACAAACGAAACGATCGAGGGAGTTGAATGGAAACAGGAACCGGAGGTAAGCGACGTTCCGCTTATTGCCGACGCCTCGTCTGACATCCTGTCGCATCCAATCCCGGTTGATAAATACTCACTCATTTATGCCGGCGCCCAGAAGAATATGGGACCGAGCGGAGTCACGCTGGTTATCATGCGTGATGATCTCTTGAAGCAGATACCAGACGGTCTCCACACAATGCTTGACTATCGCACGCATGTCGAGAATAAGTCGCTTTACAACACGCCGAACACCTGGGGCATTTACATCATCAGCCTGGTTTGCAAGTGGTTGCTTGAAAAAGGTGGACTAACGGCGATGCATCGCGAGAATGAAAAAAAGGCGCAACTCATCTACGACGCCATCGACGCCTCCGGCTTTTATCGCGGACATGCTGATCACGATTCGCGGTCGATCATGAACGTAACCTTCCGCCTTCCGTCCGAACAACTCGAGAAGAAATTTACCGCGGAAGCAACCGCAAAAGGCCTGGATGGCTTGAAAGGGCATCGATCGGTTGGCGGTATTCGCGCTTCAATCTATAACGCCTTTCCACTCGCAGGCGTCGCGGCGCTGGTTGACTTTATGAAAGATTTCGAAGGCAAGAACGGATAGGAACGCTCATTGGGAACTGTTCAACTGCCGGTAAGCTCCAAAAGGCCGTGTGGATTCTCAGCTGAATGCCAAGGATCTTTGCGGCCTTTGCACGTTCCCGGCCCGCTTGCGGTTAGAATCTCCCTTTATGGATGCGAGTAATCAGGAAGTCCAGGCGTCGTCTGACAATGAGACTGTTTCGCTTGAGGTAAGTGAAGCTGATGCCGGCACACGGCTCGATGCTTACCTTGCGCAAAACATCGCCGGTTGGAGCCGAGCCCGACTGCAACGCCTGATTGAAGCCGGCGACGTTCTGGTGAACAGTAAACTTGCCAGGGCATCGCACAAGGTATCTGCCAATGACGAAATAGAGGTTGAACTAACTCCTCCGCCGGAAAGCAGTTTCACTCCCGAAGACATTCCGCTCAAAATAGTTTTTGAAGACGATCACATTATCGTGATCAATAAGCCGGCTGGGCTGGTAGTTCATCCCGCAGCGGGAATTAATTCCGGCACACTGGCAAATGCCTTAGCCTATCATTTCCAACAACTCTCAAATGCTGATTCCATTCGTCCCGGCATTGTGCATCGCCTGGACAAAGATACTTCCGGGCTTCTGGTTGCGGCCAAGACCGAATCAGCTCACGAGAGCCTCGGCGATCAGTTTCGCGCTCGCGAAGTTTTCAAAAGTTACGTTGCCCTGGTTTATGGAGTCGTCAAGCAGGAAAGCGGGCGCATCGAACAACCCATTGCGCGTGACCCTCGCAATCGAACACGCATGGCCATTGTGCCGGGCGGGCGTGGGGCCTTGTCGCTATACAAAGTTCGACGCAGTTACGATACTTTTACCCTGCTTGATATCGAACTAAAGACGGGACGCACTCATCAGATTCGAGTTCATTTGGCCTGGCTCAAGCATCCGGTGGTTGCAGACGAGCTTTATGGGGGTGGGCGCGAGAACAGTATTCGGGATGTTCAGCTGCGAGCCAGGATTCGTAGACTCAAACGACAGTTTCTCCACGCAGAACAGTTAGGCTTTCGGCACCCCCAGACAGGCGAGTCACTGAAGTTCGTTGCTCCCCTGCCTGCAGAGCTAACTCAGTTTTTGGAGTTGCTTGAAGGCGCTGAAGCTTGACAAGCTTTCGCGCTGTTCTGATTGAAGGGCAGATTTGGATTGTTCGTAGATGTATGGTCTTATAATCGTCGAGTAGTTCCTAGTGTCTGGCAGAGACGGCGAAGGGCAACGGAGCCGAGTCAAGAGGGCATCAAAGCGCAGTCTCCGTTAGATAAAACGCAATAAAAATCATCAGTTAAAACTACATGAAGCTTAATTTCCCCAGTCTTTTGACACGGTTGTTGTTGCTTGCTTTCATCGTCGTTCCGGGGGTTGTTCAGGCGCAACAGCAAGCACCGAAGCCCAGCCCAACGCCACCAAACGCCGGTGAACAAGTCGACCAGTCGGAGACAATATTCATTAGGCGCGTTCGACTGCCAATCACCGTTGTGGACAAGAAAGGGCAGTTTGTTCCCGGGCTTAAGAAGAGTGATTTCGTGATTCTTGAAGACAAAGTTCCGCAGGAGATCGAGACTTTCTCCGATGACCTTGGACAGTCTTTGCCGGTATTCGTCGCCGTGTTAATGGACACGTCTCCCTCAACGGCAGGAAAGCTTAAGTTTGAACAAGAGTCCGCAATGAATTTCATTTACACGGTGACACGTGCGCGCAAAGATCAGGTTCTATTTGCCACGTTTGACCACGAGATAAATTTGCGCCAGGACTTCACTAACAAACAAGATCTTCTGGATCGCGCAGTGTCAGCCGTTAAGCAGACGGGAACTCAAACGGCGCTCTACGATGCTGTCTGGCAATTCTGCGACGAGAAGTTAAGAACAGCCGCCGGGCGACGCGTGATGGTTGTGATCACAGATGGAGAGGACACCTTCAGCCATGCCGACATTCGTGACGCTATTGGTATTGCCCAGCGAACCGAGACAACAATTTTCGCCATCTCTACGAAGGCCGGATTCATCTCAACTGTGCCTGGGGTTGAAGCCGGTACTGTGAAGGATAAGAAAGATCGTAACCTGGCGACGCTGGCAGAGGAGACGGGCGGAGTGGCATTTTTCACTGGCGACATGCTTTCTCTGGAACGCGCATTCAGCAAGATTTCGAAGGAGTTGCGCGCGCAATACCTGGTCACTTACAAACCGATTAACGATCGCTATGATGGCAACTTCCGCAAGATTGACGTCAAGCTTGCTGAGAACCGCAAAGATCTAAAAGTCCGAACGAAGAATGGGTATACAGCAATCGCAGATAGTGTTAGGCCTTAAAGATGTCGAATCTTTCAACAAGAAAACTGGTGTTGGTGTTTAGCTTGGTTGTCCTGTTGGTGGCCAGTGCTTCACTTCCGCGCAGCATGTTTGCGCAAACGGACGTTACGGAGAAATCCCGGACCAGGCGCGTGACTAATTCCGCGTCCTCCGCTCCCTCACCGACTCCGCCGCCAGTTTCAAAGGAAGAGCCGCCGCAAGACTCGGACGACGTTGTTCGTGTTGAGACTAATCTTACAAGTATTTTCTTCACCGCTGCTGATAGCAACAAGCGCTTCATTAATAACCTGACGAAGGATGATATCCGAATACTTGAAGACGGTCAGCCGCAGGAAATTTTCACGTTTCAACAGAATCTCGAGCTTCCTCTTTCCATTGCAATTCTGATTGACACCAGTCGCTCAGAAGAACGCACGTTACCGGACGAGAAAGCAGCTGCGCGCGCCTTCGTCGAAGCAGTGATGCGTCCCGATAGAGATGAAGCGGCGATCGTTTCGTTTACGGGCGAGGTTACGCTTGAACAGGGGTTCACAGGAAACCTGGATCGGCTGCGTCGGGCGATTGATCGGGTCGAATTCATACCACCTTCTGGCTATATCGGTGGGGGCGTGGTCGTGGGAGGAACACCGCCGATATCAGACACTAACCAGATGCTCGCCGGGTCGACTGCAATCTGGGATGCGGTGTGGGCGTCTTCCAACGATCTTCTGTCAGTCTCGGCTGACAACACTCGCCGCACTATCATCCTCCTTACCGACGGTGAGAACACAAGCGGTCAAATGAAAATGCACGAGGCGATTGAACGCGCTCAAAAGGCGGACGCCCTAATTTATGCGATCGGAATCGGTGACAGTTATCAGGGCGGAGTCGATGAAGGAGCGCTCCGAAAAATCACCGAGCAAACGGGAGGCCGAGCATATTTTCCACACAACGAGCGCGAGTTAAGAAGTGCCTTTGCTCAGATCCAGCGTGACCTGCGCGAGCAATATTTGGTCGCCTATTCCCCTTCAAACAAGGCCCGCGATGGCTCTTATCGTCGCATTCAGATCGAGGTCATGAGCCCGGAACTGCGCCAACAGAAACTAAAACTCAATTATCGTCCGGGTTACTTCGCCAAGACTGTCGACTCGGAATTGCCGTCGAGACGGCGCCCCACCCCGTAGCGAAGCGCAAGATAGACCCTTATTTATGGGCTAAAACGCTCATTCCTCCCTCGCCTTATTCCATGACAAACTCCTGCCAACTTTGTTATACTGCCCAGCGGTTTGCCGAACTGGGCTCACCGGAGTTTTCCTTGCAAAGTCTCTGAAACCAAGAGGCAAAGCTATCAAGCAGCTTTCCTTGCTTAATTGCTGACTTCGGTCTCAACCCACCCTGCTTTTATACGACGTCACATTCCCGACGAATGATCAAAGCTTCTCAAGAAAAGTGTCGAGTGCTGATCGTTGATGACGATCAAAAGCTTTGCGCTCTGCTGACTGAAATTATCGAGAATGAAGGTTATGAAGTCGCGTCTGCCGCCGATGGTGGTAGCGCCCGCGAGCTCGTGCTGTCATTTGGACCTGATGTGGTAATCAGCGACGTGGTGATGCCTGTCCTTGACGGGATAGAACTCTGTCGCCTGATCAAGAAGAATCCTCAAACAGCCGATATTCCCGTCATCCTGATTAGCGGACTGCGCAATGCTGTGGAAGACAGCCTCCAGGGTTTGACTGCCGGCGCCGACGATTATCTGCAGGTTCCGTTTCGCAATGAAGAGTTGTTAGTGAAGGTTGCCAGGCTTGCCGAGCGACGTCGTGTAGAGAAGCATTATCGGGGAATTGTCGAAGACGCCGCTGACATAATCTACACGCGTGATATGGATGGGTACATCACGAGTATCAACGCAGCTGGAGCTAGATTTTTCGACAAACCTTCTGCAGAGATCGTTGGTGGCCATCTGGGTAACTTGATTGGTCATGAGGCGGCGGCGCGAGACATAGAAGAGACTCGAAAAGCCGCTTCAGATTTACCGTTCCGATCGACCTACCATCTAAAGGACGCAGAAGAAAAGGGAAAGTATCTTGAGGGTGTGATAACGATCGAGCGCGATCGACAGGGGCGCCCCACAGGAATTCGTGGCGTCGTCCGCGACATCACCGAGCAGAAGCTTGCGGAAGAAGCATTAAGAGAGAGTGAGGAACGTTACCGTCGCCTGGTCGAACTTTCACCCGAGGCAATCGTTGTTCATAGTGAAGGGAAATTTGTTTACGTCAATCCGGCGGCCGAACGCCTTTGGGGAGCATCAGGTCCGGAGGAATTGATCGGCCGCAACATACTTGACGTTGTTCACCCTGACTATCGTGACATCGTTAAACGACGTGTTCGCGACATTGAGGAATTAGGTTCGTCCACGGCCCTCCATGAACAGAAGCACATTAAGCTGAATGGTGAAGTAATTGACGTAGAGGTTGCCGGCATACCTCTCCTCTTTCGCGGGCAACCTGCAGTTCAAGCGGTAATGCGCGATATCACCGAGCGCCAACGCGGACGTGAAGCTCTGCGCCAGACTGAAGCCAGATTGCGGACAGTGGTTAGCAGTGTCTCACTCATAATATTCGCGCTCGACAAGGACGGGGTTTTTACCTTATCCGAAGGCGAAGGACTTAAGGTGCTTGGCTTGAAGTCCGGCGAAGTAGTTGGGCAATCTGCTTTTGACATCTATCGCGACAGTCCTCAGGCCCTTGAAAACGTTCGTCGAGCTCTCGCGGGTGAAGCCTTTTCGTCGTCGGTTGAAGTTGGGGAACTAGCTTTTGAGACCCGGTACACTCCGCTTACTGACGATACCGGAGCTTTCGTCGGAGTAATTGGGGTGGCCACGGACGTTACGGAAAGCCGAAAAGCCCAACAGGCATTGCGGGACAACGAACAGCGTTATCGTGATTTGTTCGAGAATGCGAACGACATCATTTATACGCATACTCTCCAGGGAGACTTTACCTCCCTGAACCGAACTGGCCAGGAGATCACCGGCTATTCTCTTGAAGAAGCTTTGCGGATGAACATCGTGGATGTGCTGGCGCCTGAGTATCTAGGCATAGCTCGGCAGATGATTGCGCAGAAGACCGATGAAAAAACCCCGACAGTATACGAGCTCGAAATCATTGCGAAGAATGGTCGTCGTGTTCGGCTTGAGGTTAGCACGCGACTCCGCTATCAAGACGGAAAACCAGCCGGCATCCAGGGCGTTGGCCGCGATTTGACGGACCGCAAACGGTCTGAGGAGGTGCTGGCCCAACAGTCCCAGCGCGAGGCGATGACGCATCGCATCTCACAAGCCATTCGTTGCTCACTGGATAGCACAGAGATCTTCCGCACGGCCGTTCATGAGCTTGGATCCTATTTGAACGCCGATCGCTGTTCACTCTTTATCAAAGAGCAAACCGGAAGCCAGGCAGTAAACGCAGCGGAATACCACGCGGAAGGAGTACTTCCGGCCGCTTCAACGTTTGCGCTGGAAGACCTGCAGGTCTTAATCAAAGCTCTTGAGGAGAAGGGCATTCTCTTTTTCAATGACGTGGCTAATGAGCCGCGCATAGCGGAGGTGTATGAACGCATACTAGCGCCGGCTGGGGTGCGGTCGATCATGTACGTAGCGATTCACGTTGGTGACGACGTCATCGCAGCTTTTGCCTTGTCAACCACGCGTAAATTGCGCGAATGGAGTGAGTCGGATATCGCGCTGGCGAAAGCCGTGGCGGATCAAACCGGCATCGCCATTCGCCAGGCTCAGCTCTATCAAAAAGCGGAAGAGACTTCGAAACGCGAAGTTTTGGTTAACAACGTGACCATGGCCATACGCGCTTCGCTTAGTCTGCCTGAAGTCCTGAACACAGCGACCCGCGAACTTGGTCTTGCGTTAGGCGCCTCACGCGTTCACCTGCACCTTTACGATCCCGAAAATCCTCTCTCTCCGGTTGACCACGAATATCTCGCACCGGGTTGCAACAGCATCGGCCCTTTTGTAGCCAACTATAACGATCCGGTTGGCCGGCAGCTGTTGGGAATGACAAAGCCTCTGGTAATAAGCAACAGCTTGAATTTCCACGATGGCCCGCCGGAAGTCAGCGATGCTGTTAGAAAGCACGCGCAGTTGGTTAGCGTTCGGTCGCAAATTGCCTATCCGCTGATAATCAAAGGACTGTTCCGTGGCGTGCTTTGTATCCACCAGACTGATCGCTTGCGGCACTGGACTGAAGACGAACTTTCTTTGGTGCAATCTGTCGCTGAGCGTTTAGCGATTGGTATGGCGCAGGCCGAACTCTTTGAAATGGTGGCCAAGGCCAAATCGGAATGGGAAGCCACGTTTGACTCGATGTCCGACGGGATATTTATTTTTGATCGTGCCGGCCGGCTGAAGCGGGTCAACAGTGCGGGCGCGGCGATGGAGGATTTGAGTCCGCGCGCCCTGTTAGGCCGAAAGTGTTGCGACGTTCTTCGTACTACCTCTGAGAATTCTGTCTGCGCCGTCGAGAAGGCAATTGCAGACGGAAGAAGCGTAACAATAGAAGTAACCCCAGACCACCTCGACCGCCCGATCCTGGTTTCTATTGAGCCGGTTATCGACAAGACGGGCGCCGTCACTAGTGCAGTTTGTACGGCTCGTGACCTTTCGGAATTGCGCCGGGTGCAGGCAGTCGCTCGCGAGCACCAGTCGCTGCTGACAAACATACTCGAGAGTGCGCGCGAATCCATTTATGCTGTGGATATGGACGGTCGCTTCAAGTGGTGCAACAGCGCTACGCTGCTTGCACTTGGACTTAGGCGTGAGGAGTTTATCGGACGCCGGCTTGTCGAGCTCGTTTATGAACCTGACCGCGAAGCCATCGGCGGCAAACTCGGACTGGCGCTATTGGGAGAGGCCCAAACTTACGAGATGCGTTACGTATCCGCTGACGGCAGACTACGGTACGCGAGGGTTGATAATTCACCGCTTGTTGTTGAAGGCCGCACAACCGGCGTGCTTGGTATCGCGCGCGACATCACCGAGCAAAAAGAGGAACGAGAGCGGGCGGCGCGAGCTGATAAGTTGCGCGCCCTGGGCCAACTGGCGTCTGGCGTCGCACATGACTTCAATAACTCCCTGGCAGCGATTCTGGGCCGCGCGCAGCTGCTGCGCCGCCAAACGCAGGACGAAGCACTGGTGCGAAACGTTGAGATCATTCAAACGGCCGCTGAAGACGCCGCTGCTACTGTTCGTCGAATTCAGACCTTCGCGCGGAAATCGCCCGCCCGGGAATTTGAAATGCTGGATGTCGCCAGCCTACTCAACGATGCGATCGAGATTACACGCACGCGTTGGGAAAACGAAGCACGCCTGCGTGGGTTGCATTATCAGGTGGTATTAGAGGCTGAAAGCGGACAACACACCTTCGGCAGTGCGTCCGAACTGCGGGAAGTGTTTGTAAATCTAATCGTGAACGCAGTAGACGCAATGCCCAACGGGGGTCTGCTTTCGATTGGCTGCGTGCGTGAGGGCCCGCGCCTGTGCCTGAGGTTTGCTGATAGCGGAACAGGAATGCCCGAAGACGTGCGGCAAAAGATCTTCGATCCTTTCTTTACAACCAAAGGCGCGCAAGGTACCGGCCTCGGACTTTCAGTGAGCTATAGCATTATCGAGAGGCACGAAGGGTTGATAAGCGTCACTTCGGAAATGGGCGTCGGCACTGTGTTCACGATTGGGCTTCCGGCGGTCACAAGTCAGCCAGTGACGACTGAAACGACTCCTCAGGATGCTAAAGTGCCGGCGCTGTCTATTCTCATAATAGATGACGAACCGGCCGTAAGAGAGACCCTGGCGGACATGCTGGAGATGATGGGGCACCGGGTGCTGCTTGCCGAAAGTGGCCAGATTGCCCTGCAGCAGCTGGCTGGAAATGATTGTGATCTCGTGTTTACCGATTTGGCGATGCCGGAGATGGACGGGTGGGAAACTTCGCGAGAGATTCGCAAGCGCCGGCCAGAGATGAACATCGTTTTGGTTACCGGCTATGGCACAGGCACTTTGCCGCCGCCCGGTGAGGAGGGGTTGGTTAACGGTATCATCGGTAAGCCCTTCGATTTTTCCCAGATCAGCCAAACGATTACGACCGTCATGGCCAATGAATCAATGCTGGAAAATGCAGGAGCTTTGTTAACTTCCCTCTAGTTGCTGTAGTTCATGATTCCCGCGCTTGCGGTAAATCCAACTCCAAAACCAACCACGATTGTCGGACCAGTCCAGTCGTCTTTCTCGGCTAACATAAATCCCGTTGAAGCGCTGGATAGGTTTCCGTAGTTTTTCAAGACTTCGTAAGAGCCCTGGACCTTCATGGAGTCGGTGTCGAGGTGTAATTGCGAACAGACGCCATCGAGGATCTTCTTGCTTCCGGTATGGATGAGACAGTCATCAACCTGTGCCATGTTTGATACTGGCGAGTCAGGATGTTGCAGGACGTCTTTGACAGTGCTAACCGCATAGTGTGCGCCGCGATTGGGTACGCTTGGCTGCATGAAGTATTGTGGCCGGCCCTTCAGGAATTCGTGAGAGCTGTTGCTATTCATGGTCAGAAGATTTACGTCGTCCGTATTTTCATTGGTCAAATGACAGATTGGTCCGAAGCTTGGCTTTCCTTCTTCCTTACCAACCAGGAGGGCTACCGCGCCATCGCCAAAGAGCATTGATTGAATGACGAAGGTGGTATCCATCCTTTTTTGTGAGAACTGGGATTCATTTAGCTTCTGCTCCTTCCGCATGCGTATGACTTCTCGAAAGCCGAGATATTCGTCGCGCAAGAGCGGCGCAACGTAGGGAGTATGTGCTTCCGCCATCAGGACCATGGCCAACTTTCCTGGATTGGCGGCGAGATACCATTGAGCGACTTCAATGGATTTGAGTAACACCGAACAGCCTTGAGCTTGCATGCTGACGGTGCGAAGTGATCGGGACAGGAGTCCGTGAGTTTGTCCCATGACTTCCGAGGCCAAACAGGGAAGCATCTGATCAGGAGTGTTTGTGGCAGCAACCAGCAGACCAATTCGCGAGGGGTCTCCCTGCCACTCCTCGATGCAGCGCTTGGTAGCACCCACGCCGAGTTCGGTAGTAGAACTTCTCGCATTCATCGGCTTGCCCGCTAAAAAATCGGGATAGTTGTCCATCACCGAGTAACGTTGCTCGACGCCCAGTGAGTTCAGCGTGTTGATTAGCTCGGGAGAAAGCTTATGCATTAGCGCGTTGCTGAGATCCGTGGTTTTAAATGCGTGCTTGGGGGTAGATGTGGCAGCTGATAGTAAGTTAATCATGATCGTTAATCTCCGTGAGCCTGAGTTCCCAATTAAATCCGCCCTGTCGAGAGGGGTGGCGGTATGAAAATCAACTTTGTTCGAGCTATAGACATATCAATGCCTGTGCCACGAGAAATTGTGGCGACCATCAGGCCTAAATGCAGGAATATTAGGACTTAGCTATTAGGTTGGACTAGAGTTGAATTCGGGTGACTTTGGATACCGGGTATCCACCAAAGCTCGGCAAAGTCTCTTTCATGAAGTTTTGCAAGGCATTGCAGAAAACGGCAGGTGCTACCCAGGTATACAGCTGTGTAGCTAGTAATCAGCAGTCCAGCAGTCCAGCAGTCCATCAGTCCAGCAGTCCCAGCAGTCCAGCAGTCCGGCAGACCTGCAGACTGCATGGGCTTTGCCTAATCAAGGTCGGGTTTCGGAGCGACATTTTGGGCAGGGTTAGAACTTTTTGCAAAATCTAGTGGCGACTCCTGAAGTCAAAATAAACTAGCTGAAAACGCTGCTTTGAAAACTGCTTTTCTGGCATTGACGCCGGGACGACAAAACGCATACCTTCTTCATTTTTCTGCACCCAAACAATCCAAACCTTGGGAGTCAAGGGTTGAAAAATGCCTACAACAATTTCTCAATGGAAAGGGACTAAATGATTAGGACTGCCACCAAACGTTCGATTCTTCGCTGGGTTCACCTCATCTTTGCCATTCCGATACTCGGTTATGTTTATAGTCCCTTTGAAGAAATTCCAAACTACGCCCCCGCTGTTCGGTTTGTCTTCGTTCCTGTAATTATCCTGGCGGGGTACTGGATGTATACAGGCGTATTCTTCGCCATCATTGGCGTTGCGGTATGGCTCGGTGCATATCGCCTGTCTGGGATAGGAGCGTCTATCCTAAGTCAGGTCGCGCTATTCATCGCGCGGAAGATTTGGTTGGTGATTCGTACGCGAAACAACGCAAAGGCACTCGGAAAGGAATGAAGATCCCAGAATTCAATTCATTTGAGGCGTAAACATTTGATAGGAGAAAAAAGGAAATCTATATGCCGCGAGTTAAAACCAAAGATGAGTTGTCACCTGCACAACGTGAAGAATTACTGAACACGTTGAAAGCACGTTTTGAGAAAAACATGAACCGCCATAAAGGTCTCGAGTGGGCGAAAGTACTGGTAAAGCTGGAAGCTAATACTACAAAACTGTGGTCACTAAGTGAAATGGAAAACACTGGCGGTGAACCGGACGTTGTCGCGTTTGATGCGAAGATGGGCGATTACATTTTTTATGATTGTTCAGCGGAAAGTCCTAAAGGCCGCAGAAGCATGTGTTACGACCGCCAGGCACTCGAGTCGAGGAAAGAACATAAACCGAAAAACAACGCTATTGATATGGCAGCGGCCATTGGGATTGAGCTTTTAAGCGAAGAACAATATCGGGAGTTGCAGAAATTCGGAGCTTTCGATGCTAAAACGTCGAGCTGGATAATCACACCTGACAATATTAGAAAACTCGGCGGCGCCCTCTTTTGTGATCGCCGCTACGACACGGTCTTCGTGTATCACAACGGTGCCGATTCTTACTATGCCGCCAGGGGGTTTCGAGGCTCGCTAAGGGTCTAACAAAACAAAGCGATGACAAAGACTGGAATGAATCCTAAGGTTGATTGGTACTTCAATAAAGCCAAAACGTGGCTGGAGGAAATAGAGAAATTGAGAACGATCGTTCTCGACTGTGGGCTGACCGAAGAATTGAAGTGGGGTTGTCCTTGTTACACCTTTCAGAAAAGCAACATAGTCTTAATACACGTATTTAAAGAATACTGTGCGCTTTTGTTTTTCAAAGGCGCCTTGTTAAAGGATACGGAGGGCATTCTGATCCAACAAACGAAGAATGTGCAGGCGGCACGCCAGATTCGGTTCACCAATGTTCGGCAAATAGTTAAGATGAGAACTATTCTGAAAGCCTATATTTATGAAGCCATTGAAGTGGAAAAAGCCGGTTTGAAAGTGAATTTCAAAAGGACTACAGAATTCAAAATTCCTGAAGAGTTTCAAAAGAAATTAGATAAGACCCCTGCCTTGAAAACTGCTTTTTGCACATTAACACCGGGACGGCAAAGAGCATACGTTCTTTATTTTTCTCAGCCTAAACAATCCAAAACCAGGGAGTCAAGGGTTGAAAAATGTATGCAGCAGATTCTCAATGGAAAGGGATTAAATGATTGATAGATTCGATGAGAAAATAGATTAACCCGGCTCGGCGTACTGCAAAATAAATACTCAATGCGGCGGTTGAGGCGGCGACGGTAGGCGGTAGCGTCCAACGGAGCTTTCGCCAATACTGCCGAAATAGAGGGTGCCGTTGCGCTCAACTACATTGGCGATTTCAGCGTAGCAGTCGGTTGATCCGTTCTGGAGGTTATCAATCAGCTGGCCATTCACGTCCAGGCCCAGCACGAAGCTGTAGCGCTTCGGCGCCGGCTGAAGGAGCTTCGGTAAACGCGCCACCATTTTTCTGAGGAAGGGATGTGGCAGCAGTTTGTCGAGAGTAGCGTCGCGCGGCGTCACCAGCGCGAGCCAGAATTTGTCCTTTCCGTTTGACGAAAGACCATCGGGGAATCCCGGCAGGTTGTCGATGAATATCTCCGACTTACCTTGCTTTGCGCCCCTCAACCAAAAACGATGCAGACGGTAAGAACCCGTTTCAACCACTAACACAAACGACTGATCGGGACTGATGGCGACACCGTTAGCAAAACAAAGGTCCCGCAACAAGGTACGGGTTGTTTTGGTTTTGGGGTCATAGGCAAAGAAGCGTCCGTTTGGACCATGTTCAAGTATGTCCGCCGTGAAATTCGTTAGCGGAAATTTGCTGGAAGCGTCCGTAAAGTAGATCGTTCCATCAGCCGCGACATCCAGATCATTAGTACAACCAAAAGGCACGCCATCCGCTTCCGTAGCTAACACAGTTATCGCGCCGTCGCGGGCGATAGACAACAGTCCTTTAATCGCGTCGGCGACGATTAAGTTTCCTCCCGGGTCGAACGCGAGTCCCAACGGCCGGCCGTGTGTGTTCGAGAAGCCTTCAGGCTTCGTTCCATCGGCTTGCAGCCGGATGATGCGGCCGTCATCAAGTCCGGTATAGATGCGAGCTTCAGCGTCGAGTGCAACATCTTCCGGGCCGAAGCCGGCGTCAGAGCCAGGAGTCCCAGTACCTAACGAGAGGCGCTCGGTCGTTGAAAGGAGGGAGTTCTGTTGATACTGCGCCGTCAAAGTCGGCGCGAGTGGAGGAGTCCAGGCTTGCGGAGAGATTGGAACGGGCCACAGCAGAAGGTAGAGAATGACGAAAGCGAGCAGGGCCGCGACAAGAAGGAGGACGCGTTTGCGGTTTGACATAGTTCTGCTTGTTCTCGAGGTAGAAGAGTGTGCCGTGGTTCCGGAAAAGAATTGAGTGTTAGCGTTCGCCGCGCGCTGCTTCGACCTGGCTTTCCAGTTCTACGACGAGCTGGCGTATACCCGGTTGATCCATCGGTTCGATTAGGCGGAGCGCTTCATCGAGAATTCGTCGTTGATGTTCAGGGAAGTTTGGCAGCCCGGCTACCGCGCCCAGTTTTCCAGCGTACAGAGCTGCGCGAGGTGGACGCACAGTTACCACTACTTCCTTATCGACTGCAAGCGTCATCGTCGGAATATCGACGGCCTCGAGTGATCGAGCAATCAGCGAAATGGATTGGTGGCACAGCCGAGAGGCAGGAATCAAAAGTGCCGCCTGCACTTCGTGACGCTTGACGCGTTCAACCAGCCGCGGAACCATCTCTTCAACCAGCCGCGCCGCGTTGGGAATGAAACCGCAGCAACTCCAAAAGACCGGATTAAGTTGGCCGATAATCCCATTGGTTTCAAACTCGAACAGACGACCGAGAGGCAGCAGTGAATTGCTATCGCTCTCGACAGCAGTTGGGTCATAGCCTCGCGCCGCAAACCGCAGATCCTGCGCTTCGATCTGAGACGGGATCTCACGAAAGCTGAAGTCTCCATCCGGCGCGCTGGTGTCAAATGGTGCTGTACCGTCGATATAAGCACCGGCGGAAGAAATAAGCGCCAGGTTCAGCATTGGCAAAGCCCGGCGGGCCGGCGCAAAGGGAGCGCGCTTATTTTTTACGAACGGATACGACTGCGAAACGTCATCGCGGCCGCCTTTGTGGTCGGCATCCTTTCGCCAGGCAGCGAAGCGCTCGCGCCAGTCTTCAATGTTGTCGATGATTTCCAACTTACAGTAGTTCTCCCTGGACCGCTCTGAGTCTCGCGGGCTTACTAAAGATAGCGCCCTCTTTCATGATCTCGAGCCCAGGTCCGGTAAATCTTATAATGCCCTGAACCGGGTCTTGCAACCATGCACGAGTGTTGTGATGGTAGGCGGTTCATTCGGTCGAAGTTGGTACGGCCCTTTCACGAGATATCATCATAAGCAAGATAACAATCAACGCGGCAATAATAGCAACACTCAAGGCTGCGACAGAGTAGACATGCAATGCTGCAAACGCTATGCGGTTTGGGTCGGTAAGCGGCACTTGATCGATTTGGCCACTCATCGCCGCGCGCAGTCCGCGCATTCTGGAGGCAATCACCCATTCTCCAGCCGCGGTCAAAATTGCGAGGATCATGAGAAGCGCGTTCTGAAAAATGAACGACCAACGACCATAATATTTCCTAACTGCGGGAGCGCTGACAAGCAGGAACAGGCTCAGTAACAGTCCGCTCTTGTTTACTGCGGACAAGGCGCGACTAACAATTGTGCCGGCAATTTCGCCGGCATTGGCTAGATTGAAAGATCTCAAGACGGCAAACGCGCTCGGAGCAACGACCGCGCTGAAGTAAACCGCCAGGCCCAGCCAGGCGGCGCTCAATGCCACTCTAAGATTTGCGAATCGCAGAAGTTTGCTCCTAATCGTATTGAGTTATTTCTGGCAGCAGGGTGATTCGCGGAACACGGAAGTCTGGCTGAGTTAACTCGCGTGGATCGGGCACCGTCAACAACCACGAGAGCGCGGTGTCGAGTTGGGCCTGGTACTCTTCAAGATCGAGTGACATGAAAACATTTGTTCCCAGACGCGCAAACTTTTCCTTTGCTCGCGTGTACATTTGCCGGGCTGCTCCCGGCCTGCCGATCTCCAGATGATGAAATGCCACCGCAGATTGAATCATCGCCTGCAGGAAAAGTTTCTCTTGCTGGCCGACCTCGCCCATCCAACGCTCCTCCCAAACATCGTGCGCTGCGTGAAACTCTCCGGCGTTGTAGAGATCAATTCCCGCGATGTATTCGACCGGATAAGCGGAGATGTGAGCATCGGTGTAAGACGACTGCTCAGGGCTGTTTGTTGTCACTTCACTAATCATGAAAAATCAACGCCCGCCCAAACGGGAAGCGATCACCTTTGCAGCGGTGGCGCCGGCGCCGGCGGCGCTGCTGATTGTAGGCGCAAGCGGATTCGAAACGTCGCCGATAGCAAATACATTGACCACACCAGTCTCTTGCTGGCTATTCACGACCGCGTAACCTCGGTTGTCTAATGGTAGTTGTTCGCGGAAGATTTCAGTGTTTGGTTCGACGCCGATACGAATAACCACACCCTGCACCGCCATCTGAAAAGGCTTGAGCGCTTCCTTTCGCAATATCTCTACCGCTTCCACTTCGTGGTTGCCAAGAATCCTGGAGACAACGGACTCAGAAAAAACCGTTATGCAGTGCTGTCCCTGCAACTGCTGAACAAAGGTTGGGCGTGCCCGCAGAGTCTTACCTCGATGAACCAGCGTTACGGTAGGACAAACTTCAGCTAACAGAAGAGCGTTTTCAGCGGCGGCATCGCCTCCGCCGATAATGCAAACATCCCTGCCGGCAAAGTCGTTACGATCACGGCTGGCGGATTCAATGATGCCGTGCCCAACGAACTCGTTTTCACCAGGAATCCCCAGCTGCCTGCGTCTCACGCCTGTCGCAATTATGATCGAGATTGACTGTAACTCTTCACCACTGCGCAAGCGTACTCGCTTTGCTTTCAAGTCAACGCTTTCGATGTCAACGTTTGTCCAGAGATCAAACTCGGCATCACTCACGCGTTCTGAAAAACGTTCGAAAAATTCATTGCCGTTGTTCGCACGCAGGCCCGGATAGTTTTCTACCGCACCGTAGATGGTGTGCAGCTGCCCACCAGTGTGTTGTTTCTGTTCGAGGACAATGGTGTCGAGCCCCAATTCATCACACCACAGGGCCGCTGAAAGTCCCGCCGGTCCGGCCCCAATGATTATGACGTCATTCATCAGACGATTTGAGATCCTAAATAATCTTCAATCACAACTTGGAAATGTAGACTCGCCGCGGGCAGTAGCCCGTCAGTAATGGAGGGCTCTCAGTCCGCGGCACTCGATCCACTACGGAGGGTGAACCCAACGGAGCCCTCCATCACTGTCGGGCTACTGCCCCTAACCAGCGGCAACACTGACTTCAGCGGAAATCATTTCC
>Ga0070698_100003589_pt1 | contig 17056 bp, 12 predicted proteins | sample KBSK1502metaG_FD_65477 | JGI IMG/M metagenome (GOLD analysis project Ga0070698, IMG submission 65477) | Corn, switchgrass and miscanthus rhizosphere microbial communities from Kellogg Biological Station, Michigan, USA - KBS K1-50-2 metaG | ecosystem: Host-associated > Plants > Roots >...
AAACGATTTTTCCTCCTGCCCGCGCCACGCCTGAGCCGCCGAACGCGACGTCTTCGATGTGAAGTTCGGCCCCACGATGAAGACAAGAATGCGTTCGGATCTGGCTCTCTTGAATATTAGTGTCCCGTCCCCGAAATAACATATATTTTGCCGGAAGTCAGTTGGCTGTTTTTCAAGGCGCGAACGAGCACCTTGTCGACGGCCCATTTTGATCGCAACAAAATACATGCTATTTCGGGGACAGGACACTAGATACCCCGGAATGTTGTTGGCCGAGGCCGCGATAACTGTTTACGATTAGAAAGTTAATCTCGAGAACCGTATGAGTGAAGCGACACTTGGAGCAAGAAATACAGATCACCCTGCGATCACCGCATGGGTGGAAAGAATGGCAAACCTGTGTGAGCCCGATGGAATTTTCTGGTGCTCCGGTTCAGAGGCGGAAAAGAAATTTCTTACAGATGAGGCTGTTCGAACTGGGATCTTGACACCACTGAATCAGGAGATGTGGCCGGGCTGCTACTACCATCGGTCAAATCCGAATGATGTGGCCAGGGTTGAGCAACTTACTTTTATTTGCACGCCGACCGAAGAGGAGGCGGGACCGACAAACAATTGGGCAGATCCCTCCGAGATGTACGCCAAGCTGCATTCTCTTGCCGCCGGGGGGATGAAAGGGCGAACAATGTACGTCGTCCCCTATCTGATGGGGCCACCGGGTTCGCCGCTCACAAAAGTTGGCGTGGAGTTGACTGACTCCATCTACGTGGTCTTGAGCATGAGAGTCATGACCCGTATGGGTGAGTTGGCGTACGACGAACTCCGCCGAAGCAACGATTTTAACCGTGGACTCCATTGCATGCTCGATATCAATCCCGAGAGGCGGTATATCGCGCATTTTCCCCAGGACAACGCGATTATTTCTGTCGGCTCAAATTACGGCGGCAACGTATTACTGGGCAAAAAATGCCTGGCGCTCCGCATCGGTTCTTATCTCGCACGGAGAGAAGGTTGGATGGCGGAGCATATGCTGATTCTGGGCGTCGAAGATCCGCAGGGGGAAAAGACCTATGTCGCAGCGGCCTTTCCCAGTGCCTGCGGCAAGACAAATTTTGCGATGCTCATTCCGCCCGCGCGATTCAATGGCTGGAAAGTCTGGACGGTGGGCGACGACATCGCCTGGATGAAACCGGGCACGGATGGCAGACTCTATGCCATCAACCCCGAATCCGGCTATTTTGGTGTCGTTCCCGGAACCAACTTCGAAACAAACCCGAACGCCATGCGCTCCATCGAGAAGGACACGATTTTCACGAACGTTGCGTTGGCTCCCGGGGGCGAGATCTGGTGGGAGGGAAAGGACGATAAACCGCCGGAGGGCCTTATCGACTGGCAAGGCAGGCCATGGCGAAGTGGAGAGAAGGCGGCGCATCCGAACAGCAGGTTTTGTGCGCCAATGAAGAATAATCCGGCTCTGGATCCGAATATTGATAATCCGGCAGGGGTGCCAATCAGCGGGATCATTTTCGGCGGTCGCCGTGCAACGACGATGCCGCTGGTCTTTGAGGCATTTAACTGGATCCATGGAGTTTACGTCGGCGCAACGATGGGATCTGAAATGACGGCGGCGGCAGTCGGGACCGTTGGTCAGGTCCGCCGCGATCCGATGGCTATGCTGCCGTTCTGCGGCTACAACATGGGGGATTACTTTGGCCATTGGTTGAAGATGCGCAAAAAGCTGAGAAAACCTCCAAAGATCTTTCACGTAAACTGGTTCAGGAAAGGTGGATCGGATGAATTTCTGTGGCCCGGTTTTGGCGAGAACATGAGGGTTCTCAAATGGATCGTCGATCGATGCAGAGATAAGGTTGGCGCAGAGGAGACTTCCCTTGGCTGGATGCCGTCTGCCGATGATATCGATCTTGAGGGCATGAAATATGATCGCTCAAAGCTTGAGGAGGCACTTCGAATTGACGTCGGAGACTGGAGAAAGGAAGCGATTGCCCAGGATGAGCTCTTTATCAAGCTTCATGAGGATCTGCCGATCGAACTTCATTTTCAACGTGAACTCCTGATCTCCCGGCTTTAGTGTCCTGTCCCCGAAATAACATGCCATTCGTTGCGATCAAAATGGGCCGTCGGCAAGGCGCGAGGAGGGCGCATATCTAGATCGATACGTAACCGACGAGCAACGTAGCCGCCGGCCCATTTTCATCGCAACCCTATGGGCCGCAGCCAGTTGGCTGTTTTTTCCGCGTTGCTCGCTCCTTGCGTATCGATTTAGATATGCGCGTCGCTCGCGCCTTGAAAAACAGCCAACTGACCTGCGGCGAAAGACATGCTATTTCGGGGACAGGACACTAGCCCGGGGGAGACCAAGAGTAGCACGAGTATAAAAAGTGGGGCTGGGATGCTCCTTGCTCACGCTCGCAGACGACCCATTTTGTACACAACGAAGCCCTAGGGATTTAGGAGACGGTAAACCAGAGAGCGAAACGACTCCGCGCCCCAGGTGGACGGACGGCATCGGCACGTCTCATTGTTACTTTCTGAGAGATTTGCGAGGCCTCTTTTGTGGTAGGCCTTGAAAAAGTTCGGCTTCGTGCGAAACGGAAAGTTCAAATATGATCGAAACGACCCTCGTACTACTCAAGCCGGACTGCCTTGCGGCGCGACGTTGCGGCGAAGTGATCACGCGATTTGAGGCGGCCGGTTTAGAGATTGCCGGCTGCAAGATGATGCTGCTTGCGGATGACCTGCTCGCCGTGCATTACGCGCATGTATCGGACAGACCTTTCTACCCGGAATTGAAATCATTCATGCAATCAAGTCCGGTTGTTATCATCGCGTTTTCCGGTGAAAACGCTGTGACCCGAGTTCGTGACCTCATCGGACCTACCGATTCTCGCAAAGCAGCAAAGGGAACGATCCGCGGCGATTTTGGAAAAGACACCATGTTCAATTTGGTCCATGGCTCTGATAGTCCTGAGAATGCACTTACAGAGCTGAAGCGTTTTTTTAACCCGGACGAGTTATTCGAAGTCAGTCTTGAGCGCTGACTCGGGTCGAGTGATCGCCTGTTCGCGGCTCGTCTTGTGCATTTGAAGCTCCGACTGACATGACAACGCTTGGGGCGATCGTATTTGATTTCGATGGATTGATCGTAGATACCGAGGGCGCGGGCTTTATCAGCTGGCTGGAAGTATACGAGCGCTTTGGCGCCGAGCTGAATCTCAACGACTGGAGTCACGCCACCGGATATATCGGCGGATTTGATCCCGCCGTGCATCTCGAAAGGTTGCTAGGTAGAAGACTTGACTGGTCACAGATCATTCCGGAGCGGGAAGCTCGAAATTGGACGCTGACGTTGCAAGCCAGAACTTTACCAGGCATCGAACCTCTGTTCCAAGCCGCAAGGGAGCGCGGCCTTCGGATCGGTGTAGCCAGCAATTCCGGCAATGGATGGGTAGAGGACGGACTGAAACGGCTTGGTTTGCGTACGTTTGTGGACGCCGTTGTTACGCGTGAGATGGTCTTGAATCCGAAACCGGCTCCGGATGTTTACCTGAAAACTGCACAAGCTCTGGGAATCGAGCCGAATCGGGCCGTTGCGCTTGAAGACTCCGAGCCGGGCTGCCGCGCGGCTAAGCAGGCCGGAATGAAAGCGGTCGCTATTCCCAATCGGTTCAGCGAGCGCCAGGACTTCAAGGTAGCAGACTTGATTGTCCGGAGTGCTGAGGACTTGGATCTGAAACGTTTGGAGGAATTGTTTTAGCAATGAAACTGCCTGAGCTTCGCGGAATTCTTCAGTACGTCACGCGCTTCAAGGACAAGATTTTCGTGATCGCAATCGATGGGGAAATTCTCGGTTCAGAAAATTTCGCAAATATCCTGCTCGATATTGCTGTCTTGCGTTCGCTTAACATCAAGGTCGTTCTCGTTCATGGCGCCGGAATGCAAATTGAACAGGCAGCCTTCGAACAGGGAGTCAAGGTCTCAAACTTTGATGGAACCGGAGTGGTTGATGAAGCAACCCTCCAGCTTTCAATCAATGTAGCAATCCGGCTGACAAACGAGATCATGGAGGGTCTTACGCAGGTCGATCTTCGCGCCGCCTACGCAAATTGTGTCATCGCACATCCGTTCGGCATTCTTCATGGAGTCGACTATCAGTATTCCGGTAAAATTGAACGCGTCGATGTAAAGATCCTGGAGCTATTCCTGGATCAAGCGATCGTTCCCGTCATACCGCCCCTTGGATTCGATGGCGAAGGGCGAACGTTTCGCGTTAATTCCGACCTCGTCGCCATGGAAATCGCGGAGGCTCTTCATGCTGCGAAGATCATTTTCCTCTCGCCCTTCGACGGGCTCGTAATTGATGGACAGCGGATCGGGCACCTCGTTGCCCCCGAGTTGGAAGAATTGCTCAAAAAGCAAAAAAACAATCTTCCCAAGGGCCTCTATTCAAAACTGGAGCATGCTGCGCAAGCCTGCCTGTACGGAGTTCCGCGCGTTCATTTGCTTAACGGAAACGTAAACGAAGCCCTGCTGGCAGAAATCTTCAGCAATGGCGGCGTCGGAACCATGATCTATTCGAATGAATACGAGCAAATCCGACGCTTGTACAAAAAGGATATCCGCGCGGTCATGTCGTTAATTCAACAATCCGTGCGAAGCGAGGAACTCGTACGTCGGACGCGAGCCGAAATTCTGGCGAGTATCGATGACTATTGGGTTCTGGAAATTGATCGGCACATTGCGGCCTGCGTCGCGATTTATCCCTACCCGGAGCAAAAAATGGCGGAATTAGCATGCCTTTATGTGAGTCGCTCGAACGAGAATCAGGGACTCGGGCGAAAACTGATGTCTTTTGTCGAAAATCTAGCGCGTCAGCGCGGGTATTCGAAGCTGTTCGCTCTTTCCACGCAGGCGTTTGTTTATTTACAGCAGAAGGGCGGCTTTACGGAGGCAAGCCCCGAAATATTGCCACCGGCCAGGCGAACAAAATATGAAAGCAGTGGCAGGAATTCTCGAATTTTAGTCAAGAATCTTGCACCGGTGCCGGTAGCCGCGGTCGCTCATTGACGGCGACTGTGATCACCGCCCCATCAATGCATCCGGAAAAGCTCTGGATAGATGCTATCGTCCTTGTCGTATACTTTTCCGGAATTGTCGGAATCGGGCTCTGGGCGGGGCGCCGGAATAGAAATTTGACCGAGTTTGCGCTCGGCGGCCGGTCTATTCCCTGGTGGGCGGTATTGGCGTCAATTATTGCTGCCGAGACAAGTGCCGCAACATTTCTTGGAACGCCCGCGGAAGGGTTCAAAACGCGGAGCTTTGTCTATGCCCAATTGACGATCGGAACCATCCTGGCCCGCATTATTATCGCATTTACCTTCATTCGTCCGTACTACCGATACGGAGTTCAGAGTATCTACGAATTTCTGGAGATTCGGTTCGGTCCCTGGACCAGAAACTTAGCGAGCGGCATTTTTCTATTCACCCGGGTACTGGGGATCGGAGTCCGCCTGTATCTTGGGGGGGTCATCATCAAAGTCATTTGGCAGTACCTGTTTCCCGAAATTCAGATCAGTATCTGGATCTATTTTTGGGGGATTCTCTTTGTTACTCTACTGACTACACTTTACACCGCGATTGGAGGGATAAAAGCGGTCGTCTGGACTGACTTTATCCAAGCAAGCTTAATGGTGGGCTCGATGTCTTTTGCCATCTGGTTGTTAGTAAGGGGGACTCCGGGAGGACTAACTACCATCCGGGAAAAGTTAGGAGGCATCCCACCCTTCTTTCAAACCGGCATCAACTTCAATGAGGGATTCTGGATGGGGTTAAAGAAAGCGCTGGAGGAACCGTACACCGTATTCTCGGCATTCATCGGTTCAACGTTTCTCACAATGGCAACGCACGGGACCGACCAGGATAACGTGCAACGAATGTTAACAGCGAAAGACTTTCGTAAATCCAGACTTTCTTTGATTCTCAGCGGATTGGCCGATTTACCCATAGCGTTTGGCTTTTTGCTGGTAGGAATCCTCCTCTGGGTTCACTACCAGGCAGCGCCAGATCCGCGCTTGCCGGAAACGGATAATGAAATCTTCGCTTACTACATTGTCACAAGCATGCCTGTTGGTGCGCGGGGTCTAATCGTCGCCGGCGTTTTTGCGACAATGATGGGATCAACCTCGGCAGCCTTGAATGCTTTGGCGACGAGTTTTACAAAGGACTTTTTTCTGCCCTACATCGCGCGCGGCGACAGCGGAAGAACGGCCATACATGCTGCGCGAGCGGCTACAATCGTGTTCGGGATAGCGATGATTGTCGTGGCGACCCTCGCGGCCTACGCCGTACTGCGAGATTCAAAACTCACGATCATACCGCTCGCATTGCAAAGCTTTGGTTATGCCTACGGTTCGTTGCTTGCGGTGTTCCTTCTCGGCATGTGGACGCAACGTCGAGGACGCGACGAGGCCAATGTGCTGGCGATGATTTGTGGAATCGCCTCAGTGTTAATGTTTTGTAAAGTTAAGTTGCCGGCAATCAATCTGGCCGATCTGCTTTTCCATGGGCGTATCGAGCCGCAAGACTGGGCGTTTGGCGGGTGGTTGCCTGATTGGTGGCCGGTAATAGCGTTCCCGTGGTGGGTCTTTGTTGGATCCATGACCTGTTTCACGATTAGCTTTCTGTTTCCAACTCCTTTGCCCCGGATTGAGGAGGCGGAGCGGCGCGCGCACTGCGGCGATCAAGTAAAATAGTTGAGGAACACGCGGTGGCGGGAACGTCAAGCATAACCTGCGTTAACAGTAGAATTTATTTGGCTCTTTAGAGGGAATTTTTCTTGCTGATATAGCGCGCTGAATCTAAGGTGACCTCCGCTCGACGGGTCAAGGCGGGTACGGGTACGTGTGAATAACTTGTGAATATTATATGTTGAGCAACGTATTCCATCCATTCGAAGTAGGCTGCAATCGTGAGGTGTCAATAAGATGGATCGATCGATTCAGGGCGATTTCAGTTAACCGGCTGTCGACGCAACTATCTGAGTAAGGACAACTTAAGGCGCCAGCTTCTCACGTGGTAAACGATTCCCCCCCATTCGTAACGCCTTTTTCTTCCCTTGGTCCCGGTTGCACGGAGCGATGGCTGTGCCGGGAATCGGATCGGAGGGCGTGTGGATAAATTGTTATGGAAGAGAGCTATCGCAAAATCTGGGATAAAATAGCGTCCGAAATTCAACCACGCGTCAGCGGCGATGCCTTCCAAAGATGGTTTGCGGCTATCGAGCTTGTGCAGGCGGACGAACTCGGCCTCACGTTTCAAGTCCCGAATACGATTTATCAGCTCTGGATAGAGAGCAATTACATGAGTCTGGTGCAGTCGGCGACTCTTGCTGTGCTCGGAAGCCCAAGAACCATCAACTTTCGGATAGCCGACAGCGGGAAGCCCGGGAGCTTGAGCGACGCGCGGTTAGAGCAGGTCAGCGAGACGCCGCAACCGATTCTCGCGGACCAGGAAGCCGAAATGGCGACCAACCACGGGATGAACCCGCGGAATACGTTTGATACTTTTGTGGTGGGCCCCAACAACCAGTTTGCGCACGCGGCGGCACTGGCGGTGGCTCAATCACCGGCCAAGACCTACAACCCCCTTTTCATTTATGGTGGGGTGGGTCTTGGCAAGACGCATCTGATGCAGGCCATTGGGCAACAGTCGATAGATCGAAAGAAGAGTTTCAAGGTGATGTATCTATCGAGCGAGAAGTTTACGAACGAGTTTATCGACGCGATTCAACATAATACACTCGTCAAGTTTCGTAAACGTTATCGGCAAGCTGACGTTTTGCTCATCGATGATATCCATTTCCTCGCGGGAAAAGAGCGCTCTCAGGAGGAGTTTTTTCACACCTTCAATACCCTCTTCGACGGTCGTAAACAGATCGTGCTCTCGAGCGATCGACCCGCAAGCGAGATAGCCAACCTCGAGCAGCGGCTCGTATCGCGCTTCGAATGGGGGCTGACGGCGGAGCTTCAGCCACCCGATATCGAAACCCGCATGGCTATCCTGAAAAAGAAATCGCAGGCTCTTCATGTACATCTTGCGCAGGATGTCCTGGAATTTTTAGCGCAGCGCGTGCGAACCAACGTGCGACGCTTGGAAGGGGCGCTCATGCGCGTCGCTTCGTTCGTTTCCCTCAGTGGACGGGAAATCTCGCGCGAAACCGTGGAACAACTGCTGCGAGATATCCTCCAGGAGGAAGCCAAAAAGACCGTCACCATTGATCAAATACAAAAGAAAGTGGCCGAACATTTCGATGTCCGGCTTGCTGACATGACCAGCAAGCGCCGGCCGGCTAACATCGCCTTTCCTCGACAGGTCGCTATGTACCTTGCTCGGCGTCATACTAAAGCTTCTTTAAACGAAATTGGCGATGCATTCGGCGGGCGAGACCACGGAACGGTCTTGCACGCCTGTAAAACGGTTTCAGGGCGAATGGTTAAGGAAGATCAGGTTCGGCAGCTCATCGTCTTGCTCGATACCCAGCTGGAGCGCTGAGGCGCGGCCAAATTCCCCGCTTCCCTGACCTCCAGCGACTTGCGGAGATTTCCTGCGCATGATTTTATATCCCCTTACACCATGAAATTTAGCGTCAGTAAGGATAAGATGCTCGAAGGCCTTTCGACCGTTCAAAATGTGGTTAGCACCCGCACAACGCTTCCGATCTTATCCAATGTGTTGTTGCAGGCGAGCGACGGCGAGCTTCGGCTGACGACAACAGACCTGGACATGGGTGTCCGTGGTTCTGTGGAAGCTCAAGTTGAGCGAACGGGAGCTACCACTCTCCCTGCTCGGAGACTTTTTTCGATCGTGCGAGAGCTGCCGGCGGCCGAAATCTATTTTGATGTCGACTCCAAAAATCTTGCCTCTATTCGCAGCGGCCCGAGCTATTTCAAAATACTTGGGTTGCCCGAGGAGGAGTTTCCCTCTCTCGCGCGGTTTGATGAGGCTAAAATCTTTACCATCGCCCAAAAGGAGCTAAAAGATGGTCTGAAAAAGACTTCGTATGCGATTTCCACGGATGAAACGCGCTATGTCCTTAACGGTGTTCTCTTTTCCTTTAAGGATAACAAGCTCACGCTGGTAGCGACCGACGGCAGACGCCTGGCATTGGTGGATCTTGAGCTGGAATTTCCGCGAAGCCAGGAGCTGGACATCATCGTCCCCACCAAGGCGGTTACCGAACTGCAGCGATTGGTCCGCGAAGAGGGCGATGCAAAGATTTCGATTGGCGAAAATCAGATAGCCTTTGAATTGAATCGAACGTTGCTTGTCTCGAAGCTGATAGAAGGTAATTACCCCAATTTCCGGCAGGTCATTCCTCCGGAGGCAAAAGAGAGAATAACACTCGAACGGGAGACTTTTTTGACGGCCGTGCGCCGCGTTTCGCTGCTTGCCAGTGAAAAATCGAACTCGGTCAAACTCATTTTCTCCAAAGGCAATATCGATATCGTCGCAAATACCCCGGACGTAGGTGAGGCCAAGGAATCGCTTCCTGTTATGTACAAGGGCCGCGATTTTTCTATCGCATTCAACCCGGAGTTTCTGATGGCGCCGTTGCGGAATCTTTCTACCGACGAAATTTATTTGGATCTGATCGACGAAATGAGTCCGGGTGTGATCAAAATTTCCGGGCCGTTTCTATACGTCTTGATGCCGATGAGGCTCAGTTAGTGCACCGTCTCGGCAACGTCATCGTTATACGCGGACGCCGCCGGTGAACCGGCCTTTCCCATTTCTCTTTACAACCGCGGTTTCTCCGATAATTTCCCGTCTCTCGCTCACGTGGCGGAATTGGCAGACGCGTACGGCTCAGGACCGTATGGGGAAACCCGTGGAGGTTCGAGTCCTCTCGTGAGCAAGTTCAGGCGATGGAATCCTCCTTTACTCAGCAGGAGCCGACAACGATTCAGCATCTCTTTGCGCAGATTGCCGATCGGTATGACCTGGCAAACACCTTGTTGAGTTTGGGATTCGATTCCTGGTGGCGCGCCTACGTCAGCGCTAGAATTCTCAAGTGGGCTCCTCACGACGTGCTGGATCTCGCGACTGGAAGCGGAGTTCTTGCTGAGGCAATAATAAAGCGAATCCCGGCAGCTCGTGTCGTTGGAGCTGATTTTTGCGCGCCGATGCTTGCTGTCGCCAGTCGCCGCGGTATCAGGGAGTTGGTCGTCGCGGACGGCTTGGCATTGCCATTTATCGCAGAGCGATTTGATGTCGTGACCATTGCTTTTGGCCTGCGAAACATGGCTTCTTACGAAAAGGCCCTCTCCGAAGTGCGCCGAGTGCTTCGTACAGGCGGACGCATCGTGGTGCTTGACTTTTCTCTGCCGGGTCCGCCTCTTTTGTCCATCTACCGCTTTTATCTTCATCATCTTTTGCCGCTATTTGCAGGCTGGCTTACCGGCGAACCCGAGGCCTATCGGTATTTCAGCCAAAGCGTAGAAAGCTTTCCCAAGGGCGAGGCAATGCTCGAACTATTACGTACCTCCGACTTCGCAAATTGCGGGGCAAAACGGCTGACGCTGGGTATCGTCACCGTTTACGTGGGACAGAAGGCTTAGCATTCTCCCGAGACATTAGAAATGCTTCAGCGAACCAGCGACGCACTTAAGCGCTTAAACTGTTCATCGTCGACCAGGAAAGTCCCTGTCTGCTCCGTGTTCGTGCCGTAATGTTGGTTCTCAGGATTTGTGCCGTCGAACCTGAGCTCTGTCTCTCGATTGCCTTCGCCTGATTGATAACGGAACTTCACTACGAGCGAAGAAGCATTGAGGCTTTGCTCCGGCGGAGAATTCCCAACCCAAGCCGTAGCACGCAAACTGGCCAAGGTATTCAGGAAAGATTGGACTTTGCCTTCATCTTGCTGAGCTCCGGCGCCCTTGATTACCCATTTCCCATTGTTACCTCTGACGAGGTCAATCGCTTCTTTCCCTGGTTTCTCAATGTGTACGCTTTCCAGTTCGTCGCGCCGAAGCTCGAAAATATCGAGCGTTCGAAAGTTAATCTCATTGGTAGGCAAATCATTCACAAACTGGTCTGGTACTGAGAGGATATACGGCTCCTGTTCGAGCCGCCCGTAGGTGAGGCCGCCTTCTGAATTGCCAAATGCCAGCGTCGTCAAAACGGTTTCGCCTGCACTTTCTTCTGCAGTGTTCTCCGACGAGTACGAGCTGAATGTGATTTTTAATTTCGGCCGATCCAAACCGTATTTGCTCAAGTCGATGGCAGTATCTGACACGAAATTCGCAATATCACCTTCATTTAGCGTTTGGATGAGTGCAGTAATGTAGTGGGCATTCGCAAGGGATTGAGTTGGGTTTAGGATCCGCCATCGGTTTTCCTGCCTCCCGAGGACGAGACTTGGTTGATCCGGTTTCTCGATTGTCACGCGATCGATATAGTCCGTATTTAGGCGGGTTATCTTCCGGTCGCGCAGATCGTTCGGCGTGATATCGAAAAGAGTGGCAAATTCTTTTCGTACCTCGACGACGCAATTGCGCTGCGGAAGTTGGGCGTAAATGAGGTCCGGATGCGACGGAACGGAATTGCCTACCAGAATCTCTACTTTATCCTTTTCCCCGCCAAACAGTGTCACCGCCCGCAATGGTGAATCGACGCCGAAAGGTGCAGTACCACCTTTTTCGTCTGCAACGAACTGAGCAATCTGCGTCTGATTCATCTTCGTGAGCAAATCAACAACCGCGTCGTTACTCGCACGCGCTTTGATCGGACGCTGTAGGAGCCAGTTATCCTGCTCTCGAGAGAGCTCAATCTCTCCGCCGTTGACCCGAAAAATTGCTCGATTAATCAGAGTTGTCAGAAATGGCGTCATGCGATGATCGCGAAAGTCCTCCGCCTTTTTCGAGACGATATTTTTCAGATCATCACTTACAACATACACGGCATCTTCGTCTCCGACTCGCAAGTAACACTTGCCGCGTACCGCCGTGTCTTGGCCAAATTGAAATTCGCCGGGCATTCTTTTGCCGTCCAGACGAAGTCGCAATCTCGGCTTGCTCAAACCGAAGTCCTTCAACAGCCCTCTCTTTTTCTCGCCCTTACCGAGGCCCGCAATCGTATCATCAGACTGCAGCGACTCTAGCGCGTCCAGAAGCTGGTCGACAACGCTGATATCGGCGTCGTCTTTCCACGGAGCGACCATTTTCCAATCATCGCCATCCGCCCTCAAGCGAACAGTTTCTTCCCCATTTTGAATGGTAAACCCCCGAATATCCTTTTGATTGGCTTGCCCGATGTGAGCTGCTCGTTCCTGTCGCTCCCGGGTGCTTTGCGAACAACGGTCTAGTCCGAAAATAAATCCGCCAAGTGCAATGGCGACGGCGAGAAGAGCCAGAGTGGTCCGCAGCTTCATCTGCTTCTAGCGGCGTCGCACGATCCAGACCAGGCACCCCAACAATGCCATAAGCAGCGGCACTCCTGCGACCGTGAGAAGGACGATCTGGTTCATCTGCGCTTCTGAAAGATTAAGCATGAATATTCCGGGCGCCTTCGGAGCAATCCCAAGAAGCTGATCTCGATCCGCAAGCCAGTTTATGCTCAAAAGGATAAAATCCACATTAGGGGCCGATTGCCTTAGAGCTTCATCCCGAAGGAAATCGGCGTTTCCAATAATGATCATACGCGATGAAGACCGCAACTGCACTCGAGTGTCTCTGATCGAACCCTTTTCGAGAGCGATACCGAAATAGAGCGGAGGAGGCAAATCAACGCCCTGCTCGTATGCCGGCATGTTCTGCGAGTTGAGAACGTCCGCTCTATCTCCCCAATAGTTCGCAACGGCAGGCGTGAGCATTTTCGTCCCCGTCAAGCCGCTCTTGGCTGCTTTCGAGTCGTCGATAGCCAGAGACCGCGTGCCACCCGGAAAAAAACCAGTTGCCTGGCTTAGTGGGCGCAGGAACCCGGTCTCGGGAAGAAATTGCGCGTACACATCCAAGGTAACCGACTGCTCTTCGATCCCGGTCTTGAACTGGGTAACGATCAAATCCTGGTCCGCGCGAACTCCGAATTCGCTTAGAAATTGGTCGAGCTTCGGAGTATTTACCTTCGGGTCCAGAGCGATCAGCAGACGACCCTGTTCGTTCCAGTAAGTCCGCAAGAGAGCCAAATCGCGGTCGCCAAGGTCGTACTTGGGACCAACAAGAATAACGGCTGCATAATCAGTCGGGATTTTCTCCAGGTTAGCGAAAACCAGCGATTCAAGCTTAATATTTTGCCGTTGAACGAAATCGGTAAATCGGACCGGTCGCTCGCTGTTGCGTAAATCTGGTTCCCCTTGTCCGGTGACATATCCGATTCTGGTGCCGGTGTTCTCCACCAGCTGAATCAGAGCGCTCGTAATCAACTGTTCACCGCTGAAAGCTTTAACTTGGGGTCGGTCGCCAAACATGCCGGGGGGATCGTATTCCGCCATATCGGCCACGCGCAAAATTTTGGTGCGGCCCTGATAGTCGAGAACTGCCAGGTTTTCTTCGGAACCAAAATTATATTTGACCTGAAGTTCCCGCGCCCGTGTCAGATTGCGGTACGGATCTACCATCTCGACCTGAATCTTTCTGCGACCCGCAGCTTCGTATTCTTTCAGCAAATTTTGGACGTCTCCATACAGCTCGGCGCCGGCGGTCCGTGAGCCTGGAGAGAAGAAGACGTGTATTTTCACCTCTTTCTTTAGGGATTTCAAAAATCTCTTTGTAAGTTCGGATAGCGCATATTTGTTGTAACGCGAGATATCCCAGCGAACGTATCGGTTAAATCCGATGTAGTTGATCATCAATACGATGGCCGTGACGATTGCGATCTGCGCCATAACGTTCAAACCAATGCGCAATCGCTTGATGTCAGCCGGCTGGGATGCAGGGCGTTCCATTGCGCAGAGTGGAGCGTTATGCCCTCCACCGCCGGTACTGAAATACCTGGTACGTGATGACGAGCAATAGAAATGTCATACTGGGATAAAAGACAAACACTCGCGAGTCGATGACTCCTCGCGAGAATGAATCCATGTGATCGAGTTGCGCGACGTAGGATGTGATCTCCCGGAGAAGCGGCGAAGAGCTGTTAACTACATAGTTAATCAAAGTTAGGAAAAAGATACCAATCGTTAGCACAAGCGAAATCATTGCTGCCACTATCTGATTCGATGTAAAGGCAGAGGCGAGACACCCTAAAGCGACATTAAACATTCCCATCATAAGCAGCAGGATGTAGGGAGCAAGCAACTGGCCCGAAGAACCAAGGGCTGAGCGATTCCCCAGCCAGCCAAAAATCAGAAAGTAAAGCAGACTCGGAAGCCAAAGGCTCAAATAGAAGATCAGACAGGCAAGAAATTTGGATGCGACGACTTCCCAGTCCCGCACCGGAGCCGTCATCAGCGTCTCGATCGTTCCCAATTTAAATTCCTCGGAAAAGGATCGCATTGTAATCACCGGAAAAACTAATAGGTAGGCAATCCAGAAAAACGCTGAGTTAAAGAAAACCTGGACAACTGTATTTTCGGACGGTGCGCGGTTCAAAACCGCGATCGCGAACCAGAACGAGAGTCCGTTCAATACCAGAAAAAAGAAAAGTACGACGTAGGCGATCGGTGAATAGTAGAAGGCGGACAATTCTCTTTGGAGCAAAGTGATCAGCCGCCTCATAGCTCTTTTCCTGCCGGCACGTTTAATTGTCTTTGTGAGTTAGCTCCACGAATGCGTCTTCCAGAGTTGCCCGCTCCTGCGCCAGTTCACGGACGACCCACTGTCGATCGACAGCCAATCGATAAATGGCTTCGCGCGGATCGGACTTTGCCTCCACTCGAATGGAGCAGCGTCGCCAGCCGTCTTCCTCAGAAGTAATCACGCTTTTCACTCCTGGAATCTTTTCGATCCAGGATACCGGATCATCCGTTCCGGTGATTGCCTCCAGTCTGATAGTTCCGGACGTCCGTATCTGGCCAACCAGATTTTCTGGCGTATCCGAGGCTTCAATTTGTCCCCGATTGATAATGATTACTCGCGTGCAGGTCATCTCCACCTCCGAGAGGATGTGAGTCGAAAGTAGGATGGTGTGGCGCTCTCCCAACGACTTTATCAATTCGCGAACCTGGCGAATCTGGTTGGGGTCCAATCCAATGGTTGGTTCATCAAGGATCAAAAGATCCGGTTCGTGAATCAATGCCTCCGCCAGTCCGACCCGCTGCCGGTAACCTTTTGAGAGATTGGCGATGAGCTTGTTTTCGACCTCTTTCACACTGCAGAGTTCCTTGACGGTATCAACCCGGCGACGAAGTCTTTTCCCGTGGAGTCCCTTCAGCGACCCGCGATACCGGAGGTACTCGCCAACTCGCATGTCGCCGTACAAAGGTACATTTTCAGGAAGGTAACCGAGATGGGCGCGCGCTTTCAGAGATTCTTTGAAAACGTCATAGTTCGCAATAGAGGCGAACCCTGACGTGGCCGGCAAAAAGCTGGACAAGATTCGCATCGTCGTACTTTTGCCTGCCCCGTTCGGACCCAAAAAACCGACAATTTCGCCTTTTGCAACCTCGAAGCTCAGGTTGCTGATAGCAGTGACCCCAGCATATTTCTTCGTGAGCCGCTCTACTTTGATCATGAAAAATGTGATACTTTCCGCTTGGGTCGAGCCGAACATCGCTTAGATTGCCGGTCCACAGCTCGCTCCCGAGCTATATCATGAGAACTTCGTATTTGAATGATTGGAATGCCGATCTTCTAGACGAATACTATGAACGTTGGAAGCAAGATCCCGCGTCCGTCGATTCGAGTTGGTCGGCGTTCTTCGAAGGTTTCGAGCTAGGTTCATCTCCAAATCGAAACGGTAGATTGGCCGTCGTTCCCGGCGAAGAGAGGCTCTCTGCCGATGCAGAACAGCTGCAAAATCGTATTGACGGACTCGTGTACAATTATCGGATTCTTGGCCACACACAGGCTCAGATTGACCCTCTTTCTCCAAGTCGTCCCGAATCGCCAGTGCTGACCCTGGCCGCGCTGGGACTGGATAATGTGCCTTTGGAAACCGTAGTTTCTTCTCGGTTTTTTCAAAAGTCGCGACCGATGACTCTCCGCGAGATGATCGAGACACTCAAATTGATTTATTCGGGCCCTATCGGCACCGAGTTCATGCACATCCAGAATGAGACTACCCGAGACTGGGTTCGCGAACGAATAGAGGCGCGCATCTTACTCTCCCCTCCGGATGCCGCCTCTCAGATCAACCTCCTGAGATGCCTGATGCAGGCCGAGACCTTTGAGCAGTTTGTTCATACGAAATTCATTGGTCAGAAGCGCTTTTCACTGCAGGGAGCCGAGAGTCTCATGGTCATCCTCGAAACTATTCTGGAAGGATGTTCCGGGGCCGCTGTTCGCGAGATTATTATGGGTATGGCCCATCGCGGCCGTCTCACCGTCCTCGCAAATTTTCTGCGAAAATCTTATAACATGATTTTCAAGGAATTTTCTGAAAATTACATCCCCGATCTGGTCGCGGGCGATGGTGACGTCAAATATCATCTTGGATATGAGAGCACTAGAACCACATCCGCTGGCTGGGAGGTAGCGATCCGGCTCGCAGCTAATCCGAGCCACCTTGAAATCGTCGATCCCGTCGTCGAGGGCAAGGCTCGTGCGCGCCAGCGGATTCTCCAGGACATGAAGGAGCGGAAGAAAGTGTTGCCGCTTCTGATCCATGGCGACGCGGCCTTCGCGGGGCAGGGAATTATCGCGGAGACGCTCAATCTTTCGCAGTTGCCAGGTTACGCGACCGGCGGGACGGTGCATATCATCGTTAATAACCAGATTGGGTTCACGACGCTGCCGGCAGACGCGCGTTCCACACCCTACTGTACCGATGTCGCCAAAATGATCGATGCGCCGATCTTCCATGTGAATGGCGACGATCCGATCGCAGTGGAATTCGTCTCCAAGCTGGCTTTGGAGTTTCGGCAGAGGTTTTCGCGAGACGTTGT
>Ga0070698_100003591_pt1 | contig 17052 bp, 9 predicted proteins | sample KBSK1502metaG_FD_65477 | JGI IMG/M metagenome (GOLD analysis project Ga0070698, IMG submission 65477) | Corn, switchgrass and miscanthus rhizosphere microbial communities from Kellogg Biological Station, Michigan, USA - KBS K1-50-2 metaG | ecosystem: Host-associated > Plants > Roots >...
ATCGGCGACGTAGTGGCGCTGCGCCGGTGAATCATCGACGACGAGAATTCGCTCGCGCGCGCCCGGCGCGGTGCCTTGCACGAGTGCGCGCACGCGCGTCGACAGCTCCTCGGGCACCACAGGCTTGACGAGATAGTCGTCCGCGCCTGCATCGAAGCCGCGCTCGAGGTCCGCGCTCTCGCCGAGCGAGCTGCAAATCAGCACGGGCAGGTGTGCCGTCGCGGCGTCGGCCTTGAGCGTCTTGCACACGGCGTAGCCGTCGAGCTTCGGCATCTCGATGTCGGTGATCACGAGATCCGGCTGTTGGCTGCGCGCAAGCTCGAGCGCTTGTTCGCCATCATGCGCGGAGATGACGTCGTAGCCTTCATCTTCGAGGATCGGGACCGTGTGGCGATGAATGAGCGGCGAATCGTCGGCGAGGAGGATCAGCTTCTTCGCGCGCGTTGTCGCGCCGAGCACGTCGAGGATCTGCGCGTCGGTGAACGGCACCTGCAAGAACGCATCAGCGTCGACGTCACGCGCGATGTTGCGATCCGCGGTTGCAACCCCGACGACGATGATCGCCGGCGGCGCATCGGGGCGCGCGTTGCGCAGCATCTCGACTGTATCGGGTAGCGACCGATCGGGCAGCCGGCGCGGGAGGATCGCCGCGTGCGGGGCGAGCTCGTCGAGGCGCTCTTCGAGCTCGCGTGTCGACGCGACGACGCTGACGTGGTGCCCGAGTGGATCGAGCGGGCGCCGCGCGAGCGACGCGAGCACCGGCTCGTCGGAGACAACGACGACGTTCACGATTCTTTCTCCTCACCGCCCGCGTGGCCGAGGAGCTTGCGCACGACGCGCAGGAGCATCGCGCGATCATGCGGCTTCGTGATGTATTCGTCGACGCCCGCGTCGAAGCCGCGCACGCGATCGATGCGCTCGCCCATGCTCGTGACCATGATGATCGGCGTGTCGGCGTACTCCGGCATCTCGCGCAGCGCGCGTGTCAGCTCGTAGCCATCCATGCGCGGCATCACGACATCGGTCGAGACCAGATCGAAGCGTCGCGACTTCGCGAGCTCGAGGCCGTGCGCGCCATCGATCGCGACGGTGACGACGTAACCGGCATCGACGAGGATGCGGCGCAGCGATTCGCGCACGATGTCGGAATCCTCGACGAGCAACACGTGCGCCGAGCTCGCCGCGCGTTCGCTGCGCCTCGCGCGCTGCGCGCCGGCTGGTCGCGACAGCGCGCGCGTGATGATCGCGGGGATGTCGAGGATCAACGCGACGCGCTCGCCGAGCAATGTCGCGCCGGCAACGCACGGCACGTTCGTGAGCATCTTGCCGAGCGATTTGATCACGATCTCGCGCTTGCCGAGCAGATGCTCGCAAACGAGTGCGTAGCTCTGCCCGTTGTGCTCGACGAGGACGAGCTGAAGCGTGCCATCGGCAGCGGCTTCGAGCTCGAGCACGTGGTCGAGCCGAACCAACGGCACGTGCTTGCCGCGCACGACGCACACTTCGCGATCGCCGACGAGCTCGACCTCGTGGGGGCCGATTGCGAGCACGCGTTGCACGACGTCGAGCGGGATCGCAAACGTCTCGCCGCCGGCGCGCGCGACCAGAACCTGGATGATCGCGAGCGTGAGCGGCAGCTTCAACACGAACGTGCTCCCTTGGCCGACGTTGGATTCGACATCGATCGTTCCTTTGAGACGCGTGATGATCGTCTGGCGCACGACATCCATGCCGACGCCGCGACCGGAGACTTCACTGACGGTCGCGGCGGTCGAGAAGCCGGCGCGGAAGATCAGCTCGCGCGCCGCGCGGTCGTCCATCTCTTCTGCTTCTTCTTCGGTAATGAGGCCGCGTTCGATCGCCTTCTTCTTGAGCTTGGCCGTGTCGAGGCCGCGGCCATCATCGGAGACGCGAATCTCGACGGTGTTGCCGCGATGCGCGGCCGCGAGGCGCACGATGCCTTCGGTCGGCTTGCCGGCGGCTGCGCGCGCGTCGGGATTCTCGAGACCGTGGTCGACGGCATTGCGCACAAGGTGCATGAGCGGCTCGTCGAGGGCTTCGACGAGCAGCTTGTCGAGCTCGGTGTCATCGCCCTCGAGCACGAGCCGCGCGCGCTTGCCGAGCGAGGCCGCGAGGTCGCGCACGGTGCGCACGTGCTTGCGGAACACACCGGCAACCGAGACCATGCGCAGTCGCATCACCTGTTCGCGCAGCTCGCCCGAGATCGCGTCGAGTCGATCCGTACCGCGGTCGAGATCGGAGGTGACACCGGAGAGCACGCGTTCGACGCGCGAGAGCTCTTCGCCGAGTGTGTCGAGGCCGCGCGCGAGCGAGCCGCCCGTGGTGCCGCGCACGACGGCAACGCGCCGCGAGACGCCGCGGTCGGCGGCAAGCTCGGTGGTGACCGCGCCAAGCGCATCGACAGCGCCGCGCAGCTCGTCGCGACCGAGCACCAGCTCGCCGACGAGGTTGAGCAGTTTGTCGAGCTTGTCGAAATCGACGCGGATCGTTTGTCGGGCTTCGGCAGCGAGCGCCAGCGGCGTCGCAGATGGCGCCGCGGGCTGTGGCATCGGTGCCGCCGCCACGGCCGCGCTCGGGTTGCGCAACCGCGCGATCACCGGCGTCGGATCGACCGTGATCGGCACACGCTTGCGCGCCTGCTCGATCATCGCGCGCAATGCATCGAGCGCCGCGAGCAGCGCATCGATCATCGCACCGTCGACGGGACGGCCGGCATCGCGCACCTGACCGACGAGATCCTCCGCCGCGTGTGCGAGATCGTTGACGGGTCGCAGCCCGACCATCGCGGAGCTGCCCTTGACGGTGTGCATGTCGCGAAACACGTCGCGCAACAGATCGATATCGCCGGGCCGGCGTTCGATCTCGACGAGCTTGCCGGCGAGCGCCTCGAGGCGATCGGTCGCTTCATCGAAGAACAGGTCGATCATGTCGTCGTCGACGGTCGGCGTCCACGCGAACGCGGCGACGGCTGTCATCGGCGCCCCCGTCGCTGTCGGCGCGGGCGGCGCTGGGATGAAAACGACCGACGTTGGCGGCGCACCGCCGAGCAGTGCGTCGAGCGTCGCCGCGCGTTCTGCAACCGGCAGATCCTCGACGCGCGCGCCCGACTTGTCGGGATTCGCGAGCTGGATGAACGCCTCGTTGAGCGTCGCGACGGCGTCCGCGAGCACGGCGCGGCCGGCGTCGTCGAGTGAAGTCGCGCGTTCGAGCGCGCGTTCGATCGAAAGTGCGAGACGGCCGACGGGCTCCACGCCGATACCGAGACACGACAGGCCGATGCGAAACGCGAGGTAACCGAGGCGCGGCTCGAGCGGACCTTGCGCGAGTTGTGCGGCATCGCTGCCGGCGCTCGCGACGAAGCTATCCCAGAGCGCGCTCATCGCTCGTTCTCCTCGTCGAGCCCGTGTCGCGCGAGCCAGCGGCGCGTTCCGGATCGCGTCGTGCGCAGCACGATGTCGACGTGCGCGGCGCGTGCGGCCGCGCGGGCGCGGCGCAAGACAGGCGCGAGCTCGTCGGCGAGCAGATCCGCAGCGTCGAGATCGATGACGAGTCGCTCGAGGCCGGCGATCGCCAGTCGCGCCGTGAGCTCGGCGGTGACTTCGCGCGGCGTCGGATGGCCGCGCAGCGCGTACACGTCTTCCGCCTGCGCCGATGGCGGGATCTGGATCGGGGCTGGCGTCGGTTCGGGGCGATAGGGCGGCGGCGTCAGCCTCGGTGCCACCGGCTGCGGCGCGCTCGTCCGGCTCGACGCACGCACGTAGTAGACCGCTTCGCCGGCGCGCACCGGCTCGAGCTCGGCGACATCGCGCAACGTCTCGCTGTAGCCCACGAACACGCAGCCACCCGGCGCGGTCGCTGCGATGAGGCGATCGATCACGCGCCGACGCGCGGCATCGGTGAAATAGATGAGCACGTTGCGGCACCACACGAGATCGCAACCGCGGACGTTCGTGCTGTCGACGAGGTTCGCGCGCTCGAAGCTGACGAGCGCCGCGATCTCAGGCCGCACGCGCAGCATCTCGCCCTCGACGAGAAACGCGTCGCGCCACGAATCGGGAACATCCGCGAGCGCCGTCTTCGGATAGCGCCCGGCCTCCGCGATCGCGAGCGCGTTCGCGCTGACATCCGTCGCGAGGATCGCGATCGTGCAGCTCGGCAGCGCTTTTTGCAGCACGGCGGCGAGCGTGTAGGGCTCTTCGCCCGTCGAGCAACCGGCGCTCCAGACGCGGATCGCACGTTTGCCGCGCCACGTAGGCACGACGTGCTCGACGAGCGCCGTGATCTGCGAGCGATGTCGAAACAGTCGACTCTCGCCGACGCGCACCGCTTCGATCAGCTCCTCGAGCTCGGCGTTGCCGCGCGGCGATGCGATCAGCGCGAGGTATTCGTCCGGCGTGATATCGAGTGCGGCGATTCGGCTCGTCGCGCGCGCTTCGACGATCCACGCCGGGAGCTCGAACCCCGCGCGTTCGGCGAGACGCTGTGAAATCTTGGTAACCATGTCCGGACCGATCGGCACGCGCTAGTCGTTAGCCTCGGTCTGCGAGCCGTTCGTGCGCTTCGTCGCCGTCTTCGCCGGCAACGCCTGGCGCGGCGGTGCCGCGACGGGTTTACTGCCGCCGTCTTTGCGCACGTTCTGGATCTTCGTGCCGTCGAGGTTGAAGCCGGCGATCGATTCTTCGAGCTGAAACGCGAGCTCGTGCAAGCGCTCCGATTGGACGACCGACTCCTCCGAACCGTGCAACACATCGCCCGCGATGTGGCGAACCGCATCCATGTTGCGCGCGATCTCGTCGGAGACGACCGCCTGCTCGTGCACCGCGGTCGCGGTGTCCTTGACGACGGTGATCAGCTTGCCAAGCCCGGTCAGCGTCCCGGTGACGAGCTGCGATCCTGTGACGACCTCGCGCGTGCCTTGCTCCATCGACGTGATCGCCGCCTGCGTTTGCTCTTTCACTGTCTGGATCAGCGCTTCGATGTCCTTTGCCGATTGACCGACCCGGCGCGCGAGCGACGACACCTCGTCGGCGACGACCGCAAAACCGCGCCCCTGCTCGCCGGCGTGCGCCGCTTCGATCGAGGCATTGAGCGCGAGCATCGATGTCTGCTCGCTGATCTGCCGGATCACCTCGACGATGTTGCCGATGCGCTTGCTGCTCTCGCCGAGCTCGCGCATCTTGCCCGCGGCATCATCGACGGCGGCGCGGATTTGCTCCATGCGCGTGACAGCGGATGTGACGGCGGTGCTCGACTGCTCGGCGACATCGGTCGCCTGCGCCGCGTTGCCCGCGACCTGCTGGATCGATGCCGAGAGCTCCGTGACCGCGGTCGTCGAGCTCTCGATCTTCAGCGTCTGATCCTTGAGTCCGCTGAGCATCTGGCGCGACGCCGCACTGATCTCCGCACTCGACGCGCCGACATGAAACGCCGCTTGCTGCACTTCGGTCGCGAGCGAATGCACGCGCGCGAACACCTGGTTGATGTTGTCCGCGAGATCCGCGGTCTCGTCCGTCGAATTGACGCTGATCCGCTGCGTGAGATCAGTTTCGCCGGCAAGCAGCTCGCGCGATTGCCGCAGCATCTGTTTGATCGGCCGCGTCACCCAGTATCCGAGCAGCAGCGAGATCACGATCGACAGCCCGACCGCGACGCCGATCTCCATCCACGGCAGCTTCGATGCGGGATCGACGACATAGTTGCGGCCGCGCGTGATGTACAGCCTGCCGACGGTTCCGGCATCGCCGTTCTTGTAGCCATCGATATCGACGCCGTAGAAGTCATATTCGCCGTCGGGCAGCTTGATGACGTCGCGCACGTCGTCGCCGACCTTTCGGCGAATCACCTTGTCAGGCTGCAGCGCGCGAACGAGCGCGGCTCGGTTGTCGGTCGACAGCGACGATGCGATCACGACGCCGTTATCGACGAGCGACGCGTACCAGCGACTGGCCTTGTCTTCATCCGTCTGCTCGGCGTACTCGGTGTAGCCGCGTTCGAGCTTGATGCCGATGAGCACGCCGCCGAGCACCGCATCGGATCCCTCCGCGCGGATCGGCACCGCCGACATCTGGTATGGCACTCCGTTAATGACCTGGATGCGATGCGCGAACACGCTACCGTTGCGCGCTTTCTCGACGGCCGCGATCTGCGCGAGGTTCGCGTTCGCGAGCGGATCCTTCGGCGGTGCCCACACCAATCGATTCGTCGGCGTGAAGACCGCGAACACATCCGGCTTCACTCCATTGCCGGTCATCAGATAGTCGTACAGCTTCTTCGCGTGCGCGGCGGCGGCGCCGGCAGGGGCGTTCGGTGCCATGCCGTCGCGCGTCTCGTCATCGGCGGCGACGAGCTCGGCGATGCCGGTGAGGTTTTGGCCCGTTCGCTCCAGGTACCCATCGAGACGCCGCACGCCCTTCGCGAGGAAGTTGCCGCGCGATCGGAGTCGCGTCTCGTCCTTGACGACGTAGGTACCGCCGATGATCAAGAGGCCGGCGAGGAGCAAACATCCCAACAGGAACTTCGCGAACAGCGGAAAGCGAAGCTTGGTGCGTGTCATTCAGTCCTGCCTTCTGCTTCGACGCCAGCGAGCGCACGTAGCGGCTCGGCATTGATGATCGCGTGCGCATCGAGCACGCGCACGGTTCCGGTCGGAGTCGCCGCGACGCCGGCAAGCATGCGCGCGATTTCCGGCGCCAGGTTCGACGGCGGCGGTTCGAGCGGATCTTGCAGCGTGCGTAAATCGCGCAGCCGATCGACGACCACTCCGATCGTCGCGCCTTCATGATCGACGACGACGATTCGGCTCTCATCGCTGACCTCGATGCGTCGCAGGCCGAGCAGCACGCTGAGGTCGATCGCGGGCACGATGTCGCCGCGCAGGCTGAACACGCCGGCAAGACACGCCGGCGTCAGCACGACGCGCGTGATCGGCTGGATCGGCAGCGTCTCGCGCACATCCGCGATGGGGAACGCGAGCTCCTGGCCGCGCAGCTCGAAACACACGAGCCGCAAAGAACCCGCGGCCGGGCGATTCTCCACCATGGCGCGAGCGTAACCGAACTTTCGCGTGTTCGCGCGGTTAGGCCGGGCCGCGCGAGCACGGCCCTTGCAGTCTCGAGTGCCATGCTGGTCGCACGCAACATCATGTCCTCACCGGTCATCACGTTCTTTGCGGAGCAGACGCTGCCGCTCGCCGAGGATGTGATGCACTTCAAACATCTTCGCCACCTGCCGGTGATCGACGACGATGGCAAGCTCGTCGGTCTCGTCAGCCATCGCGACTTGCTGCGCGCTCAGATCAGCTCGCTGACGGGGCTGACCGAGTCGCAACGTCGCGCGCGTCAAGACGATGTTCGGGTGCGGCAAGTGATGACGCAAGACGTTTGGACGGTGCGCCCCGAGACCGAAGCATCTACCGTCGGGCGCACGCTGCTCGACCACCGGTTTGGCTGCGTGCCCGTCGTCGATGGCGACGGCCGGCTGATCGGAATCATCACCGAGCGCGACTTCGTCAAATACGCGATCGAGCGACTCGAAGAAGAGGAGCTCGGCGCAGCACCTGCGCTCGCCGCCTTGTGACGCGCGAATCGTGCGCGCTTAGATGACGAGTATCGCGCATAATCGCTCGGGACGTGGCTCTGCTCGCAAATCGATTCGACGTCGGAAAGCGGATCGGCAAGGGGAGTCTCAGCGTCGTGTTCGAGGCGACCGACCGCGAGACCGAGCGGCGCGTCGCGATCAAAGTCGCAAAGGGCCACGAAGACCTCGCGACAGTGCGCCAGCGCTTCGATCGCGAAGCGGCAGCGCTATCGGTGATCACGAGCGCGCATGTCGTCGAGCTGATCTCGGCGGGTACGAACGAGGAGGGGCTGCCGTTTCTCGTGCTCGAGCGCCTCGACGGGCGCAACCTGCAGGAGATCTTGCGCGAGTGCGGCGCCCTCGCGCCGGATCTCGTCGCGAGCTACATGAAGCAGGCCGCAGCCGCGCTCGAGCTCGCGCATGGCGTCGGCATCGTGCATCGCGATCTCAAGCCGGCGAACCTGTTCCTCGACGAGCTCGAGGATGGCACGCAGGTTCTGAAGGTCCTCGACTTCGGCATGGTCGTGGACACAGCCAGCCCGACCGACCGCATGCGCGATGCATTCGGTGGAACGCCGCTCTACATGGCGCCCGAACAGGTGCGCGGCCAGCTCAGCCGTATCGGCCCGGCGACTGACATCTGGGCGATCGCGCACGCGACGCTCACGCTGCTCACCGGCGAGGTGTACTGGACCGCGAGCGCGATCGACGACGTGATGCGCGACATCGAGTCCGGCGTCTCGAACAAGCCATCGCTGCGTTGGCCGTGGCTGACCGATGCATTCGACGAGTGGTTCATGCGTGCGACGCAGCGCGTGCCGGAGCGGCGATTTCGCAGCGTCGCGGCGCAGGCGACGCAGCTCGTCGAAGCGCTGCGCGGGATAAGGCCGCCGAGCGAGCGCGCGCCGAGCTCGATGATCGCCGCGGCGAGCACGGTCGCCGCGCGCACGCCGACGCCGAGCATTGTCAGGCTCGCGGGGCAGCGCACGCCTGTCATCGGCAGGCAGGTCGAGTTTCGCGATGTCGAGCAGCTGCTCGCGCGCGGCGCGGTCGTCACGCTCACCGGACCCGCGGGCATCGGCAAGACGCGGCTCGCGCAGGCGATCTGCGAGACGGCGGCGGAGCGTTTCCTCGACGGTACGTGGTTCGCGTCGCTGACGCCCGGTGGCGGTCATGATGCCGTGCTCGCGTCGATCGCAACAGCGCTCGCGATCGAACCCGATGCGACGCGCCCCATGTTCGATCACGTCGTCGATAGTCTCGCCGGTCGCCGCATGCTGATCGCGCTCGACGGCGCCGAGCACATCGCGGATGCACCGGGCGTGCTCGATCCGCTCGTCGCGAGCTGCCCGAGCGTGAGCTGGATGGCGACAGGCCGCATGCCACTCAAGCTCGCGAGCGAGCGCGTCTACGTCGTCGAGCCGCTCGATGCGCCGCGCACGACGGCGATCTCCGTCGACGAAGCCGAGACGTACGCGGCCGTTACGCTGTTCGTCGCGTGTGCGCGCGAGGTCGATCCGCTGTTCGCGCTCGACGCGCAGAACGTCGGCGATGTTGTCGCGATCTGTGGCGCGGTCGGCGGTTCGCCGCTCGCACTCGAGCTCGCCGCCGCGCAAGTCACGGCGTCCACGCCGGGGCAGATTCGCGCAGCCCTCGAACGAGGCCCGCAGGCGGGCTCGATCGTGCACCACGCCGTCGCGTCGAGCTACACGCTGCTCAGCTCCGACCAGCAGCTCATGCTGCGCCAGCTCGCGATCCTGCCGGCAGGCCTGACGTTCGAGCAGGTCAAGCGTCAGCTCGCGCACCTCAGCAACGATCCGATGTACGCCGTGTTGCGACTCGTGCAAACGCACCTCGCGAAGTGGTCGAGCGATTCGCCGCGCCGGCTTCGCATGCTCGACACGGTCCGCGAGCTCGCGCGCGAGCTATCGCGCGGCACCGACGAGGAAGTAACGCTCTGGGAGTTCGCGTGCGCGCACGCGCGCGCGATCGCAGCAAGCTCCGCCGAGCGCACGACCGAGGCGTGGCTCAAGCTCGTCGATGTCGAATACGAAAACCTTCGCGCCGCGCTCGCGTATCTCATCGACAACGCGCCCGCCGACGCGATGGACCTCGCCGGCCAGCTCGCCTACTACTGGTATTTGCGCGGCGGCTACGTCGAAGGCATGCAATGGCTCGATGCTGCGATCGAGCGCAGCACCGGCGACGAAGGCGAACCGCTCGTGCGCGCGCTGCTCGGCGCCGGCCGCCTCGCGCTGCTGACGTGTCGCTACGATCGCGCCGCCGAGCTGCTTTCGCGCGCACGCACGCTCGGCGATCTGCACGGCGAAGCGCAAGCCGATCAGTTACTCGGCAGCGTCGCGCGCGAACGCGGCGACTACCTTGCGGCGCACGACTTTCACGCGCGCAGCCTCGACATCTGGCGGCAACTCGGCGACGCACGCGAGGTCGCGCGCGCGCGCAACTACCTCGCGTTCGCGGCGTGGCTCGGCGATCCCGACGGCAATCCGGGCGATGAGCTGCGCACGTGGGCCGAGCAGCTAAGCGAAGGCGATCTGCGCGCACTCGGCGATCCGGAGGTCGTCGTATGGGCGCTCCTCGATCGCGGCGCGATCCTATTCCACGCAGGCGATCCGGCCGCGCGCGAGGTGCTCGGCCGAGCGTTCGCCGAAGCGATCGCGGCGCGCTTTCACGAAGGCATCGCGTGGTCGCTCGATCTGATCGGGCGCGTTTCGCTCGAGCGCGGCGAATTCTTGCAGGCGCGCGCGCAACTCGCCGCATCCCTGCGCGTGCACCGCCGACTCGGCGATCGCTGGCGCTGCGCGAGCGTGCTCGAGGAGCTCGCTGCCGTCGCCGTCGCGAGCGATCGCCCCGCGCGCGGCGCGGTCTACCTCGGTGCGGCCGATGCGATTCGCCGTCAGATCGGCGCGCCTGTGCCTGCGTGCGAGCGCAGGCGCGTCGCCGATACCGAAACGCGGGGCGTCGAGCTGCTCGGTCACGCGTTCTCGGCCGGTCGCGAACGCGGCCGTCGCACGCCACTCGATCAGATGGTCGAGCTCGCGCGTGACGTGGTCTGACCAAAAGATTCTTGGTAACAGAGCCCTGGCAACGCACGTCTAGTGAGCATGCCATTCGTGCTGGTCATGATGCTCGCAGTGCATTACGTGGCGCCCCGAGACGACGCTAGCGGCGCGCCTCGCGATTACGTCGACGACATGCGCGATATCGTCGCGCGCGTTGACGGCGCGATGCGGCTGCCGCACGCGGTGTCGGTCGTGTATCGCAGCTGCGGCGAAGCGAACGCGTTTTACTTTTACGACAAGCACGAGCTCGTGATCTGCCACGAGCTATGGGACGCGCGCCGCAAGCGATATCGCGCCGAAGGGCTCGCGGACGATGCGGTCGAGCAGCTCGCGCGCGATGCGATGACGTACACGTTCTTTCACGAATTCGCGCATGCGCTGCACAACCAGCTCGACTTGCCGATCGTCGGCAGCATCGAAGACGCAGCCGATGAAATCGCGACGCAGTGGATGATCCGCCTCGAGCTCGGCAGCGTTGCCGCGCAAGCGGCACGCAGTCACGCGATGCGCGCGCAGGAGCATCACGATTTTTGGGACGAGCATGGCAGCGGTGCGCAGCGCGGCTTCGCGATCGCGTGTTTGCTCTACGGTGCGGACCACACGCGGTACGTGGATCTCATGCAAGAGCTCCACGCCCCCGACGCGAGCCGCGCGAAGTGCGTCACCGATTATCCGCGCCGGCTGAAGACCTGGAACGCGTTGTTTAGCGCCGCAACTCGACGCGCCAACCGCCGGGAACGAAGATCGCGCCCCGCGCCGACACCGACCAGCCCGACGGCTGCCACGTGTGTTTCTCCGATGGCGGAATCCGCCACGCGCCGGGAATCCACACGTACGCGCTGCCGTCCCATTGCCATTGCCCAGGCGTCCACACCGCCGTCGTCGTGGGCTGAGGCTCCTGCGGCTGCTCGACCGGCGGTGGCGGCGGCGGCTTCGGCGCGTGCACGGTGAGGTCTTGCTTGACGTCCTCTTCGGGCACATTCCACATGCCGGCGAGCCAATGGAACGAGCCACGCTCGTATTGCCAATAGCCCGCGATCCAGCGCGCGTTCTTGCTCGGCTTCGGCGGCTGCTTCTCCGCCTTCGCCGGCGGTGGAGGCGGCGTCTTCACGCTCGTGTCGACGTAGTGCCTGCGGCCGGCTTTCACCTCACCCTCGACGAACGCGCGGTATTTCGCGTCCCACGCGTCCCTCGCGGCGTTCCATTCTTTCCAGCGCGCCACCGTCATGTCTTTGACGACGGCCCTCTTCTCGATGATGAACACGAGCCCTTCGAGATCCATCGGTTCGTCGGACCAGATGTCGATCGCGACATGACCATCGAACGGCACCCAGTCGCTGTCGGCTTGCCATGTCATGTTGACGAGCGACGTCTCGTTCTTGCACTTCTCCGGAATGGTGCTGACGCGCTCGATCGTCTTGGGTTTGACGAGCGCCGACTTCGCGCCGCTCCCACCACCACCGCCGGTGGTCCCACTTGCGGCTCCGCCGCCACCTCCGCCGCCGCTTTGCGCGACCGCGGTCGCCTTCACCTTGCACGCGTCGTTGTCGCGGCTGTAGCCGAACGCGCTCTCATCGGAGTCATCGCGATGGTCCTTGCGCGTTCTCGTCATCCGATAGTTGCCGACGATCGCGTGGTCGCCACACGCGGTGACGATGATCTGCTCGCCATACTTCGCGCGTAGCGACTCACTCTCGATGCGATACGGACCTTGGCCGCAGCGGTCGCTCGGCGCAAACGCGATCTTTTCGCGCGTCTCGAGTGGGGGCTTCGGCTTTTGCTCCTCGAGCTTCTGTAGCTCCGCGTCGGCGCGTTCGCGCTCGGCCTCCTTGGGGTCCTTCGCGTGTTTGGAAGCGCAACCGAGGAGGAGCAAAGCGAGCGTGATACGCACGTCCGCCCATCTTCGCACGGGGCATGCCAGCGCCAACTACTGGACGTGCAACGACGCGGTGGAACAAGGCGTTCACACCGCGTCGATTTGTTTCACTGCGCAGGATAGCCGACGCAGACACACACGTCGCTACTGGATCTTTTCGATTGGCGTCAGCGTCACGCGGATGTGCTGGTTGATCAGTGTCGAGTACCGCTCTGCCGTGACTTCACGAACGCTGGTGATCCCATCCTTGCGGCCCGTGTTCGGCATCGCCTGCTGCACGCCGGTGCTGAGGCCGACATCGAGCTCTTCGTCGGCTTCCGTGCCGACATCGAATAGTCGCATGTCGGGCGTCACGTCCTCCCAGCGTGGGAAGTCGCCGAGGAACAGCGGGATGCCTTCTGGCGGCGAGCCGAAGAACCAGTCGTTCGACGCGACGAACGCCATCGCGATGGCGAGCTTGTCGCCGGGACGCGCCTTGAGGTGCGCCTCGTACGCCTGGCCCGGTGCCGCGATCGACGCGCTGCTCATGCCGACCGGCGTGTTCAGCGCGCCGACAGCAGCCTCATCGCGATCGCCGCTTTGCAGGTTCGCGAGCAGCGCAGACTCGTCAGAATCTTCGGCGAGCTGCTCGAGGCCGAGACCGAAGTCGTCGCTCTCGGGAATGAACAGCGGACCGGGATCGCGATGGACGAGGAACACGCCGCGTCCGAGTGACGTCGAGACGCCGCGCTCGAAGCGCAGCGTTGTCGTCAGCAGATCCGGCGAAGCGGTTTCGGCATACGTGCCGAGGCCGTTCGCAGGCACCGCGTGGTCGGCCTCGAACAGCGTATTGATGTTGCGCGAGAGCGTCCACACCGGCGGTGCGATGTGGATGGGCTTGGGACCGACCGACGTCTGCAGCGTGTTGTCGTTCGAGACGTTCTCGATGCGCAGCACGAACTGGCCGACGGTCGTGCCCGGCAAGAGCGTTACGCGAATCATCGAGGCGACCGCTGGTGTGGTCTCGGTGACGAGCCGCACGCGATTGTCGGGATCAGGCGCGCCGTAATCGCGCGACGGTTGATTGAGCACCGTCGCGTTGCCGACGCCGAGCTCTTGGTTGAGCTCCGTGCCCGCGTCCCACAGCTTGACGAGATTCGTGATGTCGCCGCTGATCGGTGTCCCGTTGTTGTAGAGCGGTAGGCCGGCGGGGTCGAGCGCGAAGAACCAGTCGTTCGCCTCGACAAGCGTCGTGGCAAACATCAGCGAGTGCCCCGGACCCGCGGTAAAGCGGATCTCGTAGATCTCGCCGGGCGCAGCAGTACCCATGAGAGTGTTCGTCTTCACCTGCTGGGAGCTCACTTTGAGAAGAGTCCATGGCGCGATGTTTTCGACGCGCACCACGAACTCACGTGCGTCTTTCGAAGTTCCGTTCCCGGAATTGTTCGTACCGCACGCGGCGAGCGCAAGCGCACACGCTAGAGAGGCGATTCGCATATCAGGTCCTTTCGCATTCAGTCGCGAAGGGGCTGATGCGAACAGCAAGCCATTCGTAAGTGGCTTTCTTGGTCAGCGCCTTTCCGGGGTTTTGTCTAGAAGAGGCTTCCCGCCGATGACGCGCAGTGGCTCATCGCCGCGCTCGATGTGCGTCCACGTCGTGGCCCAAACCGACCAATAGAGCGGTTGCTTCGCAAACAGCACATGACGCGGATGCAGCATCACTGGTTCGCCTTGATACGGCGCGCCGCGCACGGTGTGGCGCAATCGTCGCGAGCGCAGCGAGTAGATGACTTCCGTTTCGAAACCGGGACCGGGCCACACGATGAGGTGCGTCTCGTCTAGGTCGTATGACGGCACGCGGCCGCTGCCCATCGGCAACAGCGCGTGCTCGAGTTGCTCGCGCACGATGTCGACGCCGGCGCGCTTGTAGAAGCCGGCGAGCGCATTCTCTACGAGGCGGCGTTGGCGGTCGTCGAGCTTTTCGATCCAACCGGGGTCGATGCTGGCGACAAGCCAGCCGGATTGCAGCTCGAGCCGGATCGTGGCGGGCGTCGCGTCGATGCTCGGGCACGCGAGCTCGATCTTGATCGTGTTCGAGCCGATCGTCGCGGCTGTCGCCATGACGTCGTCCGCATGAAAGGCGGCGACCTCGTTGAGGATCGAAGCGAGCTGGCGATCCGCGAACGTGATGATCGTGTCCTCGACGTGATGGAGGCCCTCGTGCGCAGCGGCGATGCCTTTCTCTTCGTGCTTCCACGCGGCGCGGCGCAGCTTCGTGAACAGTTTGGGAATCGTGCCGGAGTGAAAGCCGGGACGCAGATAGCGACCGATCGTCTCGCCGTGGTGGCCGATCGCGAGCGGCTCGAGCTCCTTTGCGCGCGTCGCGCGGTAGAGCTTCCAGTTCTCCTTGAGCTCCCACACGAGAAAGCCCGCGAGACCGGGGAGCATGAGGATCGTGAACGCCGCAAACGTGCTGCCGAGCGCCGGGCCCATGAGCTTTGTGGATGCATGGCCGATGACGCGCAGCACGTCTGGCAAGAACGGCACCATGATCTTGTGCGCGACGGTGACGACCGGAAAGTGTTTGATCGGGTTAACGGTCGGCTCGACGAACAGGTTGACGTAGATGCGGATGACGTACGAGATGAAGAACCAGATCGTGCCGAACACTCCTTTGATCACGAGCGCGATCGCGGGCTGGCCGCTGCGATAGCGCATCCACTCGTCGACGCGATAGAGACCGCGTTCGATCAGATCGAGCAGGCGTGCGAAGAGCTCGAGCGTCAGCTTGACGATGCCGGGGATCATGCGATGCACGAGGTGGCGCCCCGAGCGCACGACCCAGTCTTCGACGACTTCTTCGGCGACGCGCACCCAGCGCGCGGCCATCGCGAGCGCCGCCAGTGCGTAGACGCCTGCGGCGAGCGCGAAGCGCCAATAGCCGAGCTCGTCGGCGACGAACAGCGCGATCACGGCTGGGATCATCGGCCGCACGCCCCAGCGCACGGGCCGCGTGTTCCACAGCCATTGCGTGAAGCGGTGGCGCCAGACTGCAGCAGGTATCTCGAATAAGAGGAAGCGCACGCCGCGCCACAGCCAGCGTAGGCCAAAGACGAGCACGGCGCGAAATGCCCGAACGTGGAGCAGGAGGAACAGAAATGCCGCGGTACCGAGCAGCGTCGTGCGCGACACGATGTGCACGTGATAGCCGAGCCACTTGCCGACGGGCCCGACGATGTGCTGGAGGCCTTCGACGAGCGCGAATGCGCCGAGCAGTGGCAGCAGGACGTAACGCGTCAGGAACCGGCCGATCTTCGTCGCGAAGAACAGCGAGGAGATTCGCTGCAGCATGCGCATGTACGACTCGCCGCGCTGGTACACGCCGTCGAGCGACTTCGAGAGCGCGTCGTCGGCGCGCAGCAGCGGATCGCCGCTGAACAGATCGGGCAGCTTCAGATCGTTGCGCGACACGGCGTCGCGCAGATCGCCGAGTGAGAGCCGGCCGAGCGCGACGACGCGATCGAGGAGCTCGTCGACGAGTGTCTTCTCGGCGACGCGCTCGGGAACGCCACGCGGCTCGAGTCCGACGCCATGCAGCGCCGAGACGATCGCGGGGCGCAGCCTCGTGCGCATCTGATCATCGGCGAGCGAGGCGATTCCGTGGAGTGCTTTCGTCAGGCGCGTGCGTTCGTCGCGTGTTGCCAGCTCGCAGGCGGCGGCCTTTTTCACCGCGCTATGAATGTGCCGCGCGATGCGAACCTCGCGTGTCATCGGCAGCTCGCGAACGAGCGCGCGCTTGCCGCGCGACAATGCCCAGCTGATCGCATCGACGGCCTTGACGTCGCGGTCGGCCTCGACGCACGCCGCTTGCAGATCGAGCAACAGTCGCGCGCCGACGCCGTAGCGCAACGAGCGTTGCGCCGCAGCGATGCGTGCCACCGGCACCAGTGCATCGACCCAGAGCGGTTCGCTACCGCCGAGCACGCGCCCGAGCTGATCGACGAGCGCGCTGATCTCGCGCCGCGCGACGTCTGGATCGCCCGCGCGCGTGGCGAGGATCGCGGCGCGTGCGTGATTGCCGCGTGACCGCGCGCGTTGGACGGCCTTGCGCGCGGTGGGCACGACGATCGCAGACGGCGGCGGCGTCGGCTCCGCGACGCGTTCTTCGCGTTCGGGCATTTCCGGCGCGCCGGGTGGCCGCGTCGCCGCGAACAGTGCCTCATGATCGAGATCGAGCGCGATCACTTCGTCGATGCGCGAGGTATCGAGTGCCGCCGGAAACGTGCGTGCAACCGCATCGGGTGCGAAGTGCCGCAGCTCGAGATAGAGCGCGACGAACTCGATGTAGATCGTCGTCGCGTCGATCGGTGGCAGTAGCAGATGCTCTTGTCGCAACACCGAGCGGATTTCGTCGAACTCGGTCTGGCCGATGCGATGGATGCGTTCGCGGATCGCGGCGGGCGTGAGGCCGCGTGCCGCGAGGCGCTCGTCGAACGCGCGATGCACGCTCGCGTGAAA
>Ga0070698_100003592_pt1 | contig 17049 bp, 13 predicted proteins | sample KBSK1502metaG_FD_65477 | JGI IMG/M metagenome (GOLD analysis project Ga0070698, IMG submission 65477) | Corn, switchgrass and miscanthus rhizosphere microbial communities from Kellogg Biological Station, Michigan, USA - KBS K1-50-2 metaG | ecosystem: Host-associated > Plants > Roots >...
AGGTCGTGGATACGGAGATCTGGCAACCCTGCCGCCGTCCGTATCCTCTCCCAAATTTGATAGATTGCGTGTTTCGAGAGTTGCGGGAACACGTCTTCGCTGCCGTGGGCGGGCTTGACGGTCCGCAGGATATCGAGCACGGGCTGCGGCAGCACTAAGCTCTTGGCGCCCGTCTTGCTGTCGGGAAGCCGCGCCACACCGTTATCAAGGTCGAGATAGGACCACTTCAGGCCGGTGATCTCCGATACCCTGGCCCCGGTCAGCGCTATGACGAGAAACAGCTTGCCGTCAGGGTCCGAGGCGATAGCAGGGCCAAGGCGGGCCATTTCGTCGACGATCAGGACGCGTTCCCGGCTGTGGGTTTTGTACCGTTCGACATGCCGACAAGGATTTGAGTGTTGCGGACGCCACTCCCACGCCTCCGACTTTTCCAACATCGCCGACAGCACGGCCAGACACAGGTTTGCGGTAGACGGCTTGCGGTGCAGCTCGCCATGCAGCTTTTCGATATCGGCCCGCGTGATATCGGCCACCTTGCGGTACCCCAGCGGGGTGGACAGGTGTTTCTTAAACACCCCTTCGTACTCGCGTGCGGTGTTATCTTTGCGTAGCCGTTTCACGTGGTCGGCCATGTACCGGTCGAACAGGTCTTCGACCGTGGGCGCGCCCTTGCCTCGACCGTCGGCTTTCGGGTCGATACCTTGGGCCACCAGACCCGCCAGCCGCTTGGCCTCCCGTCGCGCCGTTTCGGGGGTCCAGGACGTGCTACCGTCCGGGGTCACTGTGCCGTGGCGACCGATCTTAACTTGTTTCCGCACGCCATTGATGTAGTAATTAAACTCGTATACTCGGCTGGTTGTGGTTTGCCGTCGTACCCGGAAACCAGGTAGCCTATCGTCGGACACCCGTTCACCGGGTTGCAGCCGGTTGACCACCTCCGATGTAATGCGCTTGACCGTCATGTGTGCTGTAAAACCCTTTTCCCAAATCGGCCCGTGTAGTTACCATTTTAGCTACAGTTTCAAGCCGGTTTGCGAAATAAGGTATAGGCGTGTCAAGCTACGTAAACAAGCGTCAGGAAAGGGGAGATAACCACGTTTAGGTGCGTGAAGGTGAGTCAATAATTGCCAATATCGCATATCATATTGCCGAAAACAAATTCCCGATTAGGCCCGAATAAATTCCCGTTTAGCCCGCCACGGGAATTGGCCGGCAAGGGCTTGATTTGCCTCGCCGTTTTCGCGACCAGAACGGCACTTATGGGGAACAATCGAAAAAATTCCCGGCTCCACGGGAATAACCAGGAATTCTGCCCCCTCCAAACCTCCAAACCGGGCGCTGGCACAATCTGCGGTGGCGCCGATCACGGTTCTCCGAGTTGCGTTCGCAGCCATTCGGCAATCGGCGTCCAGAGCATTGCTGGCGCCGCGGCGGCCGACATCATCCCGACATGCCCCAGTCGCGGCCGCAGCACGGTGGCGCCGCCGATCTCCACGGCCAGCGGCTCGGCCGAGCGCGGTGGGACAATCCGGTCGCGACTCGGGACCACAACCAGAGCCGGCCGGCCCAAAAGTTTTGGATCAACCCGACAGCCGCCGACCCGCCACAAGCCGCGTCCCGGTTCGTTGTCACCGTACCAGGAGCGCGTGCAGTCACGCGCAACATCAAGCGCCAGCGGCACCCCATCGTTGATCCAGTCTTCGAGCGCAACAAAACTGCGCGCTTCAACGCTATCGGCGTCGAGTTTGGCAAAGCGCGTAAACTTGCGCTCGGCTGCGAACGGGTCGAGGATGAAGAAGAGAGACTGGATGACGTCGACCGGCACAGTGCCTTCGATACCGCAGACAAGCGGCAGCCAATCGGCGATTAGGCCCAGGAGCTGCGCTTGCTGAGCGCGCTCGGCATGAAAATCCCACGGCGTGGCGAGCAGCGCCAGGCAGGCGGTCTCGTCCGGATGGCACAAAGCCAGCGCCAGCGCTAGCAGCCCGCCCATACAGTAGCCGACGATCCCGATCGGCCCACCGGCAATTTGGACTGCCTCGGCCAACGCGGCTTCCAGCCGGCCGGTGATATAATCGGCGAGGCCAAACTCGCGCTCGCTTTCGCCCGGTGCTCCCCAATCGATGACGACTGGTCGCAGACCTCGCTGGGTCAAATGCCGCACGAAGCTGCGCTCCGGGAGGAGGTCCAGAACGTAATGCCGGTTGATCAGCGACGGCACGACCAAGACAACGGGTCCGGCGCCGTCGTTGCCATAGTCGAGCAGACGGGTCGTGCCTTCGCACCATAGCACCGACGCTAGGCAGTCATGGCGGCGGAAGGGATGGCGACGATAGGCTTCGAGTCCTGTGAAGTAGGCATCGGCCCGGCGCGCGATCTCGCCGTCGAGCGCAGCGGCGACTTTATCTTGCCCGAACGCGTCGATTTCGCCGGCGAGGGCGCGAAGCTGCTGGCCCGCGGTGCTCGATGACAGCGATACGTTCTTCAAGACGGGCAAGACGGCTCGTGAGCTCATCCACAAGGTCACCGCGCTCGCTAGGTGCGCTGGCAGCGGGCGCGGCGTCAGCCGGCGGTCCGGGTTGTGCGTTCGCCGGATGGTCACTTGGTCCGGGATTGCGGGCGAAGGCCGAAGCGGCCTTGACCCAGCCTTGCAGCACCTCCACTTCGGCGGTACCTGAGAAGAGCGCGGCGAGGTAATCCTCCCATACCCTCAGGAAACGACGGGCGAGGTCTGGCGCGTCGGTCATCGCGCCGACTATACGCCGTAGCCCCAACCGGGGAAGCGGCCACTTGCCTGCCGGCGCGTCTTTGATGAGGCGATCGTGGCGAAACACTGTATTGTTGGAGTAAGGAGACCTTCTCCCAAGCGAGACACCGCGCACATGAACACCCCAAATCGCGATAGCTCGAACGAAACCAAACCGGTCGTCGTCAAAAAATACGCCAACCGCCGCCTCTACAACACCGCGACGAGCAGCTATGTCACGCTCGACGATCTCGCGAAAATGATCAAAGAGGGAGGAGACTTTATCGCCTACGACGCCAAGACGAGCGAGGACATCACGCGCTCGGTGCTGACCCAGATCATCGTCGAGCAGGAACAAAAAGGTCAAAACCTGCTGCCGATAAGCTTTCTGCGCCAACTGATCAGCTTCTACGGCGACAGCATGCAATTTCTGGTGCCCGGCTATCTCGAGCAGACGATGATCGCCTTCGCCCGCAATCAGGAGCAGATGCGCAAGAACCTTCAGGCGACGTTTGGGATCTTCCCCTTCGGCCAGTTCGAAGAAGTCGGAAAGCAGAATATGGCGCTGTTCGAACGCGCGCTGAAGATGCTGGCGCCTTATGGACTGGACGCGAAACCGGCATCTGCCGACCCAGAGGCAAAGCAGGCCGAGGGCGAAGATCCTCGCCTCAAGCGACTGGAGGCGCAGATTGATACGCTCACACGCCAGCTCGAGGTACTGGGACGCGACCGCCAGAACCGTTAGCCGAACGGAGACACCTTGGATGCTCGAAACCTATGAGGGCAGCTGTCATTGCCGTCGGGTGCAGTTCCGTATCCGCGCCGACCTGTCGACAATTCTCGAATGCAACTGCTCCGTCTGCACCAAGAAAGGCATTCTGCACCTGATCGTTCCGCCCGAGCAATTCGAGCTGTTGCACGGCGAACAGGAACTCGCGACCTATCAGTTCAACACCAACACGGCGAAGCACACCTTCTGCAGACGTTGCGGAATGCATCCCTTCTACGTGCCGCGATCGGACCCGGACAAGATCAGCGTCAATGCCCGCTGTCTTGATGGGATTGATCCGGCGGCGCTGCAGCCGCGCCATTTCTTCGACGGGCGGAACTGGGAAGAGGCGCAGCGGGAGCGTAAAAGGACCCCCTCGGGTTAGGGTCTAGGGTCGCCCGATCGCTCGGGTCGCTTCGGCGAGCCACTGCGCGGTGTCCTGGTCGACGATCGGGGTCAGAGTTTCCCGGACCTTCTGGTGGTAGGCGTCGAGCCAGCCGATCTCGTCGTCTTCGAGCAGCGACGGCTCGATCAGGTTGCGGTCGATCGGTGCCAGGGTGAGTGTCTCGAAGCGAAGCATCTCGCGTTCGGCCACGCCCTCCGAGGGCTGCACCAGCACGAGATTCTCGATCCGGATCCCGTAGGCGCCGGTCTTGTAATAGCCGGGTTCGTTCGAGACGATCATGCCGGGCAGGAGTGCCTGACCGTTTACCGCCTTTGAGATGCGCTGCGGCCCTTCATGGACGCCGAGATAGCTGCCGACGCCGTGGCCGGTGCCGTGGTCGTAGTCGAGCCCCTTTTGCCACAGCGCCCGGCGCGCGAAGCCGTCGAGCTGCGTGCCGGTGGTGCCCTTTGGAAAGCGCGCCAGCGCCAGCGCGATGTGGCCTTTGAGCACGCGTGTGAAGCGGTCGCGCATTTCCTGGGTCGGCTCGCCGATCGCGATCGTCCGCGTCACATCGGTCGTCCCGTCGAGATATTGGGCGCCTGAATCGAGGAGATAGAGGGTGCCAGGCTCAAGGCGCTTCTCGATCTCCGGCGTCGCCCGATAGTGCACGATCGCGCCATTCGAACCGGCGCCCGATATCGTCGGGAAGCTCAGATCCCGGAAATGCTCGTTCTCGCGGCGGAACGCCTCGAGCTGGTCGCTGGCGGCGATCTCGGAGAGGTCGCCTCTCGGCGCCTCGCGCGCGAGCCAGGCGAGAAAACGCGTCAATGCTGCGCCGTCGCGGCGATGCGCTGCTCGCGTGCCATCCACTTCGGCTGCATTCTTGCAGGCCTTTGGCAACAAACAGGGATCGGCGGCGCGGTGGATCTTTGCTTTTGCTGCTTCAAGCCGGTTGAAAACCCAGGCGGCGGCAGTAGCCGGATCGACCTGCACCCGCCCGCCTTCCGCCGCAAGATCGTCGAGCGCCGGCCCCAGCCCCTCGGGCGGCGCGACGGTAACCTGGTTGCCGAGATGGTGCTCGATACCGGGAGCAAGCTTGCGCCGATCGATAAACAGCGTGACCGTACCGTCCTGTCGGAGGATGGCAAAGGACAGCGGCAATGGCGTATGGGGCACATCGCCGCCGCGGATGTTGAGGAGCCACGCGATCGATTCGGGCATGGTTAGCACGACCTCCGTGATCCCGTCCTGTTGCAAAGCGCGGCCGAGTCGGGCACGCTTTGATTGCGCGCTTTCGCCGGAGAAGCGCTCGAGATGGGGCACCACCGGCGCGATCGGCGCCGCTGGCTGTCCCGGCCATACCCCGTCGAGCGGGTTATCCGAAACCGCACGCAGCACCGCCCCGGCCCTTTCCGCTGCCGCGCGAAACCGTTCGACCTCCTGGGGTGTGTGCAACCATGGGTCATAAGCGAGCACCGCATCTGCGCTGAGCGACGCAGTGACCCATTGAGCCGGTGGCTCGTCGATCAGGTGATGGATTTCGAAAAGACCAGCATTAACCTGGGCGGCCGCTTGCAATGTATAACGCCCATCGACAAACAGAGCCGCGCGGTCACGGAGCACGATCGCAAGACCCGCCGATCCGGTGAATCCGGTGAGCCAGGCCAGACGCAGTCCGCGGGGCGGGACATATTCGCCCTGATGCTCGTCGGCGCGAGGGACGATGAAGCCATCTAGTCCGCCCGCTGCGAGTTGCTGTCGCAAACGACCCAGACGCTCGCGCCGGGGAAGCTGTTCGAAGTCCTCGGATGCGAGCCCGTCGTGGTAACCAGGCGCCATGGCGGCCCGCAGCGCCTCGAGCTGCCCAGCAAGCTCCGGCGTCATCGGATCGGCAACGAGGGCATGCCAACTCGTCCCGACTCTGGCGGGAGCAGCCATCACACCCTTGATCAGAGCCTCGACACCGTCGAGATCGTAGGTCGATCCCGCCGCTTGCAACAATCTCGCGAGCTCGATGCGGGCCGGTTGAGTTGTGCTCGACTTCATTCTCTGCACCTCTTTCTCGCGTCCCGCGTATCCAGAATCTGCTCCGCATGGCTGGATTGCGACGATACGGGTGTTTCTCCCGCGCCGCAGCACCAAATCTTGTGCAATGCAGCAAAAGTGCGCACAGGAGCGCAAGTTATGTCTATGGTAAACCTTCTCATCTCGACCGGGAGAGCCTTTTCCCGGTGGCGCCGGCGGGAACAGGCTTATGCCGAGCTGATGGCTCTCGATGATCACTCGCTCGCCGATATCGGGATTCACCGTTCTCAGATCGGATCCCTCGTCGAGGGTGTTCGAATGCCCGACCCATCCTTGGCGCCGATCTCCTTCCCGGGGCAGGAGAAATTTGCGCGGCGGAAGGAGGCCTGACCGACCCTTCGCCCAAACCGAATGCATAGATGGGGGCTGCGGCTCCCATCGTCATTTCCGACCTCGATCGGCCTCGCAAGATCAGGGTCGACCATCCGTCCACCAGGAGGCGATGCTCGAGCACGATCCGGCAGTAGCGGTGCGATGCGAGCACGATAGGCTCCTGTCGACGCAGCAATCCGGACAGGACAGCGCGTCCGCCGAGCGCCAGGCGGCGCGCGAGATCGGCCGCCAAGACCGCCAGCGGGCGCGCGAGGATATTTGACAAAATCAGATCGTAGCGTGATTTGCTGATCGTGCGATCTCGATAACCGGCTGCCCTGCAGACTTTGACCAGGCTTGTGACGCCGTTACGCGCGACATTATGGCGGGCTACTGCGACTGCATTCGGATCGATGTCGGTCGCGAGCACATGCTGACGCAGCAGCTTCGCCGTGGCAACCGATAGAATCCCGGTTCCGGTTCCGATATCGAGCGGCTTGCGAAATCGCCGCCGCCGCGACAGGAGCTCGAGAGCCATCAGGCAAGCGCGGGTCGACGGATGCTCGCCGGTGCCAAACGCCGTCGCTGCGTCTACCGCAATCGCGATGGCGCCGGACGGCACGGTGCCGCGGTAATGCGAGCCATAGATAAAGAACCGGCCGATCCGCAACGGCGGAAAGGTGAGCTGGTTTTCCGCCAACCAGTCGCGCGCCAGCAGCTTCTCTTCATCAATGTCGATAAGAATGCCCCCCGCCGCAACAGTGGCGAGAGCGACCCGGGCTCGGAGATCTGGGGTCAGTATTGGCGATTGCGGGTAAGCCTCGACACGCCAGTCCTCCGGCCCGGTCTCAAACGCCGACACGGCATTGGTCGCCTCGTCGAGGAGTGCAAAGACGGCGTTCGCAGCCTCGGCACCGCGCACCCGCACGAAGGCGCGCCAGACACCTTGGCATTCGCTCGTCTCCATCAGGCACGCTCGACATAGGCGTCCATGACCTTCTTGTCCCCAGCCACGTCGAAATGGATCGCGAGCTTGTTGTCCTCGACCTCAGTGATCGAGCCGTAGCCGAATTTCTGGTGAAAGACGCGATCGCCAATCGTAAAGCCGCCGATCTTGCGTACCTCCTCGCCGCGGCGGGGGACCGGGCCGCTCTTGACCAGCAGCGGCCTTCGGAGCGGAGCCGCGGGTTGCCAGGGCGTCGCAGCGCTTGGCATCTCAATTGCGCTTGCCCATCCCGAATCCCATGATGTTCCCGGCTGTAGACCAAGCTCAGCTATGACCTCGATATGCTCGGCTGGCAGCTCGTCGACAAAACGCGAGCGGATCGCATTCTGCCACTGTCCGTGAATGCGGCGGTTGGCCGCAAACGAGACATAGGCTCTGTGCCGGGCACGGGTTAACCCGACATAGGCGAGGCGGCGCTCCTCCTCAAGCGCCGAGAGACCGTTCTCCTCCATCGCCCGCTGGTTTGGGAATAACCCGTCTTCCCAGCCGGGGAGGAACACGGTGTCGAATTCGAGCCCTTTGGCGCTGTGCAACGTCATCAGACTGACCATGTCGCCGCCGGCTTCCGCCGCATTGTCCATGACCAGGCTTACATGCTCGAGAAAACCGCCGAGGTTCTCAAACTCGGCCATCGCGACAACCAGCTCCTTGAGGTTTTCGAGCCGGCCGGCAGCGTCGGGGGAGCGGTCCGCTTGCCACATTGCCGTGTAGCCAGACTCGTCGAGCACGATCTGCACCAGGTCGGTATGCGATATGGCTTCGGCCTGCGCCCGCCAGCGGTCGAGGGCGGCGACAAAGCCTGCAAGCGCATTACGCGCAGCGGGCCTGAGCCGCTCGCTGGTGGTCAATACTCGCGCTGCTTCGACGAGCGGCAGCCGCCCCTCCCGCGCCAGGCTGTGCAGTTCCTGCACGGTAGCGCTGCCGATGCCGCGACGCGGCACGTTCAGAACGCGCTCGAAGGCGAGATCGTCGGCAGGTTGGTTGACGAAACGCAAATAAGCGAGCGCGTCACGGATCTCCTGGCGCTCATAAAACCGTGGCCCACCGATCACGCGGTAAGGCAGCGCTAAGGAGATGAACCGCTCTTCGAACTCGCGTGTCTGGAAACCAGCGCGCACCAGAATCGCGACCTCGCTCAGAGCGTGGCGCCTTCGCTGCAACGCCTCGATCTCGTCGCCGACCCAGCGAGCCTCGTCCTCGGCATCCCACACGGCACGCACGACGACCTTGCCGCCCTCGTTTGCCTCGGTCCACAAGGTCTTGCCGAGGCGGCCGCGGTTCTGCGCGATCATGCCGCCCGCCGCGCCGAGAATGTGCGGCGTCGAGCGGTAATTCTGCTCGAGCCGCGCGATCGTCGCACCCGGAAAATCCTTCTCGAAGCGCAGGATGTTGCCGATCTCGGCGCCCCGCCAACTGTAGATCGACTGGTCGTCGTCGCCGACGCAGCACAGATTGCGGCGCTGCTGCGCTAAGAGGCGCAGCCACAGATATTGGGCGACGTTGGTGTCCTGGTATTCGTCGACGAGGAGATAACGGAAGCGCCGCTGGTAGTCCGCGAGAATGTCTGGATTGCCGGTAAGAAGGGTCAGGTTGTGCAGCAGCAGGTCGCCAAAATCAACCGCGTTCACCGTGATTAGGCGCTCCTGGTATTGGCGATAGAGATCGATCGCCCGGCCATGGCCGAAGCCGCCGACATCGGCCGCTGGAACCTTCTCAGGGCCGAGGCCACGATCCTTCCAGCGCTGGATTTGTGCAAGCAGCAGGCGCGCCGGCCAGCGCCGTTCGTCGATGTTTTCTGCCTGGAGGATTTGTTTCAGGAGCCGAATCTGGTCATCGGTGTCGAGGATTGTGAAACTTGATCTGAGCCCGACCACCTCGGCGTGCCGGCGCAGGATGCGCGAGGCGATCGAATGAAAGGTGCCGAGCCAAACCCCTTCGGCGCGGCGGCCGACCATCGCTTCGAGCCTCTCGCGCATTTCGCGCGCCGCCTTATTGGTAAAGGTAACCGCGAGTAGCTCGGCCGGCAGAGCGCGCCCCGTAGCCAAAATATAGGCGAGCCGGGTGGTAAGCACACGGGTCTTGCCGGTGCCGGCCCCGGCGAGCACCAGCACTGGTCCGTCGATGGCTTCGACAGCGCAGCGCTGCGCCTCATTGAGCCCAGCCATGTCGAAAACCTCGGTGTTCGACCGCCAGGGAATGACAGCAGGATCGGACATCTTTGGCATGATATAGCAAGTCGTCAGAGTAGGTGCAGATCGGATTACACCAGATCCTTCACGCAACACTGTCTTTCGATGCACACCGCGATCGTCCTCCTCATCCTGATCCTGACCTATATCGGTATGGCGGCCGGGAGGATCGCATGGTTGCAGGTCGACCGCACCGGGATCGCGCTGCTGGCGGTCATTGCCCTCTTGGCAAGCGGACAAATGACGCTCGACGATTTCGGTAGCGCCGTCGATCTGCCGACCCTCGCCTTCCTCTTCGCGATGATGATCATCTCGGCGCAATTCGCCGAATCGGGCTTTATCGATCTCTGCGCCCGGACGATCACCGAGAGCAGGCGGGGAATAACGATGTTGCTGGGGCTGACAGTCGCAATCGGCGGCGGACTCTCGGCCGCGCTGGCAAACGACATCCTGATCGTTTCGTTTTCACCCCTCTTGATCGCCGGAGCGCAGAGCCGCGGCTTCGATCCCCGACCGTTGATCATTGCGCTGGCGGCCGCCACCAATGCGGGCTCGGCTGCAACGTTGATCGGCAACCCCCAGAATATACTGATCGGCAGCCTCGGCCAGCTCGAGTTTTGGACCTTTCTCGCGATCTGCGCGGTGCCCGCGATCTTCACGCTGGCGGTTGTCTTTCTCGTCGTCTGGCTGCAGTGGCGCAAGCGCATTACCCCGACGGTGCTCGCCGCGACGCTCGATACGCCGCCGATCACCATTCATCCGCTCGATCGCAATCAGACGATCAAAGGGGCGGTCGCTCTGCTGGCCCTCCTTGTTCTGTTCGCGACGCCGCTTCCGCGGGAGACCGGCGCGCTGATCATCGCCGCTTTGTTGCTAGCCAGTCGGAAGATTACCTCCCGCACGATGATCGCAGCGGTGGATTGGCCGCTCTTGCTTCTCGTCGCCTGCTTATTCGGGATCACCGGGGCGCTCAACCACGCCGGTATCGCAGCTCAGATCCTCGATTTTCTGACCGAATACGGGATGCTGCCGGATAGTCTCGCGCTCTTGACGCCGTACAGCCTCCTGGCGAGCAACACAATCGGTGGGGTGCCCGGCGCGATACTTTTTTTGGAGTTGTGGCCGACCGCCCCTCCGGGCGTACTCTATGCCCTGGCATTGTTGTCGGGTCTCGCCGGCAATCTGCTGCTGACCGGGAGCCTGACGAATGTGCTGATCGCCGAGCGCGCCGATCAGATGGGAGCTCGGCTCAGGTTTGCCGAGCACGCCCGCGCCGGGGTTCCGATCACAATCGTATCCGTCGGTTTTGCGGTGTTTTGGCTCGCCTTGACACACACCCTGCCCATCATACCGCAAAGATAGACGCGCCGCGTGTGAGCGGACTAGAACGGCGATGAGGAGAACGCCCCGTGCCATCTCGCCCTCTCCGCATCGGTACCCGAGGCAGCCCAATGGCGCTGCGTCAGACCACTCTCGCCCGTGATTGCCTTATCGCGACCCACGCCGAGCTCGCGGCGCCCAAGGCGATCGAGATCGTGACGATCCGCACCACCGGAGACCGGGTGCAGGATCGCCTGCTCGCCGAGATCGGCGGCAAGGGGTTGTTCGCGAAAGAAATCGAAGAGGCGCTCCTCGCCGGAGAAATCGATCTCGCCGTCCATTCGCTAAAGGATTTGGAGACCTGGCTCCCGGAAGGGTTGGTGATCGCCTGCGTGCTGCCGCGTGACGATCCGAGCGACGCGCTCTTGTCGACGAAAGCGACAAATCTCGCATCCTTGCCCCAAGGCGCGAGAATTGGCACCGCTTCGGTGCGGCGCCAGGCCCAGTTGCTGCGGCACCGTCCGGACCTGACCATCGTACCGATCCGCGGCAATGTGAATACGCGGATCCGCAAGCTTGAGGCCGGCGAGGTCGAGGCGCTGGTGCTCGCGCTGTGCGGCCTTGAACGGCTCGGCGAGGCGAGACTCGCGACCGAGATCCTCACTCACGAGATCATGTTGCCCGCAGTGGGGCAAGGTGCCCTCGCCATTGAGTGTCGTGCTTCGGACGAAGGGCTGCGGCGGTTGCTCGAACCCCTCCATGAGCCGATAAGCGCTGCCTGTGTCAGTGCCGAGCGCGCCATGCTCGCCGCCCTCGACGGCTCCTGCCGCACTCCGATCGCGGGGCTTGCCGAGGCCGTGGATGATCGGCTGATGATCGAAGGGCTGCTGCTCAGAGCGGACGGTAGCAGCGAGATCCGGGGCCGGCGAGAGGGTGGCCTAAGCGAAGCCGCAGATCTTGGGACCGATCTGGGGAGAGAGTTACGCGGCCGTGCCGGCCCTGCCTTCGGGCTCGGCTAGCCCGGGACGGTCTTTGGACCGAGCTTGCCGCCACCCTCGCAGGCTTGTGCGCGCAGCCAGTCTTGCGCCGATACGCGGCCTTGATAGACCTCCGAATATAACCCGACCGGCCAAGTCAGCACGAAGATGGCGTTGTTGACGATGTCGGTGTTCCGGTTCGGGCAAGCGCCGGGGAGCATGAACCCAATCACCAGAAGTGCAATCCCGATTGCAAGATAGAGGCCGACGAGCCCCCTCATGGCTTCGCTAGGTCACACCCGAGGCTGTTTCGGGCCGTCCTGTGTCCTGCCGCTCCCTCATTCCGCAGCCTCGCGGAGCGGACGCATGGCGGCACGCATTTGCGCTTCGTAAGCGTCACGCCATTCGATCTCTTTGTCGGCGAGGAAATCGCCGCTGCGGACATTGACAAAGACATCCGGGTCGTCGACGCCGGGCGGGACCGTGCCGTCCTTTTTCAGCTCGCGGGCAGCGCGGAGCAGACGCCGGCGGGTGCGGGTAATCATCCGGTCGCTCGGCCCCAGATGCTCGAAATCGTGGTCGGTGACCTCGCCCATGCTTTCGGTGATGGCCTGGTCCTGCGCTTGGATGCCGACGATCCCGGTATAGATCCCACCCCTCTTCTGCGCCTCCCGGTCGATCAGCCAGTCGTTGCCCTCATTGCCAGCGAGCCGCCAGCGGCCGTACCAGTCGGTCGTGTTCGGCACGAAATCCATCGTTAGCTTCGAGCCGGGGAGAGTCCTAGTGTTGCTGAGGGCGGCGCTCGACGGCGGCAGGTTCTTCCACGTCAGGCTGACGAACATCGTGTGCGTGTCGTCCATCGGGACCCAAGCGCGGCTGTTGACGCGGTCAAAGGCGCCCTGCGGCGTCTGTGTCCAGAACGGGAATAGGAAATTGGCAAAGCGCCAATAGGTCTGGCCCGCTTCGGCAGGGCGGAAGGCTGCGTACATCGTGCCCCAATCGGTGTCGGCGACGTGATATTCGGGCGCGCGGTCCGTGATCGTGTACCGGATCAAATTGTTCTCCGGCACATCAGCCGGATCGACCGAACCGGCGTGCAAAAAACCGAAATGCGAGGTGTCAATGTCGCCTTCGAGCGCCTGCAACCAGTTACATTCTCGTTGTGCGAAGACGATTTGCAGATCGCTCTCCGGCAACAGCGACGCCTCGATCCCCGGCAACGGGGGTACCCTCGCGCGGTCGCCCATATAGACCCACACGAGGCCGTTGCGCTCGGCGACTTTGTAGGCTTTGGCCTTGACTTTTTCTTTGTAGTCCTGGCGCGTCGGCGTGTTTGGCATGTCGACGCATTTGCCGGCCGCATCGAACTTCCATCCGTGATAAACGCAGCGGATACCGTTCTCTTCGTTGCGCCCGAGGAACAAGGACGCGCAGCGGTGCGGGCAGCGATGGTCCATGACCCCAACCCGGCCGGAGCTATCACGGAAGGCGATCAACTTTTCACCGAGCAGCATTAGCCGCATCGGCGCGCCGTCGCGATCGAGCTCGGATGACATCGCCGCGGGGAGCCAATACTGCCGAATCAGCTCGCCCATGACCGTGCCGGGCCCTACTCGAACCAGATCCTCGCTGTCCTTTTGCTTGCTCATTCCTGACCTCGCTTAGATCCGTCATTCCAGGATGCCCGACCGAGTAGGCGCGGAAGCAATGAACAGGACCTCGCCTAGCTACTCAGAGCTGTGTTCATGTTTCCAGGTTCGCGGGCCACGCCGCAGAATGACGGTAATGGTTTCATGTCCACAGAGCAAAGCCGAGACCGGTGCCCGACCCCGCAGGCGTGCGGTAGCCCGGCACATAGCTCGACCAGGTGACGTCGAGATGTTCCGCAGCGCCGGCGACGCAGATCCACATGCGGATCTCCGAGCTCCCGGAATTGAGCTTTTGCCGCGGCAATGATTGCAGTGCGTCGGCGTCCTTGCGCGCGCAAGCGTTGATGACCCCGCGGTCGAATTCCTCGTCGACCACGAAGTGGCTGAGCCCGCCTGAGCCGACGATACCGATGCGCGCATCGTCGGGATAGCTCTCAACGGCCTCACGGATCGCCTGCCCGAGCCTGTAGCAGCGCCGTGGAGTCGGCTGGTTCGGCGGGAAATAGGTGTTGATGAACACCGGAACCACCGGCAGCGTCTCGTCCTCCATCAGCCGCTTGCGGACAAAGGCGAAGGCGTGTCCCTCGCCTTTTCCCTCCGGCAAAGCGTCGGATGACGCCGGGTCGAACTCGCGATCGACCAACGAGCCGATCAGGTGCAGTGCCAAGCGGTTTTCGACCGGGTACTCTCGCGGCTCTTTTTCCTCGTAATAGCGTGCCGTCGCCCGTCTCGCCCAATCGGGACCGGAGAAGCCGTTGAGTGGCACATTTCTGATTGTCTTGCCGTGATAGACCACGAAGCTTGGCAGATTGTCGTCGTGGTAGAGCTCCTTGTGATCGTCGCCGACGACAATCAAGGCATCGAGCTCAGCGCGCCGTACCGCGTCCTTTAGATGGGCAACTCCGGCTTGCGCCTCGGCATGACGAGCGGTGAACCGCTGCTGCGTCAACTCGGCGGCAACATGCGGCTCAGCCCGGGCCAGCAATTCCTCGTAAGTCGCCGGCCGGCCCTCCTTGTCGAGGAAATCGCGCACCCCGTCGCGATCGATGAACCGCGGCCACTCCTCCGCAGGGGTGTTGAGCATCGGCGTATGCGAGGTGCCGATCCCAAGGACGAGCTTCGCCATATTGGGTGCTCCTTGCTGTGCGGCCGTAGCGGCCTGAACGGAGCGTATTGTCGATCGATCGAGGAGGTCAACAGTAGGATCGGCGACTCGACGCTCTCGGTCTACTCAAAGGGGTGGTCGTCGGCTTTGTTGGGATCGCCGCCTCATCGTATAACACGCGGTGGCTCGGCAAGCGGATGCTGTCGGATGATCGACATCGCGAGGACGAGAAAATTCATCGATCAGTGTTGGGGGGACGAGATCGTCCCAACCTTGGTCGAGTACATCAAGATTCCCAATAAATCTCCATCCTTTGACCCCGATTGGTCGGTGCATGGCCATATGGAAGAAGCGGTCGCGCTATTCGAGCGCTGGGCGCGGGCCAAGCTCTCCGATCTCCCCGGGGCGATACTTGAGATCGTTCGGCTACCCGGCCGGACACCCGTAATCCTGATCGACGTCCCCGGCGAGGGCGAGGACACCGTGTTGCTTTACGGCCATCTCGACAAGCAGCCCGAGATGGTCGGTTGGGCCGAAGGATACGGCCCCTGGATCCCCCGCCTCGAGGGCGACAAACTCTACGGCCGCGGTGGCGCCGACGACGGCTATGCGATGTTCGGCGCGATAAGCGCCCTGATGGCGCTGCAGGACCAGTTGGTCGCGCACGCGCGTTGTGTCGTCCTGATCGAGGCCTGCGAGGAATCCGGCAGCTATGATCTGCCATATTATGTCGACCATCTCGCCAGCAGGCTCGGCAGCCCCTCGCTGGTAATCTGCCTCGATTCTGGCTGCGGTAATTACGATCAGCTATGGTTGACCACCTCTTTGCGCGGCTTGGCTTCGGGCACCCTGACCGTGCAGGTGCTCGAAGAGGGTGTGCATTCGGGCGACGCCTCGGGCGTTGTCCCGTCGAGCTTTCGGATTTTGCGCAATCTCCTATCGCGTCTCGAGGATGAGGACACCGGAGCGGTACGCCCGCCGGAACTCTATGTTCAGATTCCTGCCGAGCGAGTGACGCAGGCGCGCCGGGCCGCGGCGGCTATCGGGAACACCGCCTACACGAAATTTCCGCTCGTGACTGGCCTGTCACCGATGACCGAGGATTTGACCGAACTGGTGCTCAACCGCACCTGGCGGCCGCAATTGGCGGTCATCGGCATTGACGGCCTGCCACCACCGGTCGATGCGGGCAATGTGCTCCTCCCCTCTACTGTGGCAAAGCTCAGCCTGCGATTGCCGCCGACATTGGACGCGGCGGAGGTCGGGGCGGTTCTTCGCACGTTGTTCGAGAAAAACCCGCCCTATGGAGCGCGGGTCAAGTTAGAGGTGGAATCGAGTGCTCCGGGTTGGAACGCGCCCGGCTTGTCGCCCTGGCTCGAGCAGTCTCTCGCGCGCGGCTCCGAACTCGCGTTCGGAGCGCCGCCGGCCTATATGGGAGAAGGTGGTAGTATTCCGTTCATGGCGATGCTCGGCGAGAAATTCCCGAAAGCGCAGTTCGTCGTTACCGGCGTGCTCGGACCTCACTCCAATGCGCACGGTCCCAACGAATTCTTGCACATCCCGACCGCCCGGCGCATCTCATTGGTCATTGCACAGGTCCTGGCCGACCACACCCAGCGGTCGGATAACGCCTGAACACGCGTAGGTGGATAGCTCTAAAGTTAACGGTTAATGCCTTGAGCCGACTCCGCCAGCCATGGGCGTTCGATTGTGGGCGGCCCGATATGATAGCCTTGTAGGTAAGCGATTCCCTCGGCGCGCAGCAACTCCTCGTCCTCGGCACTCTCGACGCACTCGGCAACCGTGCTTAGGCCGAAGCCCCTGGTCAGACCGAGAAGATGGCGCAGGAACACCCGATTTTCCGGGCTGTCTGCAAGGTTTCGTATGAATGAGCCGTCGATCTTCACCGTGTCGACGGCGAGCGTCTGCAGGTGCCGCAGCGTCGTGTGGCCAGCACCGAAATCGTCGAGGGCGACGCGGCAACCCGCGTGACGTAGCGTGTCGACAAAACGAGCCGTTTCTTCGGTGTCGTAGAGTACCGCTGTTTCAGTGATTTCAACAACGATGCGGCGCGCAAGCCCAGGCCGGTTCCGCAATACCGACATCAAGGACCGCAGCCAGGGTCGATCGCAGGCGGTCAACCCCGACACGTTGAAGCCGAGCCTCACCTCAGGATGTGCGTCAAGCTCTTGCACCGCCCTTTCGAGGACGAAACGGTCGACGAGCCCGATCAAACCGAGGTGCTCAATCGTCGTAATGAACTCGCTTCCCGTGATAATTTCGCCGCCTTCATCGCGCATGCGTAACAAGCATTCAAAATAATCAACATTTCCGGTAGCCACGCACACAACCGGTTGGAAAGCAAAGAGCAGGCGATTCTCCCGCAGCGCCTCCCGCAGCGTCGCGCCTAGCGCGGAAGCAGGCTGCCGCCGCTGTTGATGCGTTTGTCCCTGGTTTTGGTCCACGTCTCAGGCGCGCCTCAGCTTGCTTTCCGTTGCCTTAGAGT
>Ga0070698_100003593_pt1 | contig 17048 bp, 17 predicted proteins | sample KBSK1502metaG_FD_65477 | JGI IMG/M metagenome (GOLD analysis project Ga0070698, IMG submission 65477) | Corn, switchgrass and miscanthus rhizosphere microbial communities from Kellogg Biological Station, Michigan, USA - KBS K1-50-2 metaG | ecosystem: Host-associated > Plants > Roots >...
CGGGCAGCTCCGTGCGATCGATCGTGCAGCGCTCATAGCCGTAGACGACCTCACGCCCGACTTCTTCGGGCCGGAACGAAGCCTGATAGTCGAAGTTGAAGTCGCTGGGCTGCGACGACACCCACTTGAAATGCCAGCCTTTGCGCCGCCGATAGGCCTCGATCTTGTCGAGGGGCGCGCGCGAGATCGCCGCGAAGGTCGCGTCGCGTCGCGGCAGATGATCGTGCATGCCGTCGAAGTGATCGGCCAGACGCGAGCAATCCGGGCAACCATCCTGCCATTCCGGCGCGAACATGAAGTGATAGACGATCAGCCGGCTGCGGCCGTCGAACAGATCGGAGAGTGTCTGGCGGCCGGTTGGCGTGTCGAAGCCATATGGCTTCTCGACCCGTGTCCAAGGCAGTGCCCGGCGCTGGTCGATCACGCCGGCGCGGGCCTCGGCCAGCTTCTTCTCCGAGACCAGCAACGCCTTGCGCGCCGCCAGCCATTCCTCATGGGAAACGATTTCATGCTGCATGGTGCGGTCTCCCTCAGCTGCTCTTGTTGTCGGCCAACATGCCATAATTGCCGACGATGGTCGGCTGAGCGGCCAGCGGCGGCTCGGCACAGCGCTCGCGGACGCCGCCCGAGAAGGCGCGGAACGTCTCCAGGGCCGACAACGGGGTGGCGCCGTCCTCCAGCGAGGCGAGGTGGACGAAGGTATCGTCCGGCAGCCGGAACACGGCATAACGCAGTCCCGCCGGCGCCTTTTCCTGCAATTCGTTGAAGACCGCCGCACTTAGGCGCTGGTTCTCGTCGGCCTGGTCGGGCCTGGCCCGGTAGCGCACCAATGTCCACTTCATGGTTGACCTCTTCGTTGGTGTTTCCGTCTTGAAGACGAACGAAGATCGGCAAAGGATTCGAAAAAATCGCGAAGCCGCGAATCCTCGGGCTTCCGCCGAACGTCTTGTTGGCAGAGTGGTCCGGCCAACCGTCAGAGGGGTGCATGAACGACCCGCACGCAGGCTTCGAGCAGCTCCTGGCGGAACTTCGGCCCAAGCTGCATCGCTATTGCGCCCGCATGACCGGCTCGGTCATCGATGGCGAGGATGTGCTGCAGGAGGCGCTGGCAAAGGCGATCGAGGCTTTTCCCCGCGCCGGTCCGGTCGTCAATCCGGAGGGCTGGCTGTTCCGCATCGCCCACAACGCGGCGATCGATTTCCTGCGCCGGCGCACGCGCCGCGACGGCAGCCATGCCGATGAGGATCTCGACATGATCGCCGACCCTGCGAACGAGATCGACCGCCGTCAGGCCGCCGCCGCCAGCCTGCATACCTTGATGCGCCTGCCGGTGGCGCAGCGCAGTAGCGTCATCCTGATGGACGTGCTGGGCCATTCGCTGGAGGAGATTTCGACCGTGCTCGACGCGACCGTGCCCGCGGTCAAGGCCGCGCTGCATCGTGGCCGCCTGCGCCTGCGCGAATTGGCGGCGGAACCGGACGATCGGCCGCCGCCTGTCCTGGGCGAAGCCGACCGCGCCCGCCTTGCCGCCTACGTGGCGCGCTTCAACGCGCGCGACTTCGACGCCCTGCGCGATCTTTTGGCCGACGAGGTGAGGGTCGAGGTCGTGAACCGCACGCGCCTCAGCGGACGCAGCCAGGTAAGCCGCTACTTCGGCAACTACGGCCAGTCGAGCGACTGGCGCCTGGTCCCGGGCTTGGTCGAACGGAGGCCGGCCATCCTGGTCCACGATCCCGACGATCCCGGCGGCGCGCCGCTTTATTTCATCCTGCTCGACTGGGCCGGCGAGCGCCTGCTTCATGTCCGCGACTTCCGCTATGCCCGCTATGTGATCGACGGCGCCGAATTGATCGATTTTCGATAGTCTCCTCAAGCCATTGTGATGCCCGTGCCTGATGGTGGTCGGTGGCATAATGCCGGCCCCAATCAGGGAGGAAGTCGTCATGAACTCAATGCTGATTCGTTCCGGTCTGGCCGGTCTGATGGCGGTATCGATGCTCGCCTTCGCGCCGGCGGCGTTCGCCGAAATGGTCATGTACAAGGCCGATCTCAAATCCTCGGCCGAAGTGCCGCCCGTTGACAGCAAGGCCAGCGGCGCGCTGACAGCGAGCTACGACACGGCCACCAAGAAGCTGACCTACAGCGCCACCTTCAAGGACCTGAGCGGCCCCGCCGTCGCCGCGCACTTCCATGGCCCGGCCGACGCCAAGACGAATGCCGGCATCGTCGTGCCGGTGGCGGGCGCGATGGCGAGCCCGCTCAAGGGCGAGGCCACGTTGACCGACGCCCAGGCGGCCGAGCTCGCCGCCGGCAAGTGGTATTTCAACGTCCACACCGCGGCCAACAAGGGCGGCGAGATCCGCGGCCAGGTAATGAAGGGCGGAATGTAGCGCGTCTTGGCGGACAGCGGGCCACAGGCCCGCTGTCCGATGAGCGCTAGCCTCGCGCCGTGCCGCCGCGCATCGCCCGTTCGATGCGCGGGTCGTTGGGTGTCATGCGGTCGTGTGCCTTGAACAGCTTGCGCGCGTGCGCGAGCAGCTCGCCGTCGGTCGGGTGATCCATCGCCTCGACGCCGACCAGTTTCTTCTTCAATTCCTCGCCATGGCCGTCGAGATATTTCTCGAGGTCCTTCCTGGTCTCGCCCGGGCCGACGATCAGCCACGATTCGGCGTCCTCGATGGCGGCCAGGATGGCTTCGAAAAACTTGCGGTCGTCGCGGACGTGGCCACTGCCCACTTCCTGTGCCTTGTGATGGACCTGGCGGTGAGGGGTGTGGGCCCTGATACGCCGGGCTTTCACGTCGTCGGCGGTGACCAGGAAGATCTTGGCCTCGCGGAAATCGAGCCAGACCAAGGCATGGGTGGGCGTGTGCGGCATGGGTCCCTCCGGGGCTGTTCGACAATCAACGTCCGCGCCGTCGACAGCGTTGCCGGCCGAGACCGGTCTTTAGCGTTCCCGCCGATAGACAAAGCAATTGTCGGCCTGGGGCATCTTGATGCCCTGATAAAAGCTCACGGCGGTCGGCGCCGACAGCAGCAGGGTCGTGGTCGAGGATCCGCCCGCGGCCGTCCGCGTCTCCTCGATCAGCCGTTTGCCGATGCCCTGGCCCTGGCAGGCCTTGTCGACGGCGAGATCGGAGAGATAGCAGCAGAAGCAAAAATCGGTCAGCGAGCGGGCGAAGCCCACCAGCCGGCCGTCCTGGCGCGCCGTCACGATCAGGTTGGCATGGGCCAGCATGCGCTCGACCCGGCCGCGGTCGTCGATCGGGCGGTTGAGCCCTGATTTGCGCACGACGTCGATGTACTCATCCGCACCGAGATAATCTTCGCGGGCGTAAACGGTGTTCATTCGGTCAACCATCTCCTGAGGGCTGTGCTGACATCGTCCGGCTTCTCCAGCGGGCTCACGTGCCCACATTCCTCCAGCACGACCAGCCGCGAGGTCGAGATATCGGCCGCCATCTCCTCGGCGCGGACAAGCGGCGTCGCCTGATCCTGACGGCCGACGATCACCACGGTGGGAATCTCGATATCGACGAGCAGCGGCCGGCTGTCGGGTCGGGCGATGATGGCCTGCTGCTCGCGCAGGAAGCCGTCGGCGCCGACCTCCAGGGCCATGTCGAGGATGGGCTGGGTGATGGCCGGATCGTCGAGATGGGCGTTGTAGACGATCTGCGGCAGGAGCGAGCGCTGCACGCCATGGAAACGGCCGATGTGGGTCTGGTCCATCAGACCGTGGCGGTGCGACGTCGATTCCGGTGAGTCGGGTGTAGCCTGGGTGTCGATCAGCGCCATCCGTTCGACGCGCTCGGGCGCCTGCCGCATGATCTCGAAAGCGACGTAGCCGCCCATCGAGAAGCCGCAGAGCGCGAAGCTTTGCGGCGCGGCGGCAAGTACCGCCTTTGCCATGGCGCCCATTGTGTCGTGATGCCAGAGCTCGGGCACGATGCAGTCGGCGATGTCGGAAAGCGCCTCGATCTGGTGCTCGAACAGCCGGCGGGTGTTCAGCAGGCCGGGCAGCAAAACGAGTGTCGTCCGGGGCGTCGTTCGGGGCATCGCCGATTGTCAGATCTGGATCTGGTTGCCCAGTTCGATAGCCCGGTTCGGCGGGATACGGAAGAAGGTCTTGGTGGCCGAAGCCGACTGGAAGAGCGAGATGAACCAGTCGCGCCGCCATCTGCCAAGCCTCGAATGCTGGCTCGGCACCAGGGTCTCGCGGCCGAGGAAGAAGCTGGTCTCCATCTCGTCGTAGGCGATGCCGTGCGGCCGGCAGGCGCGCAACGCCTCGGGCACGTCGGGCTGCTCGGTGAAGCCGTAGCGGGCGATCACCGTATAAAAGCCCTTGCCCAGGCGGTCGCACTCCACACGGTTGGCGGCCGGCACGCGCGGCACGTCCATGGTATCGACCTGGAGGATGACGATGCGCTCGTGCAGCACCTTGTTGTGCTTGAGATTGTGCAGGAAGGCGGCCGGCGTGCGGCTGGCGTCGGCGGTCAGGAACACCGCGGTGCCGGCGACCCGATCGGGCACGCGCGCCATGCGCCCGAGGAATTTGCGCAGCGGCAGCGCACCCTCGCTGACCTCGGTGGCGACCAGCGCCCGTCCGCGCCGCCAGGTGGTGATGGTGAAGTAGATGAAGGCCGCGACCACCAGCGGCAGCCAGCCGCCATCGGGGATCTTGAGCGCGTTGGCGATGAAGAAGGCGAGGTCGGGAACGGCCAGCAGGCCGAACACCGGGACAGCGAGCGGCCACGGCCAGCGCCACACCAGGATCGCCACCGCCATGGCGAGGGTGGCGTCGACTAGCATGGCGCCGGTGACGGCCAGACCATAGGCGCCGGCCAGCGCGCCCGACGAGCCGAAGCCCACCACCAGGGCGATCACGCCGCCCATCAGGATCCAATTGACGCGCGGGATGTAGATCTGGCCGATCGCCGTCTCCGACGTGTGCTGGATCTCCATGCGCGGCAGGTAGCCGAGCTGGATCGCCTGTCGCGTCAGCGAGAACACCCCGGTGATGACCGCCTGCGAGGCGATGACGGTGGCCAAGGTCGAGAGCACCACCAGGCCGATGATGTAGTCCTGCGGCACCAGGGCGAAGAACACCTGATGGACGTCCTCGGGACTGGCGATGATCAGCGCGCCTTGGCCGAAGTAGTTGAGCAGCAGGCCGGGCATGACCAGCCCGAGCCAGGCCAGCCGGATCGGTTTCCTGCCAAAGTGGCCCATGTCGGCGTAAAGCGCCTCCGCGCCGGTGACCGCCAGCACGATCGAGCCGAAGGCCCAGAAGATGCCCAGGCCCTGGTCGGCGATGATGCGATAGGCGTAGATCGGGTTGACCGCCAGCAGCACGGCGGGATGCTTGGCGACCTGCCAAAGGCCGAGCACGCCCAGCACGACGAACCACAGCAGCATCACCGGGCCGAACAGCCGGCCGACGTCGGCCGTGCCGCGCGACTGCAGGATGAACAGCCCGACCAGGATCAGGAGCGCCAGCGGCACCACTAAGGGCGTGAAGGCCGGCGCCACGGCGGACAGACCCTCGACGGCGCTCATCACCGAGATCGCCGGCGTAATGATGGCGTCGCCGTAGAACAGCGCCAACCCGACCACGGCGAACAAGGTGATGGCGCCGCGGATATGGCGGCTGTGGCCGTTCAGTCCGTGCGTCGCCAGGGTCGCCAGTGCCAGCACGCCGCCCTCGCCCTTGTTGTCGGCGCGCATGATCAAGGTGACGTATTTGACGGTGACGGTGAGCGTGATCGCCCAGAACAGCACCGACAGCACGCCCAGCACGTGCTCGGGCGTCGGCGCCATGCCGCTGCCGTGCAGGAAGGATTCGCGAAGGGCGTAGAGCGGGCTGGTGCCGATGTCGCCGAACACCACGCCCAGCGCGCCCACCAGCAAGCCGGCGGCGGCCTTGCTGTGGGGCGGAGTCGCGGTGTCGGCGGCGGACGATGGTGTAAGGGTGGCAGGGGCCATGAGGTCGAACGCCGCCAACGACGGCGGCGGCGCGACGGTTTGCGCCCCCGCTTTCCGCCTGTCAACGCGCCAAATCGGGGCCAGTTGCGACGAATGGGCTTGACTTGGGCCTGGCCAAAAGGCGGCGTTGGCGCATGGCCGAGCTTGCCTCCGACTTTGGCGATGTCAGCAATCCGCGCCTGTATCGCGAAGATTCGTGGCGTCCGCACTTTGCGCTGATGCGGCGCCAAGACCCGGTCCATCGCCACGAGGAGAGCCCCTACGGGCCCTATTGGTCGGTGACGCGCTACGCCGACATCATGCGGGTCGAGCTCGATCCCGCGACCTATTCGTCGGCCTCCGAGCTCGGCGGTATCCAGATCGCCGACCAACCCAAGGGCCAGGAACTTCCCAACTTCATCCGCATGGACCCGCCGCGCCATACCGCGCAGCGCAAGACGGTGGCGCCGATCGTGGCGCCCTCCAACCTCGCCAACATGGCGGCGACGATCCGCCGGCGCACCGCGTCGGTGCTCGACGGTCTGCCGCGCGGCCAGCCGTTCGACTGGGTCGACCGCGTCTCGACCGAGCTCACCGCCATGATGCTGGCGACGCTGTTCGACTTTCCCTGGGAGGACCGCCGCAAGCTTACCCATTGGTCGGACGTCGCCATCGCCAATATCGAGGCCGACGATGCCGTGGTGAAAAGCGAGGCCGAGCGCATGGCCGAGCTCAGGCGGATGGGTGAGACGATGGCGGCGCTATGGCAGGAGCGGGCGTCGCAGCCGCCCAAATTCGACCTGATCTCGATGATGGCCCACGCCGAGGCGACCCAGAACATGCCGCTCAACGAGTTCATCGGCACGTTCGGTCTGCTGATCGTGGGCGGCAACGACACGACGCGCAATTCGATGACCGGCGGGCTGATCGCGGTGCTCGACAACCCGGCCGAGCTCGCCAAGGTCAAGGCCGACGCCGGCCTGCTCGACAGCCTGGTGGCGGAAATCATCCGCTGGCAGACGCCGGTGATCCACATGCGCCGCACGGCCACGCGGGACGCCGAGCTTGCCGGCAAGTCGATCAAGCAGGGCGACAAGGTGGTGATGTGGTACGTCTCGGGCAATCGCGACGAGGCGGCGATCGAGGAGCCCGAACGCTTCAGGGTCGGCCGACCCAAGGCGCGCCAGCATCTCGCGTTCGGCGCCGGCATCCATCGCTGCGTCGGCGACCGGCTGGCCGAGATGCAGCTAAAAATCCTGTGGGAGGAGATCCTGAAGCGCGACCTCGCGCTCGAGGTCGCCGGTCCGCCGGTGCGGCTCTACTCCAACTTCATCCGCGGCATTCGTTCGCTGCCGGTGGTCATCCGCGCCTAGGCTTTTTCGCTGCCTTGGCCGGCAGCGTCTCGACGTGGGCGACGGCGCGCTTGAGCCAGACGCCGAGCTTCCTTTTGTTGGCGACGATGCCCGGCGGCAGCACGATATATTCGCGCATCGGCCGTCCACCCGGCGCGAACGGCTTGGCGCCGGCCTCGACGACGGCCTTGACGCGATCGGCTTCGGACAGCCGCACCATCATCTGGTCCTGGAACAGTCCCGACAGCAGGTTGCCGTTCAGGAAGGCACAGGGATAGCCGAACATCTGCCGGCGCACGACGCCCGGCTTGCCCGCGATCGCGGCATCGAAGGTGGCGACCAGGCCGGGCGGCGATTTCTTCCAAGTGCCTTTCATGGGCCGTTCCTCACGTGCCGACGTGTCGTCCAGCGAGCGCGGGTTCGCCCTTGCTGTTTCCCGCTCGCGCGCCGGATGCTAGCGTTGCCTGTCTTGTTTGGACATCCACCTTTGGGAGGTAACGATGAAGCTCTATTACATGCCCGGCGCGTGCTCGATCGGCATCCACGTCCTGCTCGAGGAGATCGGCAAGCCCTATGACCTGCACAAGATCGACGGCGCCAAGCAGGAGCAGTACGGGCCGGACTTCGTCAAGCTCAACCCCAAGTCCAAGGTGCCGACCCTGCAGCGCGACGACGGTTCGGTGCTGACCGAGTTCCCGGCGATCGCCACCTGGCTGGCCCGCAAGAACCCGGACAAGGGCCTGCTGCCGTCCGATCCCGACGGCGAGGCGCGCGCGCTCGAAGCCATGGATTATGTCGTCTCGACCATGCACATGCAGGGCTTCTCGCGCATGTTCCGGCCGGTCAACTACGCGCCGACCGAAGCCGATCACGACAAGGTCAAGGCGCGCGGCAAGGAGATCATGGAAAAGGGCCTGGCGCTGATGGACAAGGCGCTGGAGGGCAAGGAGTACGTCACCGGCAAGTTCTCGGTCGCCGATGCCGCGCTCTTCTATGTCGAGTTCTGGGCGTCGGCCCCCATGAAGATGCCGCTGCCCAAGAACTGCGCCGCCCACTACGAGCGCATGAAGAACCGGCCCGCGGTCAAGCGCGTGCTGGAGCAGGAAGGCCTCGCCGCCGCGGCGTAGGTCATTGGACCGCGGGCCGGAGGCCCGCGGTCCCCTCATTCCTCCTCGCGGCTTGCGCGGGGACCGGCGTTTGCGTGGCGGCTTGCCGGCATCGGCGTCATTGACGCTGCCGGAAGGCCGCCCGCTAATCGGGCGACATGTCCGCGGCGCTGCTCTACGGCCTCGTCATCGGGTCGGCGATCGCCCACGCCGTCTGGAACGGGCTGGTGAAGTCGGCCGGCGATCGCACGCGCACCATGGTGGCGATCCGGACGGCGGGGCTGGTGCTCGGCCTCGTGGCATTGCCGTTCGTCGATTGGCCCGCGCCGGAGAGCTGGAAATGGCTGGCTCTCACCGCCGCCGTGATGTTCGCCTACTACGCGCTGCTGATTCGCTCCTATGGCGCGGGCGACATGAGCGTCGTCTATCCCCTGGCGCGCGGGCTGGCACCGGTGCTGACGACCATCGCGGCCTTCCTGGCGATCGGCGAGACGCTGAGCACGGGCCAGATCGTCGCCGTCGTCCTGATCTCGCTCGGCATCATGGCCTTGTCGTTCGGCGCCGGTGCGAGCCGTCACGCGGTGGGCTTTGCGCTGGCGACCGGCGTCGCCGTCGCCACCTACAGCTTCTTCGCCGGGCTCGGTGTGCGCACCGCCGGCACGGTGCTGGGCTTCCAGGCCTGTCTCGAGATCGTCACCGGGCTCGGCATGGTGGGCTACGCCTTGCTGGCGCGCCGCGCCGACCTTTCAGGTTATGCCCGCCGTCACGGCGCCGTCGGCCTGCTGGCCGGCGCGGTGTCGGTGCTGGGTTTCCTGGCCTATCTGGTGGCGGCCAGAAGCCTGCCGCTCGGTCCGGTGACGGCCTTGCGCGAGACCAGCGTGATCTTCGGCGCGGTGCTGGGCACGATCGTGCTCAGGGAGGGCTTCGGCCTGCGCCGGATCGGCGCGGCGGTGCTCGTCACGAGCGGGATCATGCTTCTCGCCGTCTTGCGCTGAGGTAATCTGGCGATATGTCGCTGCCCGCCGCGCTAAAGAGCCGCCTGCGCCTGCCGCTGATCGCGGCGCCGATGTTCCTGGTGTCGGGGCCGGCGCTGGTCAAGGCCGCGTGTCGCAGCGGCATCATCGGCTCGTTCCCGACCGCCAACTGCCGCACCGTCGAGGAGCTCGACCGCTGGCTGGCCGACATGAGCGACGATCTATTGCGCGCCGCCCACGAAACCGGCCGCGCGCCGGCGCCGCTTTGCCCCAACCTGATCGTGCATCGCTCCAACCCGCGGCTGGCCGACGATCTGGCCGCCGTCCTGCGCCACAAGGCGGAGCTGGTGATCACGAGCGTCGGGTCGCCCGAGCCGGTGCTGAAACCGCTGAAGGATGCCGGCTGCCTGGTGCTGGCCGACGTCGCCTCGATGCGCCATGCCGAGAAGGCGGTGGCGGCCGGCGTCGACGGGCTGGTGCTGTTGACCGCCGGCGCCGGCGGGCAGACCGGCTGGGTCAATCCCTTCGCCTTCGTGCGCGCCGTGCGGACGTTCTGGGACGGCATCGTGGTGATGGCGGGCGGCATGGCCGACGGCCAGGCGGTGGCGGCGGCGCAAACGCTGGGCTGCGACTTGGCCTACATGGGCACCAAGTTCATCGCCACCCGCGAGAGTCTCGCCAAGGAGTCGTATAAGCAGATGCTGGTCAAAAGCCGGCTCGACGACGTGCTGCTGACCCGCGCCTTCACCGGGCTCGAGACCAACATGCTGCGCCCCTCGATCGAAGCGGCGGGGCTCGATCCCGACGATCTGCCGGTGCGCGGCGCCATCGACATCGCCAAGGACATCAATGCCGCCGAGCGCGACAAGCCGGATGCCAAACGCTGGAAGGACATCTGGAGCGCCGGGCATTCGGTGTCGGGCGTCTCCGACATCCCGTCGGTCGCCGAGCTGGTCGAGCGAACCGAAGCGGAATACCGCTCGGCGCGTCAGGGCGCCTGAACGCCTAAGCCGCAATGTGGCCGATGCGGGCCTTGGCCAGCATGGCGTTCAGCGGGGCGATGTCGCGGGCGACCAGCGCGTCGAGCTTGGCGATCTGTTCGTCGATCTTGCCCATGATCTCCTGCGACACCGCCCGGGTTTGCGTGGTCGGTGCGGCGTCGGCGGTCGTCGTCATGGCGATCATGTCGAGCAGCGTGTCGTTGAGACCGGCCGGATGGCGCAGCACGTCGCGCGCTGACATGCGCTTGGGATCGACCAGGATGCTCTCGATGGCCGACAGCCGCTCGACGAGCGCCTTGGCGCGGCTCTTCATGCCGCGCTGCGGCTTGCCCGCGTTGCCGCCGAGCTCGCCAAGCTGGCGCTTCATCGTGCGCAGCCGGTTGACCGCCGCGTTGAGCTTCGAGAGCGACGCGATCAGCTCCTTGTGCAAGGCGAACTGCGCGGCGTAGGCGGTGGCCGAGGTGCCCAGCCGCGGGTCCTTGGCGACGGTGAATTTCGCCGACCACGACTTGTCGCCGACGGCCAGATCGACAGCGTAGGCGCCGGGAACGACCGCCGGCCCGGACGGGTTCTCGGGATCGGGCACCAGGGGCTTGGGCCGCGGCGGGGCGAGCGCGGGATCGAGCTTGGTCGGTCCGGGATATTTCAGATCCCAGACAAAGCGGTTGAGCCCGCGCTTGGTGCCCGGCCGGCGCTGCGGCGGGGCCGCCTTGTCGTCGCTGCTGTAGGCCACGATCTTGCGGCCGGCGCTGTCGCGGACGGTGAGCACGACCGGCTTGGTGGCGTCCTCGGCGAGCCAGTAATAGACGATGGCGCCGTTCGGCGGGTTCTCGCCGACGTCGAGAAACTCGCGGCCCTTCGAGCCGTCGGCCTTGTCGATCACCAGCATGCTGCCGTCGACGCCGAACGCGGGACCGTAGGCGATGCCGCCGCGGACGTTGGCGCCGGCGCTCCAGTGCAGCTTGGTGCGGATGGCCGTGCGCGGCGTGAACAGGCGGGTGCTCTTGCGGCCGTCGGCCATGCCGCGCAGCGCCGTCACGTCGTCGAGGACCCAGAACGAGCGGCCGTGCGTGGCGGCTATAAGGTCGCTGTCCTTGAGCTTGAGGTCGTACACCGGCACGACCGGAAAGCCGCCGGCCATGCGCGTCCAGTGCGCGCCGTCGTCGAGGCTGAAGAAGACGCCGGTCTCGGTGCCGATATAGAGCAGGCCCTTGCGCACCGGATCGGCGCGCACGACGCGGGTGATCTCGCCCGCCGGCAGGTCGCCCTTGATCGACTTCCAGCTCCGCCCGCCGTCGCTGCTCTTGAACAGGTACGGTTTGTAGTCGGCCAGCTTATAGCGCGTCGCGGCGAGGTAGATGGTGTCGGCGTGGTGCGCCGAGAGCTCGACGCAGCCGACATAGGCGAGCTCCGGCAGCGCCTTGGGCGTCACGTTCTTCCACGCCTTGCCGGCGTCGCGCGTCACATGCACCAGCCCGTCGTCGGTCGAGGCCCAGATCTCGCCGCGCCGGTGCGGCGATTCGACGACGCAGGCGCAGGTCGCGTGGACTTCGGCGCCGGCGCTCTCGCGGGTGATGTCGCCGCCGGAATGGCCCTGGCGCGAGCGGTCGTTGAGGCTGAGATCGGGCGATATCTTCTCCCAGTCCATGCCCTCGTTGCGGGTGCGGAAGACGCAGTTGCCGCCGACATAGAGCGTGTCGGGATCGTGCGGCGAGAACGCGATCGGGTAGGTCCAGGCGAAGCGGTATTTGAGGTCCTTGGGCGAGACGCCGGTCGATTCCTCGGGCCACACGTTGACGAGCTGGATCTGGCGCGTGCGATGGTCGTAGCGCTGCAGCGCGCCGCTGCCGCCCGGACTCGAACCGATGGCGCCGATATAGACGATGTTGTGGTCCTTCGGATCGACGGCGATGAAGCCGCTCTCGCCGGTGCCGGGATAGGTGCAGTCGGCCAGCGTGATGACGCCCCATTCGGAAGCGCTCGGCACGGCGATCGAGGTGTTGTCCTGCTGCGTGCCGTAGACGCGGTAGGGATACTGGTCGTCGATGTCGAGGCGGTAGAACTGCGCGGTCTTCTGGTTGTAGATCGTCGACCACGATTGGCCGCCGTTGAACGAGATGTTGGCGCCGCCGTCATTGCCCTCGATCATGCGGTTGGGATCGTTGGGGTCGATCCACAGGTCGTGGTTGTCGCCGTGGCGCGTCGTGATCTCGGCGAAGCTCGTGCCGCCGTCGGTCGACTTCCACATCTGCAGGTTGGTGACGAACACGGTGTCGGCGTGGCCGGTGTCGGCGAAGACGTGGGTGTAATACCAGGGCCGGTGCATCAGGTCGCGGTTGGTCGAGGTCAGCACCCAGCGCTCGCCGTAATCGTCGGAGCGGTAGAGGCCGGTCTTGTCGCCCTCGGCCTCGACCAGCGCCCACACGCGACCGGCACGCACCGGCGACACGGCGACGCCCAGCTTGCCGAGCGGCCGCTCGGCGAAGCCCGGCTTGCCGGAAACCTCTTCCCAGGTGTCGCCGCCGTCGCGCGAGCGGAACAGGCCGCTGCCCGGTCCGCCGCTCGACACGTTCCAGAAGTTGCGCCGCGCCTCCCAGAACGCCGCGAACAGGATGCGCGGGTTGTTGCGGTCCATCGAGATCTCGACCGCGCCCGCGACGTCGCTGCGATAAAGCACCTTCTCCCAGCTCTTGCCGCCATCCTTGGAGCGGAACACGCCACGCTCGCGGTTGGGGCCGAACACGTCGCCCAGAGCGGCGACGTAGACGAGGTCGGGATTGGTCGGGTGCACGCAGATGCGGCCGATGAACTTGGTCTGCTTGAGGCCGCTATGACTCCAGGTGCGGCCGGCGTCGGTCGATTTGTAGATGCCGTCGCCATAGGAGACGTCGAGGCGGATCGCCGTCTCGCCGGTGCCGGCGTAGATCACGTTGGAGTCGGAGGGCGCCACGGTGATCGCGCCGAGCGCCGCCGAGCTCATGAAGCCATCCGACACGCAACGCCAGAACACGCCGCCATCGACCGTCTTCCAGATGCCGCCGGCGCACGCGCCGAAATAGAACGTCATGCGGTCGTGCGGATCGCCCGACACGGCGACGACGCGGCCGCCGCGCGGCGGGCCGATGCAACGCCATTTCAACGCGTCGGGGCCCGACAAGGCGGGCGTAGGTGTGTTCTGGGGCATGAAGGGGGCGCCGATCTCCAACGTGAAAGCCGGCGCGACCGTAAGTCAGGGATGCGCGGCAAGGCAACCGCGCTCCTGTGCGTCATACGCCTGTGCGGGCCCCTTGTGGTCAGTGCAGCTCGTAGAGGCCGCTGGCGAACTTGTACTCGGCCGGCTTGATCAACCGGGTGTTGGCCACCCGCACCCGATGCAGCTTGCCCTCGAGATTGCGCTGCCAGAAATCGAGGAAGCGGGTGAGGTTGGGAAATTGGGGGGCCAGATCCAGGTTTTGCCAGACGAAGCTTTGAAGAACGTGCGTGTGATCGGGCATCCAGTAGAGGATTTCGGCGGTCGTGATGCGGTAGTCATTGAGTTGCGCAACAAAACTACGATCCATCGAGCACTCCTTGACACAACACTCTCAAAGGAATAATCACGCACCTTCGACGAAAAACCAACAAAATTCGTTGCACATCAACGGGTTATCAGCACTCTCTCGCGATTGCTGCCAGTGCGAAGTGACTTTGTTCCTGCAGCTTGACTCGCGCTGCCCATACCCCTAAATCCCGTGCGCCGTTGGCACTCTCCCTAGGAGAGTGCTGATAGCAATCCATTCATCGCGGCCAGCAGGCCGCGGCAGGCTCAACCAGGGATCATTGGAGGAAGAACCATGAAGTTCCGTCCGCTTCACGACCGCGTCGTGGTCAAGCGTGTCGAGGAAGAAGGCAAGACCAAGGGCGGCATCATTATTCCGGACACCGCCAAGGAAAAGCCGATGGAAGGCGAGATCATCGCCGTCGGCCCGGGCGCCCGGGATGAAAAGGGCACGCTCGTTCCGCTCGACGTCAAGAAGGGCGACCGCATCCTGTTCGGCAAGTGGTCCGGCACCGAGATCAAGCTCGATGGCGATGATCTCCTGATCATGAAGGAGTCCGACATCATGGGGATCATCGAAGGTCCCAGCGCCGCGGTCCGCAAGGCCGCCTGAGCGCCACCATCCATCCAATCAACCAACACACATCCAAGAGGGATTGAACAATGGCAGCCAAGGAAGTCCGCTTTAGCGGCGACGCCCGCCAGCGCATGCTGCGCGGCGTCGACATTCTCGCCGACGCGGTCAAGGTGACGCTGGGTCCGAAGGGCCGCAACGTCGTGCTCGACAAGAGCTTCGGCGCGCCGCGCATCACCAAGGACGGCGTCACCGTCGCCAAGGAGATCGAGCTTGCCGACAAGTTCGAGAACATGGGCGCCCAGATGGTGCGCGAAGTGGCCAGCAAGACCAACGACATCGCCGGCGACGGCACGACCACGGCGACCGTGCTCGCCCAGGCGATCGTGCGCGAGGGCGTGAAGTCGGTCGCGGCCGGCATGAACCCGATGGACCTCAAGCGCGGCATCGACCTTGCGGTCGAGGCGGTGGTCGCGGACATCCAGGCGCGCGCCAAGAAGATCACCGGCACCGACGAGGTCGCCCAGGTCGGCGCGATCGCCGCCAACGGCGACAAGTCGATCGGCAAGATGATCGCCGAGGCGATGAAGAAGGTCGGCAACGAGGGCGTCATCACCGTGGAAGAGGCCAAGAGCCTCGAGACCGAGCTCGATGTCGTCGAAGGCATGCAGTTCGACCGCGGCTATCTCTCGCCGTACTTCATCACCAACGCCGACAAGATGATCGCCGAGCTCGAGAGCCCCTACATCCTGCTGTTCGAGAAGAAGCTCTCGGGCCTGCAGGCGATGCTGCCGGTGCTCGAGGCGGTCGTGCAGTCGGGCAAGCCGCTGTTGATCGTAGCCGAGGACGTCGAGGGCGAGGCGCTGGCCACCCTGGTCGTCAACAAGCTGCGCGGCGGGCTAAAAATCGCCGCCGTCAAGGCGCCGGGCTTCGGCGATCGCCGCAAGGCGATGCTCGAGGACATGGCGATCCTGACCGGCGGTCAGCTGATCTCCGAGGACCTCGGCATCAAGCTCGAGAACGTCACGCTCGACATGCTCGGCAAGGCCAAGAAGGTCATCGTCGAGAAGGAGAACACCACGATCGTCGACGGTGCCGGCAAGAAGGCCGACCTCGAGGGCCGCATCAACCAGATCCGTGCCCAGATCGAGGAGACCACCTCGGACTACGACCGCGAGAAGCTCCAGGAGCGCCTGGCCAAGCTCGCGGGCGGTGTCGCCATCATCAAGGTCGGCGGCGCCACCGAGGTCGAGGTCAAGGAGAAGAAGGACCGCGTTGACGACGCCATGCACGCCACCAAGGCGGCGGTCGAGGAAGGCATCGTCGCCGGCGGTGGTGCTGCTCTGCTCTACGCGATCCGTTCGCTCGAGAAGCTGCGTTCGGCCAACGACGACCAGAAGGTCGGCATCGAGATCGTGCGCCGCGCGCTGCAGTCGCCGGTCCGCCAGATCGCCGAGAACGCCGGCTTCGACGGCGCGGTGGTGGCGGGCAAGATGCTCGACCAGAAGGACACCAACTACGGCTTCGACGCCCAGAAGGGCGACTACTGCGACATGGTGAAGTCCGGCATCATCGATCCGGTCAAGGTCGTGCGCACCGCCCTGCAGGACGCCGCCTCGGTGGCGGGCCTCTTGGTGACGACCGAAGCCATGGTCGCCGAGAAGCCGGAGAAGAAGGCCCCCGCGATGCCGCCGGGCGGCGGCATGGGCGGCGACATGGACTTCTAAGTCCAGCCGTCTTCTGAAAGTTGCGGAAGGGCCGGGGCGCAATCCTCGGCCCTCTGTCATTCTGAGCGAAGCGAAGAATCTCATGCCGATTGCGAGCAGCGATGAGATCCTTCGCTACGCTCAGGATGACAGATAAACTCGACTCGATGACCACCCCGCCGATCTCCGTCAAAGCCGTCCTGATTCACAAGGAACATGTGCTGCTGCTCCTGAACGAGCGCGGCGAGTGGGATCTGCCGGGCGGGCGGCCGGATTCGGGCGAAGACCATCGTGTCGCGCTCGAACGCGAAGTGCGCGAGGAGACGGGGCTGTTGGTCGAAGTCGGCGCCGCCCTCGACGAGCACCTGTTCGAGGTGCTGCCGGGGCGCATCGTGCGCATCCTGCCGTTTGCCTGCCGGCTGGTGGGCGGCAGCGACGTCGTGCTGAGCCCCGAGCATCTCGAAACGCGCTGGCTGCCGCTCGGCGAGCTCGGCTTGGTCATCGCCGGCCATCCGCTGCCGGCCTGTTACCTGGGCGCGATCCGCCAGCTGATCGACCAGCCGCGCTCGCCCAGCGCGCGGGTGGTGTGAACCGCGAGGAACCGATCGTGCGCTGCGGCGGCGCCGAGCCACAGCTCGTTCCAGCCATCGAAGGCTTTTAAGGGGTCGGCGAGCGCGAGCTCGCGCGCGACCCGCCAGCCGGTCTGGATCACGAGGACGGCGCCGTCGCGCTCCGTCGTCTCGATGTCCTCGCCTTCGGCGCGCAGGATGGCCGACAGCCAGCGCGCGAAATCCCAGGCGCTTTGCTGGTCGCCGCGCTCGACGTCGGTCGGCAGGT
>Ga0070698_100003594_pt1 | contig 17037 bp, 17 predicted proteins | sample KBSK1502metaG_FD_65477 | JGI IMG/M metagenome (GOLD analysis project Ga0070698, IMG submission 65477) | Corn, switchgrass and miscanthus rhizosphere microbial communities from Kellogg Biological Station, Michigan, USA - KBS K1-50-2 metaG | ecosystem: Host-associated > Plants > Roots >...
CGCGCCGCGAGCAGCGCCAGCTCGGCGTCCCGGATCTCGAACTCGACCTGGGCGACCCCGCGCAGGTGCAGCTCGAGCGTGCGCAGCGCGGACACCAGCAGATCCCGCCCGCCGGGCAGGTCATCCAGCGGCTCGCCGGGACGGTCGTCGGGCGCGGTGCGGCGGACCCCGCGGCGGAACGTGCCGGACGGCGCGAAGGCCCCGGTGGCCGGGTCACGGCTCTCGGCCACCCCGTGCCCGGACGTCTGCGGCGGCCCGACCCGGATCGCCTGCACGTGCAGCGCGAGGCCCAGGTCCTCCGGCACCGCCTGGCCGCGCCGCTGGCGGCGCGCGCGGGGGGACGCCCAGCGGCGCAGCGCCGCCTCCGCCGCCCGCGCGAGCTGCTCGGCTGGGTCGTCCGGGAACGGGGCGCCCGCCGCCGCGCTGAGCTCCAGGAACATCCGGGCGCGCTCGGCCGGGCTGGACGCGGTGTAGTCGGCGTCGGCGAAGCCGTCGCCGGACACGCCCGCGGCGTGCTCGCCCACGTAGCGGACGACCGCGGCGAAGACCGCGTAGATCGCCTCCCCGCTGCCGACGACCTCGTCCAGGGCCGGCGCGGTCGCGGCGGTGATGCCGAGGCCGGGCAGGTCCACCGGTATGCCCATGCCGCCGGCCGCGGGGGTGCTCGCGAGCAGCCGGAACAGCAGCGGGTGCGCCGGGTCGCCGAAGTGCCGCCCGGCCACCTGCTGCAGCAGGCCGATCGCCGCGCGCGCCGCGTCCGGCCGGGTCAGCGACGCCGCCTGCGAGACCGGCACGGTCAGGCCGGGCACCACCGGCAGGCCGAGCGCGACCAGCCGGTCCAGCTGCACCCCGTGCGTTCCCAGCTCGGTCTCGTCCAGGCCCCGGCCGCGGCCCTGGCCGTACGGAACGAAGATCGTCGCTATGGCTTCCGTGCCCGTCATCTCATCCCCACCGCTCCGGCCGGTGACCCCTGGTCAACCGGCGATGGTCCGCTCGTCACCCCAGTACGGTGCCCGCATGGCCTTCTTGTCCGGCTTGCCCATCGCGTTGTAGGCCAGCTCCGGCCGGAACTCGTAGGAGCGCGGCACCTTGTAGGGGGCCAGCCGCTGCCGGCAGTAAGCCTCCAGCTCGGCCGGGTCCGGCCGCTCCCCGGCGGGCACGACGAGCGCGAGCAGGCTCTCGCCGAGGTCGGGGTGCGGCACGCCGATGACCGCGACCTCGGCGACGGCCGGGTGCCCGGCGAGCACCTTCTCGCTCTCCGCCGGGTACAGGTTCACCCCGCCGGACACCACCATGTCGGCGATCCGGTCGGTGATGTAGACGTAGCCGTCGTCGTCCACGTACCCGACGTCGCCGAGCGTGAAGACCCCCGGCGCGATGTACGCGCTCCTGGTCTTCTCCGGGTCCGCGTGGTAGCGGGGGCCGCGTCCTTCGGGCGCCCGGAAGCCGAGCACGCCGACCTCGCCCGGCGGCAGCGGCCGGCCGTGCTCGGTCAGCACCACGACCTCGTAGGGCGGCCGGGGGCGCCCGACCGACCCGCGGTGGGCGAGCCACTCGCGCGAGTCGATGCGGCACAGCGTCCCGCTCTCGCTGCCGCCGTAGGACTCCACGAATATCGGCCCGAACCACTCGATCATCGCGAGCTTCGTGCCCGGCGGGCAGGCCGAGCCGGTCTGGCTCACCATCCGCAGGCTGGACACGTCGTACCGGTCCCGCACCTCGGCGGGCAGCGCCAGCAGCCGCTGCATGTGCGTCGGGACCAGGACCGACGAGGTGACGCGGTAGGTCTCGATCAGGCGCAGCACCGCCTCCGCGTCGAACCGGCCGAGGCTGATCACCGGCTCGCCCGCGAGCAGGTGCCGCACGGAGGTGAGCGGCGCGTTGTGCTGGAGCGGCCCGACCACCAGGTGCGGGCCCGGCGGGAAGGCCGACTCGGTGGTGATCGCCGCGACGTACTCGGCGGCGGTCGCCGGCCGGGTCACGGTCCAGCGCACCTCGGCGCCGCGGGCCCGGCCGGTCGTGCCCGACGTGTAAACCAGCGGCGGCCGGGGCGGCCGCTGCCCGGCGTCCGGCGGCGCCGGCGGCGCAGCGGCCAGCCAGTCCCGCCAAGCCACCGCGCCGTCCGGCGCCTCGGTGCCGTGCACGACGAGCACCGGCAGGCCGGCCGCCGCGGCCGCCGCGCGCACGGCGGGCAGGCTGGCCGCACCGGTGATCGCCGCGACCACCCCCGCGTCCGCGTACTGGTCGGCGAGCTCGCCCGCGCGCAGCTGCCGCGAGGTCGCCACCGTGCCGACGCCCACTGTGAGCGCCGCGGCGTGCGCCTCCAGTGTCGGGATCGCGTTCTCGCCCAGGACCGACACGCGCTGCGATCCCCCGGGCGCGGCCGCCAGCATCGCCCCCGCCGCGCGCTCCAGGTCGGCCGCCACCTCGGCCCACGTCCGCGTCCCCGCGTCATCGGCCAGCGCCACCTCCGCGGGCGACTCCTGCGCCCGGGCCCGAACAGCAGCCGTCACGTGCGCTCCTTCGAGCCGGACGATCCGGACTTTCGTATCGTCGGGAGAACCTTTCGGTGAGTCAAGACGGACCTCAGCTCGTGGCCGCGCCCGACAGCGACCGGAACTCCTCGCTGCGGTCGACGAAGTACCGGCGCAGGTCCCGCCCGGACCGCGGGTAGGGCTTGACCGCCTGGCGGAACGCGGCGATGTGCGGGGTCTTGAAGTGCGCGATGAGGTCGTCCTCGCCGGCCCACCGTTCGAAGACCACGATGCGCCCGTCGTGCTCCGGATCCGCAGAGACCGCGTAGCCGAGGCAGCCGGGCTCGTCACGGCTTGCGGCGGCGACCACGGCAAAGTGGCCGAGCACCTGGTCGCGGTGCGGCCCGTAGTCGAGCCAGCCCGCGATGATGAACTCGTCGGCCATGACGCCCCCTCGTAACTAGGGACAGGATAAAGTTACTCCACTATTGCGCGCATGGCCCGTCCTGACGAGGCTTACGGTAAACATCCCACCATGGCGCCGGCGGAGGCATCGTGACAGAGCAGAAATGGATCATCGACACCGTCGCGGGCACGCGGTACCCCGTCTACACCCGGTTGAACGCCAACGACGTCATGCCGGACCCGGTCACCCCGCTCGGCGCGAGCCTGCTGTGGATACCCGAGATCCTGCCGGCCTGGGCGGTCGGCAACGTGCGGCTGCACTCCTTCACCATCGCCGAGATGGAGCCTGACCCCTACCCACCGGTGGGCGGGTTCTTCTACGGCTACCTCTACGTCAACCAGACCTACGTGCGGGTCACCGGGATCCGGGCCGGCATCGGCGCGGATGCGATCGACGCGGCGTTCTTCTCCCACCCGAGCCCGCCGCCGCACCGGGCGAGCCCGAGCGACGTCAACGAGGAGCTGTCGGCCAAGATGGCCGAGCGGGTGCAGTGGACGATGACCACCACCACGATCCCTGAGCTCGAGGAGGAGCGGGAGCTCGCCGACCGGGTCCGGGCACAGCGGCCGGACCTGCGGTCGGCCTCGAACGAGGTGCTGATCACGCTGGCCCGCGCGGCGGCGCCGCTGCAGCGGATCATGTGGGGGCGCGGCTACGTCATCGCCAGCAACCAGGCGGCGATCGGCCCCGGGGTGATCGGCTCGCTGATCGGGCACGAGGACCCGACGCTCACCATCCGGCTGATCGGGCACGCCGGCGACGTGGACTCGGCGCTCCCCTCGTTCGCGCTGTGGGAGCTGTCCCGCGCCGTCCGTGCGGACGCCGGGCTGACCGCCGCGTTCGACCGTGGCGAGGACGGGCTGCTGGACCGGCTGCGCCGGGACCACCCGGAGTTCGCCACCAGGTTCGACACGTTCGTGCACGAGTTCGGCTACCGCGGGCCGAGCGAGTGGGACATCGGCGTGCATACCTGGGAGACCCAGCCGGAGCTGCCGCTTGCGCTCATCGGCCGGCTGCGCCAGCTCGAGGACGACGCCTCGCCCGGCCTGCGTCGCGAGATGCGCGCTACCGACGCGGCCGACGCGCTGCAGCAGGCGCTGAAGATCCTCGGGCCGAACGAGGAGGCGGTGCAGACCCTGCACCTGGCCATCGCGTCGGCCCGCCGCTTCGCCGCCTGGCGCGAGCGCGGCAAGACCAACGCGGTGAAGGTCCTGCACGAGGTGCGGGCGCCGCTGTTCGAGCTCGGCCGGCGGCTGACCGCGCGGGGCGAGCTGGACCACCCGCAGCAGGTCTTCATGGCGCTGGAGAACGAGCTCGACCACCTGGCCACGCACGCCGGCGCGCTGGCCGGCACGCTGCGCGACCGCGAGCGGCAGTGGCGCCAGCTCTTCGACGTCGAGCCGCCGACGTTCGTGGTCGGCGGCGAGCCGATGGCGACCATGGCCGACCTGCCGCGCAAGGGCGGCCGGGCGGCGGCGGCGGTCCGGCCCGGCGACATCCTCGCCGGGGCGCCCGCGTCGGCGGGCGTCGCCCGCGGCCGCGCGCGCGTGGTCACCAACACCGCCCAGATCGCCGCGTTCGAGCCTGGCGAGATCCTCGTCGCGCCGCAGACCGACCCGTCCTGGACGCCGCTGTTCATGGTGGCCGCCGGCGTGGTCGTCGACGTCGGCGCGATGGGCAGCCACGCCATGATCGTCAGCCGGGAGCTGGGCATCCCGTGCGCCGCCGGCGTCACCGACGCGACGGCACGCATCCCGGACGGCACGCTTCTGGAGGTCGACGGATCGTCCGGCAAGGTCACCGTGCTCGACGGCTGACCGCGACGGGGTCTCGGGCCGGGACCTGGCCCGCTCCCGGCCCTGGCCCCGGGTTCATGATCGATGGCGGCTTTGGCCCACCGGTGGGCGTGAAATCGCCAACGATCATGGTGACGTGGCGGCTGGACCTCTGGAGCGCGAGCCGGTGTTGAAATAGGGTGTTTGTAGAGACGTTCACTAGAAACAGTTGCTCTCCAGAAAGCCTTCCGGCCAGATCGCGAGGAGGCCCGGTGGAAACGTTCGATGTGGTCGTGCTGGGAACCGGGGCCGCCGCCCTGTCCGCCGCGGTCCGGGCGGCGGCGGAAGGGGCCAGCGTAGGGCTGTTCGAGAAGGCCGACACGGTCGGCGGCACCAGCGCCTGGTCCGGCGGCATGGTCTGGATCCCGGCGAACCCGCACATGGCCGAGCTCGGCATCCCGGACAGCCGGGAGGAGGCGCTGACCTACCTGCGGTCGCTGTCGCACGGCCTCATCGACATGGACCTCGCGGCCGCGCTCATCGACGCGGGCCCGGAGGTCGTCACCTGGCTGGAGCAGAACACTCCGGTCAGCTTCCAGATCATCAAGGACTTCCCCGACTACCACCCCGAGCACCCCGGCGCCAAGCCGGGCGGCGGCCGGTCGCTGGAGTGCCCGCTGTTCCCGTTCACCGAGCTCGGCAGCTGGCGGGAGCGGGTCACCGTCGGCCCTCAGCTGTCCGGCAACATCATGATGAGCGAGACGAGCCTGGGCCGGGGTGCCCCGCAGGGCGTCGATCCCTCGGAGCTGGAACGGCGCAAGGTCCGCGACGAGCGGGGGGCCGGACAGGGGCTGATCGGGCCGCTGTTGAAGGCGTGCCTGGACCGTGGCATCGAGCCGCGCACGGGGATGCGCGCGGTCGAGCTCGTCCGCGACGGCAGGCGGGTCACCGGCGTGCGGTTCGAGACCGCAGGCGGGCCGGCCGAGGTGGCCGCCACCGGGGGCGTGATCCTGGCGACCGGCGGCTTCGAGTGGGACCCGGAGCTGGTGCGGGCGTTCACCCGCGGCCCGCTGGCCCGCTCCGCGTCCGTGCCGACCAACACCGGGGACGGCCTGCGGATGGCGATGCGAGTGGGCGTGGCGCTCGGCAACATGCGCGAGGCGTGGTGGGTGCCCACGATCGACGTGCCGGTGGGCGGCCGGATGGCCGCCTGGCAGGTCAACGGTGAGCGGACCCGCCCGCACTGCATCATGGTCAACCGCCGGGGCCGCCGGTTCACCAACGAGGCGGCGAACTACAACGCGCTCGGCGCCGCGTTCCACGTGATCGACGTGAGCAGCTTCGAGTACGTTAACCACCCGGCGTGGATGGTGTTCGACCAGCTGTACCTGACCCGCTACGGGCTCGCGGGCTTCAGGGGCGACGGGCCCGCCCCGGACTGGATGACGCAGGCGCCGGACCTGGCGGCGCTCGCCGGGGCCACCGGCGTGCCGGCCGGCGCGCTGGAGCGGACCGTGGCGCGGTGGAACGAGCTGTCCGCGCGGGGCGAGGACGCCGACTTCGGGCGCGGCAACAGCGTGCACGACCGCTGGTGGGGTGACCCGACGCAGGGCCCGGGGCCGCAGGCCACGCTGGGCCCGATCGACACGCCGCCGTTCTACGCGGTGCAGGTCTACGCGGGCGCGCTGGGCACCAAGGGCGGGCCGCGCACCGACGGCAACGGACAGGTGCTGGACGTGGACGGCCGGCCGATCCCCGGGCTGTACGCGGCCGGCAACGCGATGGCCTCGGTCATGGGCATGACCTACGGCGGCGCCGGCGGGACGCTCGGCCCGGCGATCGTGTTCGGCTGCCTGGCCGGCCGGGACGCGGCGGCGGCAGCAACGGCGGCGCGGCCGTGACTGCCGCGTTCGGCTGCCCGGCGAGCCGGCGCGCCGCGGCGGCGGCAACGGCAGCGGCGTCATGACCGCGCGGTTCGACGGCAAGGTCGCGCTGGTCACCGGCGCCGCCGGCGGGATGGGCGCGGCGACCGCGCGGGCGTTCGCCGCGGCCGGCGCGTGCGTGGTCGCCGCCGACATCACCGCCGAGGCCGGCGAGGCCACCGCAGAGGCGATCAGGCGCGAGGGCGGCAAGGCGGTCTTCGTGCGCACCGACGTGTCACGGGCCGGCGATGTCGAAGCGGCCGTCGCGGCCGCGGCCGAGAACTTCGGCGGCCTGGACTGCGCGGTCAACGCGGCCGCGATCGAGACCGAGACCACGCTGCTCGCCGACTGCGACGAGGCGACGTTCGACCGGCTCGTGGCGGTCAACCTCAAGTCAGTCTTCCTGTGCCTGAAGTACGAGATCCGCGCGATGCTCGAGCGCGGCGGCGGGGCGATCGTGAACATCGCCTCGACGAACTCCTTCCGCCCGCTGCCGAAGCAGGCGGTGTACACCGCGACCAAGCACGGGGTCGTGGGGCTCACCAAGACCGCGGCGATCGAGTACGCGGGATCGGGCATCCGGGTCAACGCGATCGCCCCGGGGGCGATCGACACCCCGATGCTGCGCGGCGCGATGGCGGCTCGCGGCTCGCGGGAGGAGGACGTGCTGGCCCGGCTGAGCCTGACCGGCCGGTTCGGGCGGCCGGACGAGATCGCCAGCGCGGCGCTGTGGCTGTGCTCGGACGAGTCCACGAACACGATCGGCCACGTGCTCGCCGTCGACGGCGGCTACCTGGCGCGGTAGCCGGCGGGCCGTGCGTATCGCTTGTGGATAAACGTTTACCGGCAAATTGAGCGAGCGAGGTGGCCGGGAGGAGCGGCCGGGAGCGGCCGGGAGGAGCAGCCGGGAGGGGCCGGGAGGAGCAGCCGGGAGGGGCCGGGAGGAGCAGCCGGGAGGGGCCGGGAGGGCCGGGAGGGCCGGGAGGGCCGGGAGGGCCGGGAGGGCCGGGAGGAGCCGGGAGGGGCGGCGGAGCGGCCGGTCAGGGGCCTGCCAGGGCGGCGGCCATGACTTCGCGGGTGCGCCGGACGGCTAGGGCGGCGGCCGCGGCCACCGGCATGGCCTCTAGGTCGGGGCTGAGCACCTCGGGTCCGACCCAGCTCAGCGCCCCGATCCGGTGCAGCGCGCGGATCGCGGCCACCAGGTCCAGGTCGCCGTCGCCGGGCAGTAGCCGGCGCCTGGTGTCCTCGCGCAGGTTTGGTTGCCGAACGGCTAGCGCGTCATCGATCTGCACGCAGAAGATCCGGTCTCCCGGGATCGAGGCCAGCACGTCGAACTCCGGCTCGCCGCGGTAGAAGTGCCACGTGTCGAACACCAGCCCGCCGTTCGGCCGGCCGGCGCTGCGCACCAGGTCCCAGCCGATCCGCAGGTTGCGCACCAGCGTGAACGGGATGAACTCGAGGTGGACCTGCGCGCCGAAGCCGGCCGCCCGGTCGCACAGCCGGCCGAAGTGACCGGCGAGCTCGGGCAGCGGCACGTCGCTGGTCGCCGTCGCGATCGCCGTCAGCGACGCGACGCCGAGCTCCTCGCACATCCGCAGCGCGTCGTCCGCGCTGACCCCGGCGAACCGGGACGGCGATGGCTGGCTGTCGGGGTACCAGTTCATCACCGGGTCGACGATAAGCTCGAGGCCGAGGTCGCTGGCCTGCCGCCGGATGTCGGCGGCCGTCGTGCCGGCCCGCGCGGCGCGCAGCACGTCGGGCGGGCTGAGCGTCACCCGCTGGCAGCCCGTCGCCGCCGCGGCGGCGAACCGCTCGGGCAGCGGCGAGCCGAACCCGACGGTGCCTGCCCACAGGATGTACCCGGACCCATCCGGGCCGGGAGCGCTGGCGTTCAGGGGGATCACCTCACGCAGGCCCGGGCGCCGCCCGGCGTCCGGGCGGCCCCGGCCTATGCTCGACGGAGTAGCCAGAGTCTATAATTTGAGTCCGGCTATAGTAAGTACTCGGACGGAGGCGAGCCCGTGGGGACTGTGTACCGCGTGGAAGAGCGCGCCAAGCGGACCACGCTGTGGTACGACCTCGTCCTGGACGACCCGCACCCCCCGCCGGAGTACCTGCGCGAGCACGTCCCGTACGAGCCGGTCAGCACGCAGATACCGGTGTCCCGGTACACCAGCCGGGCGTGGCACGAGCTCGAACGCCAGCACTTGTGGCGCAAGGTCTGGCAGATGGCCTGCCGCGAGGAGAACATCCCCGACGTCGGCAGCTACGTCGTCTACGAGATCGCCGGCGACTCCTACCTCGTGGTGCGCACCCGCGACGGCATCAAGGCCTACGTCAACGCCTGCCTGCACCGCGGCCGCGCGCTCAAGGACTTCAACGGGCGGTGCAGCGAGTTGCGCTGCAGCTTCCACGGGTTCACCTGGCGGCTGGACGGCAGCCTGCGGTACACCCCGGCGCCCGCCGAGTTCCCCGAGATCGAGGCCGACCGCGACGCGTGGCGGCTGCCGGAGGCCAAGGTGGGGCTGTGGGGCGGCTTCGTGTTCATCAACCCGGACCCGGGGGCGCAGCCGTTCGGAAAATTCCTGGGGACGCTGCCCGATCACTTCGCGCGCTGGGACTTCGACCACCGGTACCTGCAGGCACACGTGGCGAAGAAGATCCGGTGCAACTGGAAGGTGGCGCAGGAGGCGTTCGACGAGGGGCTGCACCTGGGCGCCACGCACCCGCAGTCCGCGCCCTACGTCGGCGACGCCAACGCCGCGGTCGACGTGTACGGGAACTACGCGCGGCAGATCAGCCCGTCCGGCACCCCGATCGAGGACCTGCCGGGGGACGCGCTCGAGGCGGACATACTCAAGCGGATGCTGGACGTGCGCGAGGGCGAGGACCTGCCGATCCCGTTCTCGCAGCGCAGCACGGCGCGCGACGCGATGGCCGAGGCGGGCCGGGAGCGCTGGCGGCAGGTGCTCGGCGACGAGGCGGACGACATCAGCGACGCCGAGCTCGTCGACCACTGGAACTACGCTGTGTTCCCCAACCTGCACCCCTGGGGCGGGTACAACCGGATCGTGTACCGGTTCCGGCCCAACGGCGACCGGCACGACGAGTCGATCTTCGAAGTGATGTTCCTGACCCCGTTCCGGGGCGAGCGGCCGCCGGTCGCGCAGGTCACGCACCTGGACTTCCACGAACCGTGGACGAACGCTGCCGAGCTGCAGACGCTCGGCCTGGTCATGGAGCAGGACACGTTCAACATGGAGTCGGTGCAGCGCGGGCTGCAGACGACCCGGCGCCCCTACGTCACCACCTCGAGGTTCCAGGAGGGCATGATCACGTGGCGGCACGACCTTCTGACCCGGTGGATCGGCGAGGACCCGACGGCGCCGACGCCGTGACCCCGCCCGCACCGCCCGCGGGCGCGATCCGGCACCCGCTAAACCCGAACGCCTACTACGTGGGCGACGGCGACGGGACGGTGCGCGTGACCATGGGGACCCGGTGGGGCAGGTTCGGGCCCAACGGCAGGTATCTGGAGGGCACACTGTTCGAGGCCGACCCGGAGCTGTGCGTCTGGGTGTCGGCGCCACGGCCGTCGGGCCATCACCGGATCAGCCGGGTGCTCGACATGCCGTCCGAGCGCTAGCGCGGCGGCCGGCGGGCGGGCGGTAGTGCAGCCGGGCGAGCGGGCCGCGGCCGCCGAGGCGATCCGGCAGGCGGTGCTGCGCTACTGCCGCGGGGTCGACCGGCTGGACGAAGATCTGATGCGCAGCGCCTACCACGACGACGCCACCGACGACCACGGCGTGTTCGCGGGGGCCGCGGCTGACCTGTGCGCGCGGGTGGTCAGGTCGCACCGCCGCTACGACGCGACCATGCACTGCGTGCTCAACCACGCGATCGACTTCAGCGGCGACACCCAGGCCACCGGCGAGGTCTACAACGTCACCTACCTGCTGCGCAGCGCCGGCGGCGGGCGCACGCTCGACACCTGGTGGGGCCGCTACCTCGACCGGTACGAGTGCCGCGACGGCCGGTGGGCCATCGCGCACCGGGCGTGCGTGCACGAGTGGACGCGCAGTGAGCCGCTCGGCGACGCCATGCCCATCGAGGCGGACCGGTTCCGGCAGGGGCGCGAGGACCGGGGCTGACCGCGTGACGGGCGTGGCTCGCCCGGGCTGCGGGGCGGCCGTGGGTCAGCGGGGGCGCGCCGATGGCTCAGCGGGGGCGCGCCGACGAAGTCGTGCCGCGCACCCGGACCGGGTCGGTGACGCCGTCCCACTCCCCGTGCGAGGCGCGGAACAGCTCGAACAGGTCGTAGATCACCTGGTTCGCGCCGTGCAGCTCGACGAAGCAGCCGATCTCCTCGCGGCAGTCGATGTAGGCGACGTTCACGTAGGACCACAGCGTGGACGCGACCTCGAATCCGGCCGCCTCGAACCGCCTGACCTCGGCGGCGTGCTCGGCCTCTGGGACGAGCACGGCCACGTGATGGAACCCTTCCTCGCCCGGGGCGTACATGTCGCGGTAGATCGACGGCGTGGCGCTGTCCTGCTGGATCAGCTGCACGTGCGTCGGCCCGGTCCCGCCAAAGGCGTAGTGCAGCGGCTCGTCCCACGGCTGGCCGCGGTAGGTGTGGTCCCGGCCGTAGTGATCACGGCTGAGCCAGAACGGCCCCGCGCCGGTCGTCTCGGTCCAGCGCCGCATCGCGGCGTCGATGTCCTTGACCACGTAGGCGTGTTGCAGGATCGGGTACCGGATGAGCGGCACGAGGTCCACCTTCCTGACGCGTCGTGACGTGGCGGCCGTCAGTCGGCGGCCTGCGGCAGGCACAAGCCGACCTCCATCACGGTCTCCTACTGGCTGCTTAGTTTATGAATACGGTCTTTAGATACTGACACATCGGCGGCGGCGGGGTAACTTCGGGACTGACGAGCTGGGCCGGCCCGGGAGGTTCGCTGTGGAGGTTCGGAAGGAACTCTGGATCGGGGGGCACTGGGTCGAGCCGGAGGCCGACGGCAGCATCGAGGTCACCGACAGCCGGACCGAGGAGGTCATGGGCAGCGTGCCGCGCGGGGGCGTGCGGGACGCCGAGCGGGCGGTCACGGCGGCCCGGGCCGCCTTTCCCGCGTGGTCGGGGTCGGCCGTGCCGGAACGGGCCGGCGTGCTGCGGGCCATCGCGGACGGCCTGGCGGCGCGGACCGAGCAGCTCGCGGAGACGATGAGCCGCGAGGTCGGCACGCCGATCGCCACCTCGCGCCGCGTGCAGGTCGGCCTGGCGGCGGACGTGTTCCGGTCGATGGCCGACATCGTCACCGAGTTCCCGCTGGAGATGGGCCTCGGCAGCTCGGTGCTGATCCGGCAGCCGGCCGGCGTGGTCGCGGCGATCACGCCGTGGAACTACCCGCTCTACCAGCTCGCGGCCAAGCTGGCTCCCGCGCTGGCCGCGGGCTGCACGACGATACTCAAGCCGGCCGGGGCCGCGCCGCTCGCCGCGTTCGCGCTGGCCGAGATCATCGACGCGCTCGGCCTGCCGCCGGGCACGGTCAACCTGGTCAGCGGGCCGGGCAGCGAGATCGGCGAGCTGCTGGCCGGCCACCCGGGCGTCGACATGGTGAGCATCACCGGCTCGACGCAGGCCGGGGTGCGGGTCGCGCGGGCGGCGGCGCGGACGGTCAAGCGGGTGACGCTGGAGCTAGGCGGCAAGTCGCCGTTCATCCTGCTCGACGACGCCGACCTGGCCGCCGCGCTGCCGGTCGCCGTGCGCAGCTGCTTCGTCAACAACGGCCAGACCTGCTCGGCGCTGACCCGGCTGATCGTGCCGCGCGAGCTGATGGGCGATGTAGCGGACGGCCTGGCCGGCCTGGTCGGCGGCATGCGCGTCGGCGACCCGCTCGAGCCGGAATCCGAGCTCGGCCCGCTGGTCACGGCCGGGCAGCGGCAGACCGTCCGCGGGTACATCGAGCAGGGCGCCGCCGAGGGCGCCGAGCTGGTGACGGGCGGCGCGGCCGCGCCGGAGGGACTCGGCCGCGGGTTCTACGTCCGGCCCACGGTGTTCTCCGGGGTCGCGCCGGGCATGGTGGTCGCCCAGGAGGAGATCTTCGGCCCGGTGCTCGTGGTGATCCCGGCCGGCGACGAGGAAGAGGCCGTGCAGATCGCCAACGACAGCGACTACGGGCTGTCGGCCGGCGTGTGGTCCGGCGACCAGGACCGGGCGATCGCGGTGGCCCGGCGGCTGCGCACCGGGCAGGTCGCGGTCAACGGGGGCCGGTTCAACGTGCGGGCGCCGTTCGGCGGCTACCGGATGTCCGGCGTCGGCCGCGAGCTGGGCGAGCACGGGCTCGCCGAGTACTTCGAGCTCACCTCGCTGCAGCTGCCGTCCGGCAGCCGTGACCAGGGGGCGCGCGATGGCTGACCGGGACTACGAGGACGTCACCGTCTACCAGCTCGACGAGGCCAGCGAGGCGGAGCTGCTCGGCAGGCAGATCGAGTGCACGTTCATCTGGAGCAACTCCGCCGGGCACCCGCTGGGCGTGATCATGAACTACGTGTTCCGGGACGGCCGGTTCTGGCTGACCGCGAGCGGCCAGCGCGCTCGGGTGCCCGCGGTGCGCCGCGATCCGCGGGTGAGCATCGCGGTGACCTCGCGCGGCTCGGGGATCGAGACGTCGAAGTCGCTGACGTACAAGGGCCGCTGCGTCGTGCACGAGGACGAGGCCGTGAAGTCGTGGTTCTACCCGGCGCTGGCCGCGGCGGTGCGACCTGGCGACCCGGAGGCCCAGGCGGCCTTCGTGCGCCACCTCGGCTCGCCCCGCCGGGTCGTCCTGGAGGTCGTGCCGGAGGGCCGGATCGGCTTCGACAGCACGCAGATGTGGCGGGACACCCCGGACGCGGCGCGCCGCGACTGAGCCCGCGCGGTTGGCCCGGAGGCCTCCCGCTGCGCGGCCGGGCCGCGGGTGGTCAGGAGCCTTCGGCCAGGACCGCGAGCCGGTCGAGCGAGGCCTGGAGCCTGACCGGCGTCGTCGCCCGGGCGCGCGGGAGGCGCTTCTCGTCGGTCAGCCGGGTCCAGTCGTACGTGTGGGTGACCCGGGTGCGTGCCGCGCCGACCGGCTCGAGTTCCCATCGCCACAGGTGCCCGGGCGGCTCGCGCCCCTGCTCGGCGGGCCGCCAGGCGATCAGGCGGCCCTCGTCGAACTCGACCACGTGGTTGTCCCGGATGCCGCCGTTGGTGAGCGTCATCGTGAACACGTCACCCGCGCGGCGGACGCGCTGCCCGGGGGCCGCCGCGGCCAGGTTGTCGTTGCCGTCCCAGCGTGGCTGCTGAGCCGGATCGGCGATCAGCTCGAAGATCTCCCCCGGCGCGGCCGCGACATCGCGGCTGGCGGTGGCCACGCGCGGGGCCTCCTGCTCGGTTGTCATGCGCCCATCCAAGCACGACAGGGCGTTTCCGCGGAAACGCCTCGTCTCATCATCCGAGCAGCTTGCGCCCAGATGACGAGACGCCCGCCCGCGGCAGCCGGAGCGACCTAGGATCGGCTAGGGTCGTCGAAGGGAAGGCAGCGGGCATGACGTCTCCGGCCGGTGCCGCCGGGTCACGGGCGTTTGGCTCGGGTGGCGGCGTCGCGCGCCCGGTAGTCCGCGGATGACTTGGAGGCGGCGAGCTCCTCGGGCGTGCCGAAGCCAGGCGCCATCGAGGCGGTGGTTCCGCCTAGCACCTCGTGGTGCTCGATGTTCAGCAGCCGCAGCCAGCTCTGCTGACCCATCGTGAGCGCGATGAAGCAGCCGAGCTCGACCAGCTCGGGTTCGGAGAAGTGCCGGTAGAGACGTTCCCACAGCGCGTCGTCGGCCTCCAGCCGCCAGGTGATCGCCTCGGCGTAGGCCAGCGCGGCCTTCTGCCGCTCCCCCAGCCCTGGCGAGGTCTCGAAGTTGAGCAGGTCGTCGTACTGCCCTTCCGCCAGGCCCTGCGACCTGGCCTGCTCCGAACGCTGGTTACCGCAGTACTCGCACTTCACCGAGCGGGACACGTAGACGCGGCACAACTCCTTGATGGCGTGGTCGCACACGCCGTTGCGGAAGATGGCTTCCCACGATCGCGCGAACGCCCAGAAGCACGCCGGCACGTGTGCGCGCACGGCCGAGCTCTCCGGCCGCGGGGTGCCCTCCCGCTGGCAGCGCTCCATCTCGGCCCGCATGGCATAGTCCATCGCCTCCAGCGGCAGGTAGCTGATCCGCTGCTTGTCACCCATCGCCTCTCCCTACGAGCATCCCTGCGTTCTTGCCCACGCCGTGCGAGCGCGCCGCCGGAACCCACGTGGCGTGTCCTCGATGCACGCCTGCGCCCGGACTGGCCGCCTCTGCCAATTCTGCAGGCGCGCCGGGTCAGCTGGCGGAGGCGGGCTGGCCGGGCGGCGTCTTGGTGGCGGCGGGCTGGTAGGTCAGCAGCAGCACGCCGTCGCGGTCGGTCTTGGAATCGGTGAGCGTGAGCGTGGCCGCCACGCTCATCTGGCCGGGAAACAGGCGTTTGCCGGCGCCGAGGATGATGGGGAAGACCATCAGCCGGTACTCATCGACCAGGCAGTGCTGGATCAGCGTCTGGACCAGCTGGCTGCTGCCCTCGACCAGCAGGTCACCGCCGGGCGCAGCCCGCAGCCTGGTGATCTCAGCCACGACGTCATCCCTGATCACCGTCGTCGGGCCCCAGGTTGCCTGGTCATCGGCCAGCGTCGCTGACACCACGTACTTGGGGATGCTGTTCATCCGCTGGCCGAACTCGTCGGTGCCCATCGACGGCCAGGCCTGCGCGAATCCCTGGTAGGTGACCCGCCCGAGCAGCAGCGCCGCGCTGCCGAACAGCTCGTCATACTTGAACTTGCCCCCGTCGGGGCCGCGCTCGAACTGGAACGTCCACCTGGGCTCCTCCATGACGCCATCCAGCGTCACGAACTCGGTCACCACGATCCTGCTCATTTCGCTCCTCCCCTGCGCCCGGGCCGGCGCCGCGCCGGCTCCTTACTCCTTCACGAACCAGCCCGGCCCCGATCGACATCCCGCTGGACTCATTGCTCCCGCACCGGCGCGACAGCATGCGCCGGGCACGCAGCATGTTGTCGTCCTGGTAAGCAGCATCACGAGGAGCGTTGTACTTGCCTGAGCTGTGGCCCGGGTTCAACCTCGAGGTATCCGTCGCAGGCGTTGATTGTCACGAGGAAGTGATGCAAGAAGCCTTCCAGCCCGGCAAGGCCGAATGGGTGGGGCCACGGGTCACAGAACCAGACCGGAGCGTCCCAGGAGAATTCATCCGTGTCATCGGTCACTGTGAGGGTGACGCGGGCCAGCCTGCCGGTGGTTTTTAGTCCTCCCACGTAGAACTCATCCGTCAAGTCGCCGAGCAGTTCGATGCCCGCGAGCGGGGCAATTTCGGCGCTGATCCTGGTTCTGAGCGCGCCTGTATCGAGTAGACACTCGACGGGAGCGGCCTCGAGGCCTTCCACGGCGATGTCAACGACAGGCCGCGGCGTCTGGACGCCGCCGCTGGCCGCCGGGAGTGCGCGGAACGCGAACCTCATTGCGGGGCCGCGCCCGTGACGGCCTGCTCGGAGTCCACGACGCGAAACATGGACTGCGCGCGCTGGCGGTGCTGTGCCAGCCAGGCTACGACCTGCTTCGGGGAGGGAGCGGCGACGAGAACGTCATCACCGCGGACCGCTACCCATAGCCCGATGAAAGGTCGCAACGTCTCGGCCACGGGTGCCGGGCGCCCGGACTCGCCGCGCGGTACTTCAGGGGCTACGTGCGTGGCCGGCCGGCGCCGCCCAGGGCTTGCTGCCCGGCCGGCCGGAAAGCCAAGACGGGTCAGCGCACGACGCGCTTGATGGGTGGTGAAGTCAGCCCGGTCTAGCCCAGTTACCAGCGCGAGTACCTGCTTGGGGGGCCAGCGCCGGGCGTTGATCACCACGAAGTGCTCGCGGATCGGCTCGGGTAGTTCACCCCGGAGGGCCGACTCGACGCCCCGTGCGTCCAAGTCGTACTGGTGGCCTGACACCGTCATGGCGGGCATGTCCCGTCTCCGATCAGTATTCTCTGATAAGTATTCTCTAAGTTGTCTCTACTGTAGGAGCCTTGCCGTCTACCTGCAACCACCGAGTCGGATGCCCCTCGACACCTGCGAGTGCTGCTGCTCGCGCTCGCTGAGGCGGCGGCGGTGGCGGCCATCGGGCCGGGCCTGAAATCCGGCCTGACCTCGAGTCGGCACGTCGGCTGTCGTGGAGCACAAGCGGCCAAGCCCGGTCGGGGCGGAGGTCGTGGTCGAGGCCGAACTGACCGAGGTAGCCGGCCGGCGGCTGGTGTTCAGGTTCATCGCGCGGCACCAGCGGCTGCCTGGATCACCCGATGACCAGGAT
>Ga0070698_100003595_pt1 | contig 17036 bp, 14 predicted proteins | sample KBSK1502metaG_FD_65477 | JGI IMG/M metagenome (GOLD analysis project Ga0070698, IMG submission 65477) | Corn, switchgrass and miscanthus rhizosphere microbial communities from Kellogg Biological Station, Michigan, USA - KBS K1-50-2 metaG | ecosystem: Host-associated > Plants > Roots >...
CGGCGTGGTCAAGGTGCTGTTCCTCGAGGCGATCGGCGGTGTGCTGCTGATCTGGATTGCATTGGCAATTTGGGGCCGGTCGCCGCACTTGCCTCCGTCACCGGCTGCATGGCGCGGCTTGCTCGGACTCGCCGCCGGCTCCGTGATCGCCGCGAACCTCTTTTTCTTTGGAGCCATGAAACGGATCGAAGCCGCTCCCGCGTCGGTGGCTGCGACCATCGAGCCCGTGGTGGGCGCGTTGCTCGCGCTGCTGCTCTTCAGCCAGCGCCTCACCGTCCTCGGCTGGCTCGGACTCCTCATGGTGGTGGCGGGCGTCGCCGCCGGCTACATGCTCGAGGGATTGAAAAAAGAAGTGGTCGCCTCCGCCTAGCGCACGGTCGGGATTCCCGACTTCTGTAACTGGCCGCTATAGAAATTCGGCTTGCCGGACGCCTGCAAGAGACCGTGCACCACAAACTCGAGACCCACGAAGAAGACACCGCCCCACAACAGGGGCGGTAGCTCGGCGGTGTTGCGCCCGTACAAGAGCAACACCCAACGCGCGAGCTCGTAACACCACAAGCCGCCGGCAAACCAGCCCAACACCCGGACGATCTTGCCACCCGGCGTTTCGATGCCGGGGATCTTCAACAACAGGGATTCCACCAGGTGGCCGACGTACGTGAACGAGAACGCCAGCGTAAAGGCGTCCAGAAACTGCCAGCCGAAAGCGCCATGACCGGGGAGCACGGCGGCCAGCAGCAGTGCCAGCGGCAGCGCCAGCAGCGTGTTACGGGTGAGCGCTTTCATGCAGGTGCACCTCCAGCCAGTCGAGGACCGTGCCCCACCAGATGCGGCGATTGCGCGGTCGCAGCACCCAGTGCCCTTCGTCAGGGAAGTAGAGGAACTTCGCGTCGACACCCATGCGCTTCGCGGCCGTGAAGGCTTGATAGCCTTCGGAGAGATCCACCCGGTAATCGAGCTGCGAATGCACGATCAGCATTGGCGTCTTCCAGTTACTCACGAAGTTCAGCGGCGACCACTTCTCGTACAATCCGCGGTTGGCGTACGGCGAGCCTCCGAACTCCCAGTCGGTGAACCAGAGCTCCTCCGTTGATCCAGCCATGCTCGCGGTGTTGAACACGCCGTCATGGTCCACCAGCACTTTGAAGCGATTGCTGTGCCCGGCAATCCAGTAGACCATGTAGCCGCCGTACGACGCGCCCGCCGCGCCCATGCGCGTCGAGTCCACATAGGGCAGCCGAGCAACGGCGTCCACCCCTTTCATCACGTCTTCGTACGGGTAGTCGCCCCAATGCTGGGAGATCGCGTCGGTGAACTTCTGACCGTAGCCGGTCGAGCCGTGGAAGTTCACCTCGGCGACGACGAACCCCCTGGCGGCGAACAGCTGATTATTCCACCTGGGGCCCCAGCTGTCGGTCCACGCGCCCTGCGGGCCACCATGAATGAGATAGATGAGCGGATACTTTTTCGCGGGGTCAAAGCCGGGCGGCTTCTGCGACCACCCGAAGACTGAATCGCCAAGTGCGCCGACGAAGCCGAATTCCTCGAGGGGTGGCAGGTCGAGCGTCGCGAGCGCGGAGTCGTTGTGATGGGTCAACGCCTTCCCCGAGACCCAGACCTCGGGCGGCTGGGTGTTGGTTTGATGGAGATAGACCAGCGTCTTATTGTCGGGAGCGATCTGGACGCCAGTGTTCACACCACCGGTTATGACGCGGGTCCGTTTGAATCCCGGAATGTCGATGCGATAGATGTTGTCGCGGCCGCGCTCTTCGACGACTGCGTAAATACACTTCGAGTTCGGACACCAGGTATACGAGCCGACGGAGAGCGCCCAGCCGGCAGTCGCGTCGACGATCGGCCCCATACCGGTGCTGCGGTCGGCGACCATCAGCCGCAAGCGGTCGGCCTCGAAACCGGCGCGCTCCATCGAGAGAAACGACGTCCATCGGTTGTCGGGCGAAAACCGCGGTGTGTTGTCAGCACCCGGATTCGTGGTGAGCCGGTGCAGATTCGCGCCGTCAATCGCATAGATGTCGACGTTGGTATTATCCGCGACGGTGGAGTCGCCGTGCATGGCGACGAGGATGTCTTTACCGTCCGGCGAAACCGTCACGTCCCCGTCGCCACTGGTGGCGATCGCCGGCACGTCGTGATCGACCGGTGTGAGATCCGTCGCTTTCCCAGTTGCGACATCCACGCGGAAGATGTGCTGGCGCTTCCCTGCCCGGAAATCATCCCAATGGCGCCACATCAACCCTGTCCAAATCCGCGCGTCGGTCGGATAGGCGCCGTTCCGCTGATCTATCTCCTGATTCGCGGGCCATTTGATGTCGCTCACGACGAGAAGCGCCGAGCCGTCGGGTAGCCACACCGGATCCGACACCCCATCCGCCAGCGCGGAGACCTTGCGCGCGTCGCCGCCAGCGATCGGGAGGAGCCACACCTGCGCTCCGCCCTCGCGCGTCGAGATGAAAGCGAGCGTCTTGCCGTCCGGCGACCAGCGCGGTTGGCGATCCGAGCCTGGCCCACCGGTGAGCGCCCGTGCCTTGCCCGTCGCCACCTCGACGATCCAGACGCGCGAGACGTTGCGGTTGTCCTGGAGCGACGGCGTCGCGACGCTATACGCCACCCACTTGCCGTCGGGCGAGAGCTGCGGATCGCTCACGCTTCGCAACGCAATGAAGTCTTCGAATGTGATGGCACGTTTTTGGGCGACTAACGGCGAGGCGATCAACAGCAGCAGACAGGCAACGCGCATCAATACTCCGGATGTGTGAGGATGGCCCGCACCAGATCATCGAAGAGCTGCGATTCAGGCGTCACGTTCCCAGCGGCGTCCGTGTGCACGTTCCACGTGGCGAGCTCGTTCAGCGCAGTCGCTTCTTCGTACGTGAGATGGAGAACATGACCCTTCCCGCTCTTGCTCGCCTTGTCGAGCACCTGCTTCAGCACATCGGGCAAATGCTTGGCATTGCACACCGCGTCGTACTGTTGTCTGGTCACGGTGAGGTCCATGCGCTAATCTTGATACCTTCGCTGTCACCCGCAACCCAGAGCTCGCATGCCACGCACTGCATTCCTGTCCACGGGCTTTCACGTCCCCGCGCGAGTCGTCACCAACGATGATCTCGCAAAGCTCATGGACACGTCCGATGAATGGATCGTGCAGCGCAGCGGCATCAAGACGCGCTACTGGGTGGATAAAGGCGACACGGGCGTCTCGCTCGCGCGTGAAGCGTCCAAGAAAGCGCTCGACAAAGCGGGCCTCGCGCCGCAGGACATCGATTGCATCATTTACTGCACCTGCACACCCGACCACTTCGAGCCCGGCAACGGCGTCTTTTTGCAACGCGAGCTCGGCCTCACCGACATTCCGGCCGTCGACGTGCGCAATCAGTGCAGCGGCTTCATCTACGGACTGTCGATCGCGGATGCGTGGATCCGCACCGGCCAGTACACGAACATCCTGCTGGTGGGTGCCGAGGTGCATTCGCGTGGGCTCGACAAGACGACGCGGGGGCGCGATACGGCGGTGTTGTTCGGCGACGGCGCGGGCGCAGTCGTGCTCGGACCGGTCGCGGACGACGGGCGCGGCGTCCTGTCCACGCACATCTTTGCCGATGGGCGCTACGCCGAAAAGCTCTGGGTGGACGGTCCCGGCCTGGCGCACGATCCGTATGTGAGCGTCGAGATGCTCGAGCAAGGCCTGCATCGCGCCGTGATGGAAGGGCGTGACGTCTTCAAGTTCGCGTCGCTGAAGATGCCCGAGTCCGTCGCCATCGCGCTGAAGACCAATCACCTCACTGCCGCCGACATCAAGTTGCTCGTTCCCCATCAAGCCAACCTGCGCATCATCGAGATGGTCCAGAAAGCCGCCGGTCTGCGCGACGACCAGGTCTACAGCAACATCCAGAAGTACGGCAACACCACGGCCGCCTCGATTCCCATCGCGCTCGACGAAGCACTCGCCGCGGGCCGACTGAAAAAAGGCGACCTGCTCGTGCTCACGGCGTTCGGGTCCGGCTTTACCTGGGGCAGTGCTGCCATCCGCTGGTAGTTGCCGTCTCCGCTCTAACCACCTGCACCAAGCCGGGATACCTTAGCGACACTAGTCGTCGAGGTGGCGGATGGGCTTCGTACTCGGGCGCCTGTTCGCAGTCGTTGCAGTGCTGGCGGGAGCAGCGGGCTGCGGGCAGCGCGATGCGGCGGTGATCGGATTTGCGTTCGGTGACGAGCACCCCGGCGTACTGGACGTCGTGCATCACGAATTCACCCAGCGGCCCGGGGAGCGCGAGCCTCGTGTCGTCACCGCCACCGGATTGATCAGCACGAGCGGCGCTCCGGCACAGATTACACTGGCCGCGCGGTTTGTTGCGACGCGCGGCATCATCGGGGTGGTCGGACACGGCGACAGCCGAGGCAGCCTGGCCGCGGCGCCGGTCTATCAGGAAGCGCACATCCCGCTGCTCGTCCCCACCGGCACCAGTCGTCGCCTCCGAACCGTGAGTCCCTGGGTCTTCATGATGGCCCCTGATGACTCCGCCGAAGCCGAGTTCATCGCCGCGTTCGCCGTCGGCACGCTGCGAACCCGTGCCGCGGCCGTGTTCTACGACAATGACGACTACGGCATCGGCCTGCGCGATGCGTTGCGTCGTTCGCTGGGCGCCCGTGGCATCCAGGCGATCGCCGAGGAGCCGATCGCCGTCCCGTGCGGCGCGCCCGAGACTGCCGAGGGATCGATCCTCCGTGCCACGCCGCGGGCGAGCCCACCTGACCTGATCGTCATCGCCGGCCGTACGGGGGACGCGGCGTGTGTTATCCGGCGAGTCACCGCGCGGGTGTCCGCCATTCGCGTCATCTGTGCCGACGGCGTCGAACCGGACTCGGCTTTCTATGACCTCCTCGGTAACGCCAACGGGACGGGGCCGGGGGCGGGGGCGCGATACACCGTTGCGTTCTGGTACCCGGGCGCGCCTGGAGCCGCGTCGGCGCGTTTCGCACAGACCTACGAGCGGCTCGTCGGTCGACCGGCGCACGCCAGTCAGGCGATGCTGTTCGACGCGTTGCTGCTGCTCTCCCAGGCGACGCGCGTGGCCGGCACACGACGCGACGACGTACGCCGCTACCTCACCGAGCTGGGGGTGACGCGTCCGGCCTATGACGGTGTGACCGGAGCGGTCACCTTCGGATCCGCAGCGCGTCGCCCCCTCTACATGCTGCGCATCAGGACACGCACCGAGCTCCCCGAGGTGGCCCAGTGAAGCCGCTGACGCTGCGAGCGACGCTGCGCTGGCTGGGGATCGGCGTTCTCGCGTACGTGCTCGTCATCGCCGCGATCATCGCGATCCGCATCACGCCCACGGCCCGTGCACTCAGCGCTCACAGCGAACGGGTGCGTGCGGAATACCAATCGATCGACGCGCGCTCGGCGCTGCTCCGATCGACGATCGACGAGATTGAGATGTGGCTGTACACCGTCGAGCGTTCCCCCGCGCTGAGGCCCGCGTTGGCGCGGATCCGCCAGCGCATCGACTCGCTCAACGCTTCCGCAACCAGCGCATCAGGACTCTCAGGTATTCCGGCGGCGATGCGCGTGCAGTTCTCTCAGGCCAATGTCGAGCAGTCGCGCGCGACCGTGGCGCTGCTCGAGGCCCTCGCCAACATCGAGCTCGGACGGCGCCGCGAGGCGGAGCGTCAGCTCGCCCGCGCCGATTCCATGGCGAACCTGAACGATCGTTTTCAGGTCGCCGCTCAGCGCCTCGGCCTCGAGGACCTGATCGTTCGCGAGCAGTCGCTGGCCGGGGCAGCAAGCGCCAGCCTGCGCGCGGTCGGGTGGTGGCTGCTGCTCGGCGCGTTGGTCACGCCGTTCGTGGCGATTCTGCTGCGGCGGCGCTTCTACGATCCGCTCGCCGATCTCGAGGACGGCATCACCCAGGTCGCCGAGGGTGACCTCGGGTGGACGATCCCCGTGCGCCGCGCAGATGAACTGGGGCGTCTCAGCGAGCACTTCAATGAAGCGACGGCGATTCTGTGCCAGCGGGCGGAAGAAACCCGCCAGCGAGCGCAGAATGCCCTGCGCGAGAGCGAAGCACGCTATGCGGCCATGTTCGAGTCGGCGCCGATCGGGATCGCCATCGTCGATTCCGCCGGCCGGTACGCGCACACCAATCCCACGTTGCAGCGGTTTCTTGGGTATTCCGAGGAAGAATTGCGCGGCAAATCCTATCGCGACGTGACGCTGACCGACGACGTCGGCGAGAGTGATCGGCGCTTTGCAGCACTCATCGCCGGTTCTTACGACCGGTACTCGGTGGAAAAGCGCTACCGGCGCAGGGACGGAGCGGTGGTGTGGGGCCGTGTCTCGGTGGCCGGCGTGCGCGATGCTGGTGGCACACTCACGCATACGGTCTCGATGATCGAAGACGTCACAGAGGAGAAAAGCCTCCAGAGTGCGGCGCGCGACGCGGAGCAGCGGTTCCATGCGGTCGTCTCGGGCGCCCCGATCATGCTGGTCGGTATCGATGCCAACGGCATCATCACCGTTTCCGAAGGCAAAGGACTTGCCGCCCTCGGGCAGCGGCCCGGGGAAGTCGTGGGGCATTCCATCTTCGAGGAGCTGCATGACGCTCCGGAATTCGCCCAACCGTACCGGATCGCGCTGAGCGGCCAGATGTTCCACGGGGTCGGTACCTACAAGGGAACGACACTGGAAGCCTGGGTCACGCCGATGCGGGATCCCGATGGGCGGGTGACCGGAGCGATCAGCGTTTCTACCGACGTCACCGATCGAGTGCGGGCGGAGGAGGCACGCCACAAGTCGGAGGAAAAGTTCGAGCGGGCCTTCCGCATGAGCCCCAACTCTTCAGTGATTTCGCGGCTGGAAGATGGAATGCTCGTGGACGTGAACGAGGCGTACTGCCTCGCCAGCGGCTTCTCCCGCGCCGAAGTCATCGGCAAGACCGCTGCCGAGGTCCTGTACCCCGACCCCGAGCGGCGGGGAGATTTCCTGCGCCAGCTCCGCGAGGAAGGCCGCATCCGCGACCTCGAGCTCAAAATGAAGACCAAGTCCGGACCGCAGCTGGACGTGCTGCTGTCGGTCGAGAGCATCGAGCTCGACGGCGTGCCCCATCTCCTGGCCAGTGCCGTGGACATCACGAATCGCAAACGTGCGGCGGAGGCCCTCCGTCAGAGCGAGGAGAAGTTCGCGAAGGTTTTCCACGCGAGCCCCAACCCGATCATCATCACCGAGTTCGAAGACGGCATTATAGTCGACGCCAACCCTGCGTTCTTTTCGAGATTCGGCTACACACGCGAGGAAGCCCTTGGCAAGCGCACGCGCGATCTCGTGATGGATCATCCCGAGCTGCGGGACAAGATCGTCGCTCGGATCAAGGCGCAGGGGCACTTGCGTGGAATCGAGATGGCGCTCCACACGAAGCAGGGCGAGTCGGTCCAGATGCTGCTGTCTGCGGAGATGATCGAGCTCGGGGGGCGCGATTATCTGCTCATCGAGGGGCTCGACATCACCGAGCGTAAACGGGCCACTGAAGCGCTCCGGGAAAGTGAAGAACGGTTCCGGCGGCTGGTCCAGGACATGAGCATCGGGGTCGCGCTGCTCGACTCTGAGGGCCGCGTCCTCCACGCGAACCCGGCCGCCCGCGAAATCCTGGCGCTCACCGACGAAGAGCTCCGGGATCCGACATTCTGGCACCGCGAGATGATTGGCCTCCGCGAAGACGGGACGCCCTACCCCGCCGACGAGCGTCCGGTTTTCAGCGCCGTCCGGAGCGGCCGGACGCTGCGGAACGAGCTGGTCGGCATCCCCGCGCGCGGCCGGCCCGAAAACCGCTGGGCCCTGGTCAACGTCGATCCGCAGCGAGATTCAGATGGGGCCGTCCGCAACGTGATCGTGTGGTTCTCCGACGTGACCGAGCAGCGGAAAGCGGACCAGCAGCTGCGCCTCCTGGCCCAGGCGGTGAAGAGCACGACGGAGATGATCACCATCACCGACCGGAACGGGCGATTCACCTTCGTGAATCACGCCTTCCTCGAGACGACGGGCTACACCGAAGCGGAGATCATCGGTGCGAGCATTGCCCTGATCGGCTCTCCTCGCAATCCGCCGGGCCTGCAGGAAGAGATTCAGCTCGGGACGGCGCGCGGCGGATGGAACGGCGAGCTGTACAATCGGCGCAAGGACGGCAGCGAATTCGTCATCGCCCTCACCACCGCACAAGTGAAGGACTCCAAGGGCAACGTGATCGCGCTGATGGGCGTATCCAGCGACGTCACGGAGCGCAAGCGGCTGCAGGAATCGCTGCGGCGTAGCGAGACCATGTCCGCGCTCGGCTCGGTCGTCGCCGGCGTGGCCCACGAGGTGCGCAATCCGCTGTTCGGCATCTCGGGGACCATCGACGCGTTCGAGGCCCGCTTCGGCGCGCAACCGGGCTACGAGCGCTACGCCAAGACGCTGCGCCAGGAGGTCAACCGGCTGACCAAGCTGATGCAGGACCTGCTCGAGTACGGCAAACCGCAGCGGCTCGACGTCAGCTCCGGGGCCCTGGGACCGGTCGTGCGCCGCGCCGTGGCCGCGTGTACGGCGCTGGCCGAGAATAGCGGCGTGTGGATCCGCGAGGAGCTGGCGGACTTGCCGCTTATCCCGATGGATCAGAGCCGCATTCAACAGGTGTTCCAGAATCTGATCGACAATGCGATCCAGCATTCACCACGCGGCAAGAGCGTCACGATCACGGCGAACCGCAGCGGCGAGGGCAGGAACGAGATGGTCGAGATCACCTTCACCGATCAGGGGACCGGGTTCCGCGACGAGGACCTGCCCCGCCTGTTCGAGCCCTTCTTCACGCGGCGGCGCGGCGGCACCGGACTGGGTCTCTCCATCGTACACCGAATTCTCGAGCAGCATGACGGCGACGTCGTCGCCCGCAACGGGCCGAGCGGCGGCGCCGTAATCACCGTGCGTCTGCCGCTGGTCCGCGATACGGCGTCGGAACCGGCTCGTGTCTAAGAGCACGATCCTCATCGTCGACGACGAGGACCGTATCCGCTTTGCGGTCCGCGACTTCCTCGAGCTGCAGGACTATACGGTCGTCGAAGCCGATTCCTGCGCGGCCGCCGAGAGTCAGGTCCGGGACGCGCGGCCTGACGCCGTCGTGCTCGACTACGGCTTGCCGGACGGCAACGCGCTCGACCTGCTTCCGCGGCTCAAAGCGATCGACCCCGAGCTGCCGGCGGTCATCCTGACCGGACAGGGGACGATCGAGCTCGCGGTCCGCGCGATCAAGGAAGGCGCCGACCACTTCCTCATCAAGCCCGTCGAGCTGCCGGCCCTGCTGATCTTGCTGCAGCGCATGCTGGAGCGGGAACGGACGCATCGCCGCGAGCTCGCCAACCAGGCGAGTCGGGACCGGCGCCGCGAGGTCGACCCGTTCCAAAGCAGCGGCGCCACGATGCGGCGCCTCGGCGAACAGGCGGCGAAGATGGCCGACGCCGACAGTCCGGTGCTGATCCTCGGAGAGACCGGATCGGGAAAGGGCGTGGTGGCGCGCTGGCTTCACCGGCACTCGCCGCGCGCGAACGAGGCGTTCGTGGACTTGAACTGCGCCGGCCTGGCGCGTGAGCTGCTCGAATCAGAGTTGTTCGGCTACGCCAAGGGCGCCTTCACCGGCGCCGCCGGGAACAAGCTCGGCCTGTTCGAGGTGGCGCATCGCGGCACGGTATTCCTGGACGAAATCGGCGACGTCGATCCGCTCGTCCAGCCGAAGCTGCTCACCGTGCTCGAGGACAAGCGCTTTCGCCGCCTGGGAGATGTGCAGGATCGGACCGTCGATCTGCGTCTCATCGCGGCGACGTCGCATGACTTGAGCCGCCTCTCCCAGGAGCAGAAGTTCCGCAGCGATCTCTATTTCCGTATCAGCACGCTGGTGCTGCGCGTCCCGCCACTCCGCGAGCGCCAGGATGACATCCCCGCGTTGGCCACCGAGATGCTCAGCCGCTTCGGGCGCGATCGCGGCCGCCGCGCGGTGACGCTGAGCGAGCCGGCGATGAACGCGCTGCAGGCCTATCCGTGGCCCGGTAATGTCCGCGAGCTGCGCAACGTACTCGAGCGTGCCGTGCTGCTCTCCGGTGCCGAGACGCTCCAGCCCGCCGACCTGCATTTCGACGCCGCCGCGTCCGGCGCATCGCCCGCTGCGCCGCGGACGCCGGCATTCGATGGCAACCTCACGCTTGCGGAAGTTGAGCGCCGTCACATCGAGACCGTGCTGCGCGAGGTCGGGGGCAAGGTTGCGGATGCGGCGACGCGGCTGGGTGTGCCGCGCAGCACGCTCTACCAGAAGATCAAAACGCTCGGCATCGAGGTGTCCAAGACCTAGAAGCCTCGTTCCTGATTCCAGACTCTGCAGTCGTCCGTTCGTCCAATTCCCCACACCACAAGCACTTACACCACGGCATGCGCCTTGCTTTCCCTGCGTTCGCCCGGAAGAAGGGGCGCAGCTCGTTGCGCCCCAACACGAACCTGATGGAGAACGGTGTGGCGCACATTCTGATCGTTGATGACGAAGAAACGATTCTGTTTGCGATGGGCCAGTACATCATGGCGCAGGGTTGCACGGTCGACACGGCACGCGAGCTGGAGGAAGCGCAAGCGCTCCTCAGCAACATTCGCTACCACCTGGTCGTCGCCGACCTGCGCCTCAGCGGCATCCACGGCTCGGAAGGCCTCGATCTCGTGGCGATGGTGCGCGAGTGCTGTCCCAGCACGCGCGTTATCGTGCTCACCGCCTATGGCTCCGCCGAAGTGCAGCAGGAAGCGCTGCACCGCGGCGCCGACGCCGTACTGCACAAGTCCATGCCGCTCGCCGAGGTCGCGGAGACCGCGATCAAGCTGCTCGGGTGCGCGGCATGACGCGGCTCCTCAACGAAATTCTCGCCACTGACGCCCTGACCGTCGTATTCCAACCGGTCGTCGAGATGATCGGCGAACAGCTGCAGCTCCACATGCTGGAGTGCCTGACGCGCGGTCCGAGCGACACCAACGCCGGGCGCGCCGACGTGATGTTCGAGTACGTCCGCCGCAAGCGCGTCGAGCCGGTCGTGGACCGCGCCTGCATCCTGGTGGGACTGCATGCCGCGGCACAGCTGCCCGGGAACCCGCACTTCTCGTTCAACACCCACGCCTCGACGCTCGGCCGGGATCCCGATTTCCCCGCCGCGCTGGTCGCGATGGCCGATGACGTCGGGATCGACCCGTCGCGCATCACCATCGAGATCATCGAGCATTCGCATGGCTGGGACGGCGTGACGTTCGACCGCGCGCTGCGGAGCCTGCGCAGCTTCGGCGCGCGCATCGCGCTCGACGACGTCGGCCTGGGACACTCGAACTACCAGATGATGATCGACACGCATCCGCAATACCTGAAGATCGACCGTTACTTCGTTCACGGCGCGCACGCCGATCTCGATCGGCGCGCGGTGCTCGATTCGATCGCCCAGCTCGGGCTGAAGCTTGGGGCGCGCGTCGTTGCCGAAGGCGTGGAGGAAACCCGCGACCTGATGCCGCTCACCGATGCCGGCATCGATCTCGCCCAGGGTTACCTCTTCGCGAAACCGCTCACTGCTCCCGAGCTCATCGCCAGCGGCTGGCTGCAGCCTATCCCGGCCGCGCCGATCGAAGCGAAGGCTCGTCCATTTGCCGCCTGTCCGGCCTAGGTTCCCATGCACGCCAAACGCATTCTACTCGCCGACGATTCGCTGACCGCGCTCACCATGCACCGCATGATCCTGGGCGGCGCGGGCTACGAGCTCCTCATTGCGCAGGACGGCCAGGAGGCGTTCGACGTCGCGACCGCCCAGCAGCCCGACCTGATCCTCATGGACGTCGTGATGCCGAAGAAGACGGGGTTCGAGGCGGTGCGCCTGCTGCGCCGCCAGGAATCCACCAAGTCGATTCCGGTCATCATGATCACCACGCGCGCCGAGCCGAAGATCCTCGAGATCTGCTTCCAGTGCGGGTGCAACGACTACATCAACAAGCCGGTCGACGGCGCGGTGCTGCTCGCCAAAGTGCGCAGCATCCTCGGAAACTGACCATGGATACGCTACGCATCGAAAGCGCGGACGCCCGCCTACGGCGGTGCGAAGAGCAGCTGGAGCTGTGGCGGGCCGAACAGGACCGCCGCGACGAGCGCGAGCTCGCGCTGAGCAGCACCGTGACCCATCTGCGCGAAGAGAATCAGCGCCTCGCCGAGCGGCAAGCCGCCGCCGAGCAGCGTCTGGGGCAGCTGGCGCAGCTCCACGCGGCGCTGCAACAGCTGCACGAGGCCGAAGACCAGGACGGCGTGCTCACGGTCATCAAAGAGATCGTGGCCAACCTGATCGGCTCTGAATGCATGGCCATCTACGCGACGCGCGCCGACGGCTCGCTCGAGCTGCTGGACGGCATCGGGGTCACTGAGAACGACACCGATGCGGCGAACGCCGTCGTGTCGGTGCCGCTGCGTCGCGGCGGCCGGGTCGTCGGCATGATCGCGATCTTCCGCTTGCTGCCGCAGAAGCCGCAGCTCGACGCGACCGATCGCGAGTTATTCGCTCTGCTCGGAACGCACGCGCCCCTTGCCATGCATTACACCGGCCTCCGGGCCGCCTACGCGAACTGCGTATGACGCGGCGCGAAGTGCAGTTCGGGCTCGGTGACCTGGCCGCCACGATGGCGGAGCTGGTCGCCGCCGACGCCTCGACGGAGCAGGGCGGCCCACCGCCCGGGGCGCCGGGGGACACCGCATACGTCCATGTCGGCCAGCTCTACGCCTCGGCCCAGCAGCGGCTCGTTTCCACGATCCTGGGATCGTGTGTCTCGGTCTGCCTGTGGGACGCCGAGGTCGGCGTGGGCGGGCTCAATCACTTCCTGCTGCCGCAGTGCGTGAACAACGGCGTTTCGTCGTCGCGCTTCGGCAACGTGGCTATTCGGGAGCTGTTGTCGGAGCTGCACCGTCTCGGCGGTGCCCGCCACAGGCTCCAGGCCAAGGTTTTTGGCGGCGCGAGTGTCATCGATGCATTCCAGACCACCAACGGATCGCTGGGCATGCAGAACGTTTCACTCGCCCGCCGCTTTCTCGCTGACGCCGGCATTCCCATCGTGAACGAGGACGTCGGCGGCGCACAGGGCCGCAAGCTCGTCTTTCGGACCAGCGACGGCAGTGCCTGGGTGAGGCATATCTGATGGCGCTCTCCGATCGCGATCGCGCGCTGGTGCTCGACACCTTCCGCGCCGAGGCAGCGGACCACCTCCGCGGCCTCGAGGAGAAGCTCGTGGCGCTCGAGGCGCGCTCGACCGACGCTGATCTCCTCCAGGAGATCTTCCGCTCGGTCCACAGCCTGAAGGGCGATGCGGCGATGGTCGGCTTTCCGCAGATCGCCGAATTCGCGCACGAGGTCGAGAATCTCCTCGACCTGCTCCGCGCCGGCGAAGTCGCGGTCAGTCCCGAAACGATCTCGCTGTTGCTGCGCGCCGTAGATGTGCTCCGCGCGCTGCTGAGCGGCGACGTCGCTCCAAACCTCGACGCCACGCGCCAGGCGCTCCGCGACGCACGCACCGGCGACGCGCACGAAGTCCAGGCGGCTGAGCCGGCTGCTGGGGGAGGCCCCGCCGAGACGCGCACGCTGCGCATCGACGTCACCAAGCTCGATCGCATGCTCGACCTCACCGGCGAGATCGCCATCGCGCGCGGCCGGATCGCCCAGATGCTCGCCGCGCTGCCCGACGGCTTAGGACGTGACATTCTCGAAGCGCACCTGGGCGCCGAACGGCTGCAGCTCGAGCTCCAGGAGCAGGTCACAAAGGCGCGCATGGTGCCGATCGGTCCGTTCTTCCGCCAGTACGGCCGCACGGTCCGCGACCTCGGGCACGCCCACGGCAAGAGCGTGCGGCTCGAGATCGAAGGCGAAGACGTGGAAGTCGATACGCGCGTCGTGGAACGGCTGCGCGATCCACTGACTCACATGCTCCGTAACGCCATCGACCATGGTATCGAGTCGACCGAGCTCCGCGCGGCGCTCGATAAGCCGCTCGAGGGTACGGTCACGCTGCGCGCCGCACATGACGGTGGCACGATCGTGATCGAAGTCCGGGACGACGGCGCCGGATTCAACCGTGCCCGCATTGCGGATCGCGCCCGCGCGACCGGCCTCGCCGCGCAACCCGAACAGCTGCCCGACTCCGAGCTGCTGGGCTTCGTCTTCGCGCCCGGGTTCTCGACCGCCGAGACGGTCACGGATCTCTCGGGCCGCGGCGTGGGCATGGATGTCGTCCGCCACAACATCGACGCGCTGCGCGGCTCGATCGACATCGCGAGCGTCGAAGGCAAGGGCAGCGCCGTTACCGTTCGCCTGCCGCTCACCCTCGCGATCATCGACGGCTTCGGTGTCGGTGTGGGTGGCGAGACCTACGTGATTCCGCTCGATGCCGTTCTGGAGTGTCTGGCGTTGCCGCGGGAAGTCCACGAAGACGGCGCGGGCCACGGCGTAGTCAATCTCCGTGGCGAGCCGCTGCCGTTCGTGCGCCTGCGGACCCGGCTGTCGGTCCCGGGGGACGCGCCACGGCGCGAGCATGTGGTCGTCGTACACCATGCCGGCGGCCGTGCCGGCCTCGCCGTTGATGAGCTGTATGGCGAACGCCAGGCGGTCATCAAGTCGCTCGGCACCTCGCTCGAAGCAACGCCGGGTTTGTCCGGTTCCACAATCCTGGGCGACGGTCGCGTCGCCCTGATTCTCGACGTCCCCGCGCTGCTGCGCGGGGCTACCACACTCTCTTAAACAGGGAAGGGTCTGTCCATGCTGCAGAACATGTCCATCGGGAAGCGGCTCGGGTTGGCTACGGGCATCCTCCTCACCCTCATGATCCTCGTGGCCGTCGCCGGCTACTGGGGCACGGGGACGACGTCGCGCGCCACGCGCGACATCACGAATGTCGAGGCGCCCGAGCTGACGGCCGCCCTCGAGGCGCGCGCGTGGTCACTCATGCTGCGGCGGTTCGAGAAGGACGTCTTCCTCAACATCGCTACGGCCGACAAGGTCGCCGACTACAGCACCAAGTGGCAGAACGCGCGTCAAAGCCTGGAGCAGACCCTCGCGAGCCTCGATCGCGGCACCGGCGTCGAAGAGCGCGCCCAGCTGCGTGAAATCCGCGCCGACCTGACCACGTACGAAGCCGGCTTTCAGAAGATCCTCACCCAGATTCGGGCGGGTCAGATCACGACGCCGGCCGACGCCAATGCGGCGCTCGCGGAAGTGAAGGACGCGATTCGCGGCGTGGAGACCATCGCCGACTCGCTCGCGCAGCTGCAGGTCGGCCAGATCGACAGCAAGGGCCTCGGCGCCCAGGCGTCGGCGTCGCGTGCCAACACCGTCATCATCGTGGCGTCGCTCATTGCCGCGATCTTCGGGCTGGTGATCAGCGTTCTCCTGACGCTCGGCATCACCCGGCCGCTCGCGACCGCAGTCGTTGCGGCGGATCGCGTCGCGCAGGGTGACGTCGATGTGCAGTTTGCGGCCGACCGCCGCGACGAAGTCGGCGACGTGCTCACCGCGATGCAGCGCATGATCGCATCCACGAAGTCGAAGGTCGACGCGGCCGTTCGCATCGCCGGCGGCGACCTCACGACCGCCGTCACGCCGTCATCCGATCGCGACGCCCTCGGTTCTGCACTGCAGACGATGGTGGCCAAGCTGTCGCAGGTGATCGGTGAAGTCCGCGCCGGCGCGAACGCGCTGAGCTCAGCCGCGACGCAGGTCTCGTCCACGTCGCAGAGCCTCTCGCAGGGCACGAGCGAACAGGCCGCCTCCGTCGAGGAGACGACCTCGAGCCTCGAGCAGATGACTGCCTCGATCTCGAAGAACGCCGACAACAGCCGCCAGCTCGAGCAGTCGGCGGTGAAAGCGGCCCGTGACGGCGATGAGAGCGGCAAGGCCGTCGTGGAAACCGTCGGCGCCATGAAGGCGATCGCCGAGAAGATCTCGATCATCGAAGAAATCGCGTATCAGACGAACCTGCTCGCGCTGAACGCCGCGATCGAAGCGGCGCGCGCGGGGGAGCACGGCAAGGGCTTCGCCGTCGTCGCGACTGAAGTCCGCAAGCTCGCCGAGCGCAGCCAGACCGCGGCGAAGGAAATCGGCGGCCTTGCGGCCTCCAGCGTGAAGGTCGCGGAGCGCTCGGGTCACCTGTTGCTGGAGTTGGTGCCGGCCATCCGCAAGTCGGCGGAGACGGTGCAGGAAGTCGCGGCCGCCACTGCGGAGCAGTCCGCCGGCGTGTCGCAGATCAACCGCGCCTTGACCGGCGTCGATCAGGTGACGCAGCGCAACGCGTCCGCCGCCGAAGAGCTCGCCTCCACGGCTGAAGAGATGGCCAGCCAGGCGGAGAGCCTCGAGCAGCTCATGTCGTTCTTCCACGTGCAGGGCATGCCGGAGTCGCATCCCGCTCCGTCGCGCCCTGCCCCGCGCCCAGCGCCGAAGGCCCCGAAGGCTGCAAAGCCCGACGGCAACGGCCACAAGCACGCCGCCCTGCTGACGCAGGACGACCGCGGCTTCACCCGCTTTTAGCGCGAGGCAACGATGACTCAATACCTCTCGTTCCAGCTCGCCGGCGAAGAGTTCGCGTTCGGCATTCTGCGCGTGAAAGAGATCCTGGAGTACGACACGCTCACGCGCGTGCCGAATGCGCCGCCGGCGGTGCGCGGAGTGATCAATCTCCGCGGTGCTGTCGTCCCGGTGCTGGACCTGGCGCACCTGTTCGGGCTGCCGGCCACGGCGGTCACCAAGCGCTCCTGTGTGATCATCGTCGAAGTCCGCGTCGATGAGCAGGAGCTCGTCATGGGCATTCTGGCCGACGCCGTCAACCAGGTGATCGAGCTGGCGCCCGACACGATCGAGCCGGCGCCCGCGTTCGGCAGTCGCGTGCGCGTGGAGTACCTGGTCGGCATGGGCAAAGTGGACTCGCGGAAATTCGTTCTGATTCTCGACAT
>Ga0070698_100003596_pt1 | contig 17034 bp, 16 predicted proteins | sample KBSK1502metaG_FD_65477 | JGI IMG/M metagenome (GOLD analysis project Ga0070698, IMG submission 65477) | Corn, switchgrass and miscanthus rhizosphere microbial communities from Kellogg Biological Station, Michigan, USA - KBS K1-50-2 metaG | ecosystem: Host-associated > Plants > Roots >...
GCCGGGCGGGGGCGCGGTGCGGCCGGGCGGGGGCGCGGTGCGGCCGGGCGGCCGGGCGGCCAGGGCCGAACTGCCTGTCGGCCGCAGGAGACCGCAGCTCACAGCCGCGTGACCTCCGCCGTGACATCGAGCACGATGCCTGGCGCGCCGTGATAGACCGGCGGATCTCAGTATGTGAGACTTCATCAGCGCGTTTCCCGACGATGAGTAAAGCCAGTGTCGCCCTTGCGATACCCATGTTTCACGATCATGGAGAAGCGGCCGGACAGCCTCCGCAGCGGCCAAAGCGTCTCAGAATGTGAGACTACGACGCGCTTCGCGGCCAAATTTGCTACGACGCGCTTCGCGGCCAAATTTGCTCAGCGCGGCGCGCGGGGCGCTCGCCGCTTACCCGGCACCCGGCGCGTTACCCGGCCCCCGGCGCGGCGGTCTGAACAGCCGCGGCGGACGAGGGCGGCACGGCGTCGCCGGGGCCGGGAGTGGGCTCGACCGGGTCGTCGCCCGCGCGCGGGACCGGCACCGGCAGCGGGGGCGGCGTCCCGCCGAAAGCCGGGCAGATCGGCTTGTACGCGCACCACTCGCACACCCGGCTCGGCCGCGGCCGCCAGTCGCCCGAGTCGCTGGCCCGCTCGATGGCCCGCCAGAGCGCCTCGATCTTCCGCTCGGTCGCGCGCAGGTCGGCCTCGTCCGGCTGGTACCTGAGGGTCTCGCCGTTGCCCAGGTACATCAGCTGCAGCAGCCTCGGCACCTGCCCGCGGATCAGCCAGAGCACGAGCGCGTAGAACTTCATCTGGAACAGCGCGCGGGCCTCGAACTCCTCGCGCGGCGCGGTCCCGGTCTTGTAGTCGACGACCCGGACCTCGCCGCCGGCCGCCACGTCCAGCCGGTCCACGTAGCCGCGCAGCCGAAGCCCCGAGCCCAGCGTGGCCTCCACGTATAGCTCGCGCTCGGCCGGCTCGATCCGCCGCGGGTCCTCCATGGTGAAGTAGCGGTCGAGCATCGTGGTCACCTCGGCCGTCCAGGCGTCGCGGCCGGGCTCGTCGGCGAACAGCGCGGCCAGCTCGGGCGACTCGGCCACCAGCCGGTCCCACTCCGGCGTCAGTAGCGAGCGGGCGGCCTGCGGGGTGCGCTCGGCGGCCGGCCGGTCGAACAGCCGCTCCAGCACCGCGTGCACGAGCGTGCCGCGCGCGGCCGCGGGGCTCGGCGGCTCGGGCAGCCGGTCGATGACCCGGAACCGGTACAGCAGCGGGCACGTCATGAAGTCCCCGGCCCGCGACGGCGAGATCGCCGGCCCGCGCGGCGCGTCCTCGCTCGGCTCGATCCCGTCGGGCCCGGCCGCGCCGCCATCCGGCCCGGCCGTGCCGCCATCCGGCCCGGCCGTGCCGCCATCCGGCCCGGCCCCGCCCGCCGCCGGCACGGCGTCCAGGAGTGACGGGTGTTCGGGCGCTGACTGCGGGTAGCTCACGAGAGGGAGCGTAGGGTAGGCCACCGACAACCGCGCCGCTTTGCCGCGACTCTTGCCGCGCCTTCTTTGCCGCGACCGCCTCGCCGCGGCTTGCGGCGAAACACGCCCAGGGCCGCGGCCGCTGTACCGCGACGGCGGCACCCGGGCCGCGGCTCACCCCGTCTGAACCCGGCTTCGCGTAGCATCGTAAGTGTGGCAGGTATGACGCCCGAACGGCCCGCTCCGCAGCGTGACCCCCAGCCGGGGATCGTGATCGCGCGCCCGTTCGGTATCCCTGTCTACATCTCGCCGTACTGGTTCGTCATCGCCGGCCTGTTCATCCTGCTGTACGCGAACAGCCTGGAACAGTCGGTCAGCGGCAACCTGCGCTACCTGGTGTCGACGGCGTTCGTCGTGCTGCTGTACGCGTCCGTGCTCGTGCACGAGCTGAGCCACTGCATGGTCGCGCGCGCGTTCGGGCTGCCCGTCCGCCGGATCCTGCTGTACCCGCTGGGCGGGTTCTCCGAGATCGAGAAGGAGGCGCCGACCCCGGCCAGGGAGTTCCTGGTCTCCGCGGCCGGCCCGGTCGTCTCGCTCGCGCTCGCCGCCGCCGGGTTCGGCCTGAGCCGGGCGGTCCCGGCCGGCACGGCGCACGTGCTCGTCGTCCAGCTGGTGTGGGCCAACCTGCTGGTCGGGCTGTTCAACCTGCTGCCCGGCCTGCCGCTGGACGGCGGCCGGATGCTCCGGGCGGGCATCTGGAAGGTCACCCGTCGGCCCAGCACCGCCACGCTGGCCGCCGCCTGGGCCGGCCGCGTGCTCGCCGGCGCGCTGCTGATCGTGCCGTTCGTCCTGTTCGCCCGCAACAGCAACTCCACCGCGGTCTTCGACAGCGCGTGGCTGGCGGTGATCGCCGCGTTCATGTGGTTCGGCGCGGGCCAGGCGATCAGGGTCACCAAGGTCCGCGAGCGGCTGCCCGGCCTGCAGGCGCGGCTGCTCGCCCGGCGGGCCATCCCGATCCAGGCCAGCCTGCCGCTCGCCGAGGCGATCAGGCGCGCGGACGCCGCCCAGGCCCGCGCGCTGGTCGTGGTGGATCACGAGGACAAGCCGATCGCGATCGTCAACGAGTCCGCGGTGATGGCCACGCCGCCGCAGCGCCGGCCCTGGATCGAGGCCGGCTCGCTGGCCCGGACCCTCGACGAGAGCCTGGTGCTGTCCGCCGACCTGTCCGGCATGGCCTTGCTCGAGGCGGTGCGCAAGTCGCCCGCGCCGGAGTACCTGCTCGTCGAGCCTTCCGGCAAGGTGTTCGGGGTGCTCGCCGCCCGGGATCTCGATCACGCGTTCGCCAGAGGCTGACGGCCGCGCCGCAGCCGCGCGACTTCGTCACGGCCGCGCCGCTACCCTGTCGGGCGTGAACCGTCAGCGCCGCGGCCCGCTCCGCGCCGGAGACCAGGTCCAGCTGACCGACCCCAAGGGGCGCAAGCACCTGGTCACCCTGGCGGCCGGCCAGTCCTTCCACACCCACCGCGGGGCGCTGGCCCACGACGACCTGATCGGCCGGCCCGACGGCAGCGTCGTGCAGTCCTCCGGCGGCACCGCCTACGTGGCGCTGCGCCCCCTGCTGGCCGACTTCACCCTCGGCATGGGCCGCGGGGCGGCGGTGGTCTACCCGAAGGACGCGGCGCACATCGTGGCGTTCGCCGACATCTTCCCCGGCGCGCGGGTGCTCGAGGCCGGGGCCGGCTCGGGCGCGCTGTCCTGCTGGCTGCTGCGCGCGGCCGGCGACGGCGGCCTGGTCGTGTCCTACGAGCGCAGGGCCGACTTCGCCGAGGTGGCAGCCAGGAACGTTGAGAAGTTCTTCAGCGGCCCGCACCCCGCCTGGCGGCTGACGGTCGGCGACCTGGCCGACGCCGAGCCCGCGGCGGAGCCGTACGACCGGGTCGTGCTCGACATGCTGGCACCGTGGGAACACGCCGGGACGGCCGGGCGGCTGCTGATTCCCGGGGGTCTCGTCTGCTGTTACGTGGCCACCACCACGCAGCTGTCGCGGACCACCGAGGCATTGCGCGGCGAGGGCCGCTTCGACGAGCCCACGGCCTGGGAATCGCTGCTCCGCGGCTGGCACGTGGAGGGCCTGGCGGTGCGGCCCGAGCACCGGATGGTCGGGCACACCGGCTTCCTCGTGACCGCGCGCAGGCTCGCCGACGGCGTGATGCCGCCGCCCCGGCGCAGGCGGCCCGCCAAGGGCGCGGAGGCCGGGCAGGGTGAGCCTGCGCCGTGACAGATCCGTGCCGGACGTTCTCGTATCGTGACGAAAGAAAGCCAACACGGGGGCCGCGGCAGGTTACGTCTGCCCCCGGGGTAGGTAGGGTCTAGGTGAATGAACTCTCGGAAGGGGGTGAGGGACGTGGCCGCTCACGACGATGCCCCGCGCGGCGCGCGGCATGACGACGAGGTCAGTGGCCTCACGACGCAGATCTCCTTCCTCGAGGAAGAGGTCGCCGCGCTCCGCCGCCGGCTGTCCGACTCGCCGCGCCATGTCCGGCTGCTCGAGGAGCGGCTGCGCGAGGCGGAGGCCAGTATCGCGACGGTGACCGGCCAGAACGAACGGCTGGCCGGCACGCTGCGGGAAGCACGCGACCAGATTGTCGCGCTCAAAGAGGAAGTCGACCGGCTGGCCCAGCCGCCGTCCGCGTTCGGCGTGTTCCTCAACGCCTGCGAGGACGGCGCCGCTGACGTGTTCACCGGCGGCCGCAAGATGCGGGTCAACGTCAGCCCGGCGGTCGACCTCGAGGAGCTGAAGCCCGGCCAGGAGGTCGTGCTCAACGAGGCGCTCAACGTGGTGATCGCCCAGGGTTACGAGACGGCCGGCGAGGTCGTCATGCTCAAGGAGATCCTCGAGGACAGCGAGCGCGCGCTGGTGATCGCGCACGCCGACGAGGAGCGGGTGGTGCGCCTGGCCGAGCCGCTGCGGCAGGCTACGCTGCGGGCCGGCGACTCGCTGCTGCTCGAGCCCCGGTCGGGCTACGTCTACGAGCGCATCCCCAAGGCCGAGGTCGAGGAGCTGATCCTGGAGGAGGTGCCCGACCTCACGTACTCCGACATCGGCGGCCTGGCGTCGCAGATCGAGCAGATCCGCGACGCGATCGAGCTTCCCTACCTGCACGCCGACCTGTTCCGCGAGCACCGGCTGAAGCCGCCCAAGGGCGTCCTGCTGTACGGTCCCCCCGGCTGCGGCAAGACCCTCATCGCCAAGGCCGTCGCGAACTCCCTGGCCAAGCAAGTCGCGGCGAGGTCCGCGGCCGCGGCCGCCAACGCGGCGGCGGAGCGGGACGCGCAGGACGGCGAGTCCGCGGAGGCGGCGGCCGGCGGCAGCGCGAAGGAAGGCAAGAGCTTCTTCCTCAACATCAAAGGCCCGGAGCTGCTCAACAAGTACGTGGGCGAGACCGAGCGGCACATCAGGCTGGTGTTCCAGCGGGCCAGGGAGAAGGCCAGCGAGGGCATGCCGGTGATCGTGTTCTTCGACGAGATGGACTCGATCTTCCGCACCCGCGGCTCGGGCGTGTCCAGCGACGTGGAGAACACGATCGTCCCCCAGCTGCTGAGCGAGATCGACGGCGTCGAGGGCCTGGAGAACGTGATCGTGATCGGCGCCTCGAACCGCGAGGACATGATCGACCCGGCCATCCTGCGGCCAGGCAGGCTGGACGTGAAGATCAAGATCGAGCGGCCGGACGCGGAAGCGGCCAGGGACATCTTCTCGAAGTACGTGCTGTCCGAGCTCCCGCTGCACCCGGACGACCTGGCCGAGCACGCCAGCTCGCGGGACACTGCCGTGGAGGCGATGATCCAGCGCGTCGTGGAGCGCATGTACAGCGAGACGGAGGACAACCGGTTCCTCGAGGTGACCTACGCCAACGGCGACAAGGAGGTCCTGTACTTCAAGGACTTCAACTCGGGCGCGATGATCGAGAACATCGTGGCCAGGGCCAAGAAGATGGCGATCAAGGAATTCCTCGAGACCGGGCAGAAGGGGCTGCGCGTCGCTCACCTGCTCGCGTCCTGCGTGGACGAGTTCAAGGAGAACGAGGACCTGCCCAACACCACGAACCCCGACGACTGGGCCAGGATCTCCGGGAAGAAGGGCGAGCGGATCGTTTACATCAGGACGCTGGTGTCGGGCAAGAGCGGCGTGGAGGCGGGCCGCTCCATCGACACCGTCGCCAACACCGGTCAGTACCTGTAGCGTGCCGCAGCCTGAAGCCGCCCGCGGGGAGCGGGGCCCCGGCGGCGGTCGGCCCTGTGCGGCGCGCCCCGGCCCCGCACGGCCCCGCGCGGCCAGTGTCTCGACCGGGTCGCGGTGTCGGACGCCGCGGCTAGGCTCTGTGTCATGAGCGTCCGCCGGGTCATGGGCGTGGAGACCGAGTACGGCATCGCCGTGCCCGGCCAGCCGGGCGCGAACGCGATGGTGACCTCGTCCCAGGTCGTCAACGCGTACCAGGCGGCCACGGCGGCGCGCGCCCGGCGGGCCCGCTGGGACTTCGAGGAGGAGAACCCGCTGCGCGACGCGCGCGGGTTCGACCTGACCAGGGAGGCGGCCGACTCCTCCCAGCTGACCGACGAGGACCTCGGCCTGGCGAACGTCATCCTGACCAACGGCGCCAGGCTGTACGTGGACCACGCGCACCCGGAGTACTCGGCCCCCGAGTGCACCAACCCGCTGGCCGCGGTCATCTGGGACAAGGCCGGCGAGCGGGTGATGGCCGAGGCCGCGGCGCGCGCGGCCACGATGCCGGGCGGAGCCGCCATTCAGCTCTACAAGAACAACACCGACAACAAGGGCGCCTCCTACGGCTGCCACGAGAACTACCTCATGCGCCGCGCCACGCCGTTCGCCGACATCGTGCGGCACCTGACCCCGTTCTTCGTCTCCCGGCAGGTCGTCTGCGGAGCCGGGCGGGTGGGCATCGGCGCCGACGGCAGGGGCGAGGGCTTCCAGATCAGCCAGCGCGCCGACTTCTTCGAGGTTGAGGTCGGGCTGGAGACCACGCTCAAGCGGCCGATCATCAACACCAGGGACGAGCCGCACGCCGACCCTGAGAAGTACCGCCGCCTGCACGTGATCATCGGCGACGCGAACATGAGCGAGATCTCCAGCTACCTCAAGCTCGGCAGCACCGCGCTCGTCCTGGCGATGATCGAGGACAAGTTCCTCGACGGCGACCTCGCGGTCGAGGCGCCGATCGCGGAGCTGCGGGCGGTCTCCCACGACCGCGACTGCCGGCACCTGATCGCGCTGCGCGACGGCAGGCGGATGACCGCGGTTCAGCTGCAGATGGAGTACCTGGAGCGGGCCAGGAAGTACGTGGAGGACCGGTACGGCCCCGACGCCGACGACATGACCGTGGACGTGCTCGACCGGTGGGAGTCGGTGCTGAACCGGCTCGCCGAGGACCCTATGATGCTGTCCCGCGAGCTGGACTGGGTGGCCAAGCTCGAGCTGCTCGATGGGTACCGCAAGCGGGACGGGATCGGCTGGGGCCACTCCCGGCTGCAGCTGGTCGACCTGCAGTACTCCGACATCCGGCCGGACCGCGGCCTGTACAACCGGCTGGCCGCCCGTGGCCGGATGGAGCGGCTGACCGACGAGGCCGCCGTCGCCCGGGCCGTGGACGAGCCGCCGGACGACACCCGGGCTTACTTCCGCGGCCGCTGCCTGCAGAAGTACGCGGACTCGGTCGCCGCCGCCTCCTGGGACTCGGTCATCTTCGACATCCCCGGCCGCGAGTCGCTGCAGCGGGTGCCGACGCTGGAGCCGCTCCGCGGCACCCGCGCGCACGTGGGCGACCTGCTCGACCGCTGCAGCAGCGCCGCGGAGCTAGTGTCGGCACTGACCGGCCGCGACTGATCCGGACCCGGCCCGGCCCGGCGGGCCGCCCGCTGCTCGCCGTGTTGGGCCGCCCCGGAGGGTTGGACCGGACGCGGCGGGGCGAAGATAGCGTTGAGAGTGCAGGGACTCGGAGGAGCCCTGCCATCCCCGGGGCTCCCCGGGAAACGGAGGTTCACGGAATGGCGACAAAGGACACGCCCGGGCAGCGACAGACGACACGGCGCACCGAGGAGACGGAGGAGACCGAGCCGCGGAGCACCGAGGACGTCAGGGAACGACGGGAAGCGCTGTCCGACGATGTCGACGCGATCCTCGACGAGATCGACGAGGTGCTCGAGGAGAACGCCGAGGAGTTCGTCCGGTCCTACGTGCAGAAGGGCGGGCAGTGAGCGCGCGCTGCCACCCAGTAAGGTCTGCCCAGGTACCTGACACCATCGACGAGGGGAAGGATCCCCGTGGGTTCTGAGTTCGCGCCGGGGGCGCGGTTCCCTGCGGCATTCATGAGCGCCGGGACGTCGTCGTTCACCGACTTCCTGTCCGGTTACGCGCCCGCGATGCTGCCGGGTCACGGGCTCTCCGGCGCCACGGCCGGCGGGCCGCTGGCCGACCTGCCGCACGGCACGACGATCGTCGCCGCGTCCTGCGACGGCGGCGTCGTGATGGCGGGCGACCGCAGGGCCACAGCTGGGAACGTGATCGCGCAGCGCGACATCGAGAAGGTGTTCCGCAGCGACGGGGTCTCCTGCGTCGGCATCGCCGGGGTGGCCGGCGTCGGCGTCGAGCTGGTCCGGCTGTTCCAGGTCGAGCTGGAGCACTACGAGAAGCTGGAGGGCCGCGCCCTGTCTCTGGAGGGCAAGGCGAACCGGCTGGCCACCATGGTCCGGGGAAATCTCGCGGCGGCCATGCAGGGCCTGGTGGTCGTGCCGCTGTTCGCCGGCTACGACGAGGACTCCGGTACCGGGCGGATCTTCAGCTACGACCCGACCGGCGGCCGGTACGAGGAGCACCGCTTCTACTCGATCGGGTCCGGTTCGGTTTTCGCCCGCGGCTCGCTCAAGAAGCTCTACCGCGAGGGCATGCCGGTGCAGGACGCGGTGCTCGCCGTCATGCACGCCCTGTACGACGCGGCCGACGACGACTCGGCCACCGGCGGCCCGGACCTGACCAGACGCATCTTCCCCGTGGTGGTGACGGTGACCGCCGACGGATTCCGGCGGCTGCCCGACGCCGAGACCGAGCAGGTAGCCCAGGCGGTGGTGGATGAGCGGCTGCGTAGCCCGGACGGGCCGTCGGTGGCGCTGCGGTCCGAGGCCTAGTCCGGCCGCGCCGGGCACCGCCCGTGACCCGGCCCGGGGCGCCGCCACACGAGCACCAGCCCCGCGCCGCCTGGCCCCCCCACCAGCCAGGCCCCGCCTAGACGAGCAAAGGAACTCAAGCCGGTGAGCATGCCGTTCTACGTGTCGCCCGAGCAGGCGATGAAGGACAAGGCGGATTACGCGCGGAAGAACATCGCTCGGGGCCGCAACACCATCGTCATCCAGTTCGCCGACGGGATCCTGTTCGTCGCGCCGAACTCGTCCCGTGCCCTGCACAAGATCAGCGAGATCTACGACAGGATCGCGTTCGCCGCGGTGGGCATGTACAACGAGTTCGAGAACCTCCGCAAGGCGGGGGTCCGGTACGCCGACTTCAACGGCTACCTCTACGACAGGAACGACGTCACCGCGCTCGGGCTGGCCAACGCGTACGCGCAGACCCTCGGCACGATCTTCACCGAGAGCAACAAGCCCTACGAGGTCGAGATCGTCGTCGCCGAGGTCGGCAGGACCGAGGAACTTGACCAGATCTACCGGATCACCTTCGACGGCTCGGTCGCCGACGAGCACGGCTACGTGGCGATGGGCGGACAGGCGGACCGGGTCGCCGCCGCGCTCAAGGAGCGGTACGCCGACGGGCTGTCGCTGGCGGGCGCGCTGGGCGTCGCGCTGGGCGCGCTGGCCGGCCAGGAGAACGGGAACCCAGCGGACCTGACGGCCGCGCAGCTCGAGGTGGCGGTGCTCAACCGGACCGGCGAGCACCGCATGTTCCGCCGGCTGACCGGCGCGCGGCTCGAGGCCCTGCTGGCCGAGGCGCGGGCCGCCACTGGCAAGGACAAGCCCGCCGCCGGGGAAAGCAGCGCCGGGACCGGCAACGGCCAGGGCGGCACCGGCCAGAGCGGCAACGGCGGCACCACGCCCGGGGGCGGTTCCGGGAGCTGAGCCCCGCCAGCAACACTCAGGTCCGCTGACCAGCTGCGCCAGCAGCAGTCGGATGCGCGTTGTCACGCCAGCCACATTCGTCACATTGCTCACTGCTGTGGCGGGCGTGGAAAGCCTATCTGTCGTGCCGAAGGGTTAGGGCTGCCCGGGCAGCCTTAACCCTTCGCCGTCACGGCTGGCGCCCCGGTGAGGTGCGCTGGGGTGCGCCCGGACGCCCAGGCTGGGCCGGGTCGCGGTCAGCCGGGTCGGGTCGCGGTCAGCCGGGTCAGGTCGCGGTCAGCCGGGTCGGGTCGCGGTCAGCCGGGTCGGGTCGCGATCAGCCGGGTCAGGTCCGCCGCACCAGGTCAGCTTCCAGCGGCGGCGGTGCGGCGGCGGGCCTCGATCTCGGCGGCGCGGGCCCTGGCGGCGGGGACGCCGCCGATGCCCCAGTTCGCTGGCGGGATCTCGGTGATGTAGGTCCGCACGCGCTCGATCGGCGAATCCAGGATCTCGGCCACCAGGCTGGCGATGCGGGTGTGCAGCTCCTCGATGACTTCGGGGGGGCGGCCTTCGATTATGTCGATGCGTACGAGCGGCATGGTCTCCTCCTCAGGACTGGGCGCCGGGGCGCGGCGCGCGGCCGGGACGGGTCACGAGGGCCGGGTCGCGAGGGCGGGCGGCAGGCCCAGCACTTTGCGGGCCAGGCCGAACGCCGCCGCGGGATCGGCGAGGTCGAGCAAGTAGGCGGTCATCCCGACGGCCTCGGCCCCGGCCACGTTCCAGGGGATATCGTCCACGAACACCACGCGCTCCGGGGCGGTGCCGAGCCGGGCCGCCGCGGCCAGGTAGATGCGCGGGTCGGGCTTGAGCACGCCGGTGACCGAGCCGTCCACCACCACGTCCGCCTGCCGGAGCAGCTGCTGGCGCTCCAGCCAGTCTTCGTCGTGGAACGCGGCCAGGTCGTTGGACAGCACGCCGACCAGCAGCCCGGCCGACCGCGCGTCGGTCACGAGCTCGGCCGCCTCCGGGCGGACGCGCTCGGCCTCGGATATCTCGCCGTCCTCCAGCCAGGCCATCAAGTCGCGCACGTCCCACTCGGCGCCGAACGCGCGGCCGAACTCGGCGGCCCGCCGTGACCAGTACTCGCGCTCGCTGATCTCGCGTCGCGTCATGCGGGCCCACAGGTCGTCGTGCTCGGCGCCCAGCGTGCCTCGGCGGCGCAGCAGGCCACGCACCTGCGGGTGCCGCTCGCCTAGCAGCGGCAGCAGCTCGAACGTGGACCGGCTCACCACCCCGCCGTAATCGAGCAGCAGCGCGTCAAACGGCCGCGCGTCCCTGGCCGGCACCACGCCGGCAGTCCCGTCGTCGGCCGGCATCACGCCGGCAGTCCCGTCGTCGGCCGGCACCACGCCGGCAGTCCCGTCGTCGGCCGGCACCACGCCGGCAGTCCCGGCATCGGCTACCCCGCCTCCGGCCGGCACCGGGCGCGCAGCCCCGTCGCCGTCCCCGGCCGGCACTGCGCTGGCGGCCGGCGCCTGGCCAGGCAATCAGGCCTCCCAGTCCGGGACCTCGTCCGACGGCGGGATGTGCACCTCGGTGACCCGGTTGCGGTAGGACACCAGCGCGGTGGCGCCGCCCTGGCGGATCTTGACCCGGATCTCCTCGGTGTTCAGCGGCTCGCCGGGGTCGTAGCCGTGCGCCCAGGTAGCGAACGCCCGCATGGGGCCGGAGTGCGTGGCGGCCAGGATCCTGGCCCCGGGCGACTCGGCCACGAGCCGGCTGAGCCCGCGCCAGAACCGGCGCACGCACGCCTGCGGCGGCTCGAAGTACATCATCGGCACCTGCAGCCACGCCTGGATCGGGTCCGCCCCGCCGAACTGGATCCGGTAAAACCGGTCGATCTCCACCATCCAGCGCGGCCGGTCGCCGACCGCCATCCGCTCGAACCGCTCCATGGCCGCGTGGTACATCCGGAACGCGGACGTGATGTCGCCCACCCCGTCGGGCGTCCACACGCCGAAGTTCCGCAGCTCGGGGATCGGCTCCGGCTTGTCCACCTCGGCGTCCAGGCCGAACAGTACCAGCCCGTCGGTCATCCCGCGGTACAGCTGGTCGGCGGTCTGCCGCGCCCGCCCGGTGTCGGCGCAGACGATGCGCACCCGCTCGCCGTTGTTCACCCGGCGGGCCAGCTCGTGACCGCGGCGGTGCGCCTGCCACGCGCCCATCGGGGTCAGCCCGGCGTCGGCCGAGTAGCCCTGGGTGACGCCGTGCCTGATCAGGCTGATGTCCGCGATGATCTGCTCGGCCGCCCGCCGCTCCAGCGGTGCCGCGATCTCCTTGCCGCGGGTCACCTCGGCCAGCGCGGGGGTGAACGTCGCGCCCTCGTAAGTGACCAGGTCCGGGCTCACCAGGCCGGACAGGGCCGGCTCGGCCAGCGCCACGTCTGGCCTCGCCGCGTAACCCGTTGCCGGGCGAGCCTCGGCCGCACCGGACCCGCCGGACGACGCCGTCCGTTCCCGGAACCGGCGCAGGTAGAGCGGCACCGCGTCGTCAGCGGATCCGCCGTCCGAGCCGGCCCCGTTGCCGTCCGGCGGCGTGCCCGAGTGTCTCGGCCCGCCCTGCCCGGCGCCCCGGCGCTGCTGGTAGCGCGCCAGGTACGCGGGCGCCTCGTACCGGTCGGTGCGCCGCACGTCCGGGCGCTCGGCGGCGGTCAAGAGTGCACCGTGAAGAAGCGCTCGTTGACCTCGCGGTGGTAGTAGAACATCGCGCGGCCCATCTCCTCCTCGGTCCACGTGACCGGCTCGAAGTCCGGGTCCACCCAGTACCCGCCGGTGAACAGCTCGTTGCGGTTGCCGACCGGGTCGAAGAAGTACGTGGTGTAGCCGCGGGTCACCCCGTGCCGCGTGGGCGCGACGTCGATGTCCACGCCGTAGTAGGCCAGCGTGTCGGCCGCCTCGCGGACCGCGTTCCAGTCGTCCAGCCAGAACGCGAAGTGGTGCAGCCCGCCGTTCGGCCCGGTGATCATCGCGAGGTCGTGCGGCGTGTGCGACCGCTCCAGCCAGGTGGCCAGCTGGTGCCCGTCGTTGGCCACGATCTGCTCGGTCAGCCGGAAGTCCAGCAGGTCGCGGAAGAACCGCGTGGTCTCGTCCACGTCCTCGGCGGTGATGAACACGTGGTCCAGCCGCGGCGGCGCGATCCCGACGAGGTTCTGCGGGCGCGGCGGCGGGTTGGTCATCGGCAGCATGTTGCCGACCTTCTGCATCCCGTAAACGAGCTCGACCACGTGCCCGGATGGCGCGTCGAACCGGATCGCCTCGCCCCAGCCGGGGCCGAGTTCCCGCGCGGCGTACCGCTTGACCGACACGCCCGCGGACGCCAGCCGTTCGGAATAATGATCGAGATCGGAAGCCTCGGCGACCTTGAACGCCATGTGGTCCAGGCCGTAGCTGGGCGCGGCACGCAGCACCACCGAGTGGTGCTCCTGCTCGTCCCAGCACTTCAGGAAGATCCGGTCGTCCTCCCGCGCGGTCTCCAGCAGGCCGAGCACCTCGGTGTAGTAAGCGGCGCTCAGCTCCAGGTCGGGCGTGCGCACCTCGACGTGCTGCAGCCGCAGGATCTTGTCGCTCATCGGTTGGCCCGCCTCACGTGTGGATTCTCAGGAACCGCTGGCTGAGCACGTTCTCGTAGTAGAACAGGCCCTTGCCGAAGTTGTCCTCGGTCCAGGTGATGACCTCGAAGTCCGGGTCGGGCCGGTACCCGCCGGTGAACACCTCGTTGCGGATGCCCAGCGGGTCGAAGAAGTAGATCGTGTTGCCGCGGGTGACGCCGTGCCGGGTGGGGCCCTGGTCGATCTGCACGCCGTTGAACGCCAGGATGTCGGCCGCCTTGCGGATCTGGTCCCAGTCGTCCACCCAGTACGCCCAGTGGTGCAGCGCGCCGTTCGGCCCGTTGACCACGGCGATGTCGTGCACCCGGCCGGACCGCTGCAGCCAGATGCCCAGCTGGTGGCCGTTGCCGTCCAGCACCTGCTCGGTGAGCCGGAAGTCCAGAACGTCGCGGAAGAACGCGCCGGTCTCGGCGACCTCCTCGGCGTGGATGAGCATGTGGTCGAGCCGCGGCGGCGCGATGCCGGGCAGGCCGGGCGGCGGCACCGGCGCCGGGCTGCGCTTGCCCAGGAGGTTGCCGGTCCGCTCGATGTCCCAGACCAGCTCCATCGTCTGCCCGGACGGGATCTCGAACCTGATCGACTCGCCCTGCCCGACCGACTCGCCCCGGCTGATCCGGGTGACGTCGCAGCCGTACCGCTCCAGCGCGCTTTCCAGCGCCGCCAGGTCGTCCTCGGCCTCGACCCGGAAGCTGAACAGGTCCAGCCCGGTCCGCGGGTGGTAGCGCAGCCGCAGGCTGTGGTGGTCCTCCTCGTCCCAGCATTTGAAGTAGATCGAGTCGGCCGTCCGCTCGGCGACCGACAACCCCATGACCTCGGTGTAGTAGGCCGCCGAAAGGTCCAGGTCCGGGGTCCGGACGTCGACGTGGGCCAGCCGCAGGACGCCCATCGCGCCTCCCGGGATACGGTGCCTTGACGCCTCGACGCTACTCGGGCTAGCGTTCCGTATAAAGAGATAGCGTTCCGGAAATAGGAACGCACTCACCTTCTGCTCAACCCGATTTTCCCGAACGGAGCCCCGGTGGAGCCACAGGGCATGCGGAATGCCGTCGCGGGGTACGTGGCCGGGATCCACGACAGCTACCTGGCCCAGGCGGCCACGTTCCCGCCGGGCGTGCAGGGCGCGATGCCGCTGCTGGCCGCGGGGCCGTTCCGGGTGGCGGCGGTCGCGGTGCGCAGCCTGCACCTGGTCGCCACCACCGAGTCGCTCGGCCCGCTGCGCGGCCAGGAGGTCGAGGTGCCCGGCGAGGCGGGGGAAGCCGGCGAGCTGCGCTGGACCGTGCGGTTCTTCGACCCGGTGGTGCTGCCCGCGCTCGGGCTGATCGACGAGTCGGCCGGGCCCGCCGTGGCCGAGGTGCGCCGCACGCTGGGCGTCGGCACGGTGCTGTACCACCTGACCGCGTCGCCCGGCGCGACGTTCAACCGGCACAACGCGGCGCACGTGGGCACCGGGCTGGCCAGCGGGCATTCGGCGGCGGCGCGGGACTTCGAGACGATCAGGGCCCGGGCCCGGGGCCGGGAGGCGCTGGTGGACGAGCTGGCCGGCGCCGCGCGGGCCGGGCTGGCGCGGGCGCAGGCGCTGCTGGCCGCCGCGATCGCGCCGCGCGACGAGACGCTGCGCGCGCTGGCCGCGCAGGAAGCGCCGGATCCGGACGAGGTGCGCAAGGCGCTGCTTGCCAGCGTCGGCGGGCGCACCCAGTGGTCGCCCGGGAGTCCGGCCCCCGCCAACGGCGACGGTGACGGAGCCGAGCCAGGTATCGGAGCCGAGCCGTGAGCGACGCCGCGCTGAGCACGGTGCAGAACGCCGCGCGCGTGCTCAAGGCGTTCCTCGGCCAGGCCGATCAGCTCGGCCCGTCCGAGCTGGCCCGGCGGCTCGGCCTCGGCAAGAGCACCGTGCACCGGCTGCTCACCACGCTGGCGGCCGAGGGGCTGATCGAGCAGGACCCGCGCACCGGCGGCTACCGGCTGGGCATCGTGATGTTCGAGCTCGGCGAGGCGGTGCGGATCCACATGGACCTGCACTCCGCGGCCGCGCCGGTGCTCGCGATGCTGCGCGAGGAGACCAGGGAGACCGCCCAGGTCGGCGTGCTGGACCGCGGCGAGGTCGTCTACGTGGACCGGCTGGAGAGCTCGCACTCGCTGCGGCTGTTCACCGAGACCGGCCGGCGGGTGCCCGCGCACTGCACGAGCTCGGGCAAGGTGCTGCTGGCGTACCTGCCCTCGGCCGCGCGGGACGCGCTGCTGGCCGCGGGACCGCTGCCCGCGCTCACCCCGGACACGATCACCGACCCGGCCCGGCTGCGCACGGAGCTGGCCAGGGTGCGCGCCCGCGGCTGGGCGGAGGCGGTCAACGAGCGCGAGATCGGCGTGGCCTCGATCGCCGCGCCGGTGCGCGACGCGCGCGGCGAGGTCGTGGCGGCGATCAGCATCGGCGCCCCGCTGCTGCGGCTCGGCGCGGCGCAGCGCCGCCGGTACGCCCGGGCCGTCGCGGAGGCCGGCGACGCGGTGTCCCGCCGGCTCGGCTGGTCGCCCCGGGAGGACTCCCGCCCGCCACCGAACGTCCCGAAGGCATCTCAGGGCTGGTCGCCCCGGGAGGACTCCCGCCCGCCGGGCCGCGAGTCACCGAAGATCCCGAGGGGAGCACTCGCCCATGCCGATCGCTGATCCCGCCGCCGCGGCCAGGTCTTTGTACGAGGCGCGCCGCACGGGCGTGCCGGTCGCCCCGTTCACCGACGCCGACCCCGGGCTCGGCATGGCCGACGGGTACGCCGTGCAGCAGCACCTGGTGCGGATGCTGCTCGACGACGGGGAGACGATCGCCGGCTACAAGGTCGGGCTGACGTCGCGGCCGATGCAGCAGATGTTCGGGGTCGACTCGCCCGACTACGGCCCGGTGCTCGCCTCCACGCTGTACGCCAGCGGGGCGGTGGTGCCGGTGAGCCGGTTCATCCAGCCCAAGATCGAGGCCGAGATCGTGTTCGTGCTGGGGGAGCGGCTGGCCGGGCCGGGGGTCAGCGTCGCGGACGCCAGCCGCGCCACCGCGGGGGTGTGCGCCGCGATGGAGATCGTCGACTCGCGGATCACCGACTGGCGGATCAAGCTCGCCGATACGGTCGCCGACCTGGCCAGCAATGGCGCCGCCGCGATCTCCAGCCGGGTCGTGCCGCTGGCCGGGCTGGACACCCGGCTCACCGGGATGGTGCTCACCCGCAACGGCGAGCTGGTCGACACGGCCGCGGGCGCCGCCGCGCTCGGCGACCCGCTGGCCGTGGTCGCCTGGCTGGCCAACACGCTCGGCGGGCACGGCGTCGCGCTGGAGCCGGGGTACGTGGTGATGACCGGGGCGCTGCACGCGGCGGTGCCGATGACCGCCGGCGACGTGTTCCGCGCCGACTTCGACCGGCTGGGCCCGGTGACGGTGCGGGTGGGCCCGTGAGCCCTGGGAGGGTGACCCCATGACCGACGTTCACGAGCTCGCGGCGCGGCTGGGCAGGGCCGTGGCCGACCGCCGGGCGATCGCGCCGCTGTCCGACGACGTGCCCGGCCTGGACGCCGCGGCCGGGTACGCGGTGCAGGCGGTCGCGCGCGAGCAGGCCGGGCCGCTGGCCGGCTGGAAGCTCGGCGTGACCTCGCGCGCCAAGCAGGCCCAGGTCGGCGTGCACGAGCCGGTGCGTGGCTTCCTGGCCCGCGCGAACGCGCTCGACCTGGGCGAGCCGCTGGTCACCGGCGAGCTGATCCAGCCGCGCGCCGAGCCGGAGATCGTGTTCATCCTCGGCCGGGACCTGGCCGGGCCGTCGGTGAC
>Ga0070698_100003597_pt1 | contig 17030 bp, 13 predicted proteins | sample KBSK1502metaG_FD_65477 | JGI IMG/M metagenome (GOLD analysis project Ga0070698, IMG submission 65477) | Corn, switchgrass and miscanthus rhizosphere microbial communities from Kellogg Biological Station, Michigan, USA - KBS K1-50-2 metaG | ecosystem: Host-associated > Plants > Roots >...
GGCCACCGCCCGCCAGGCCCCCGACCTCGTCCTGTCCGACCTCGTCATCCCCGGCCTCGACGGCTTCGCCCTGCTGCATGAGCTGAGGGCCGATCCCCGCACGCGCCTCGTCCCCATCATCGCCGTCTCCGGCCTCGACCAGGAGGACGCCCGCATCCACGCGCTCGAGTCGGGGGCGAGCGACTTCCTCATCAAGCCGTTCTCGGAGCGCGAGCTGCGCGCGCGGGTGGGAACGCAGCTCGAGATGGCCCGCCTGCGGCGCGAAGCGCTCCAGTGGCAGAGCGAGGAGCGCTTCCGCTCGCTCGTCGAGGCGATCAGCGACTACGCCATCTGCCGGCTCGATACCGAGGGTCGCATCGTGAGCTGGAACGCGGGGGCGGAAGCCATCCACGGCTACGGGGAGGAGGAGATCCTCGGCCGGTCGTTCCTCCTCTTCCACGCGCCGGGCACCCACGGGAGCATCCAGGAGGCGTTGCGGCAAGCGGTCGCCGAGGGCCGCTTCGAGGACGAAGGGTGGCGGGTGCGCAAGGACGGATCCCGGTTCTGGGCCAACACGGTCTTCACCCCGATCCGCGACGAGGCCGACCGGCTGCTGGGATTCGCCAAGATCACCCGGGACCTCACGGACCGGAAGCGAGTCGAGGAAGAGATCGCCCGGCTCAACGCCGAGCTGGAGCGCCGCGTGCAGGTGCGCACCGGAGAGCTGGAGGCCGCCAACGCGGAGCTGGAGGCCTTCTCCTATTCCGTCTCCCACGACCTGAGGGCGCCGCTGCGCGCCGTCACCGGCTTCAGCCACGCGCTGATGGAGGACTGCCCGGAACAGCTCACGCCGGCGGCGATGGACTACCTGCGCCGCATCGTGGCCGCGACCCGCAAGATGTCCGACCTGATCGACGGGCTGCTCGACCTCTCGCGCGTGAGCCGGGCCGAGATGCGGTGGCAGGACGTCGACGTCTCCGCGATGGCCCGCCAGGTCGCCGAGGGCTTGCAGCGCTCGGAGCCGCGGCGCAGCGTGGAGTGGGTGATCGCCGATGGGCTGTCGGCCCGCGGCGATCCGCGGCTGTTGAGGGTCGTGATGGACAACCTCATCGGCAACGCCTGGAAATTCACCGGCGGCAAGCCGGCGGCCCGGATCCAGATCGGGCTCCGGACAAACGGCGAGGGCCGCGCCTACTTCGTCGCCGACGACGGGGCGGGATTCGACATGGCGTACGCGGGCAAGCTGTTCGGCGCGTTCCAGCGGCTCCACCACGAGCGCGACTTCGAGGGGACGGGGATCGGGCTCGCCACCGTGCGCCGCGTGGTCAACCGCCACGGCGGCCGGATCTGGGCCGAAGCCGAAGCGGGCCGGGGAGCGACGTTCTTCTTCACCCTCGGTCCGGAGGTTCCCGTGGACGAGCGCTTCAGGCCCGCATGACCCCCGGGAACCGACTCGGGCTGACGCCGTAGCCGGGGAAGACGCGAGAGAGGTCCTGCGCCCCCAGGTGGCGGGCGAGAACCTCGCCGAGCACGTCGCGGAAATCGGTGGTGATCGCGAGGTCTCGGCCCTCGTAGAGCTTCTCCGGCGCGAGCCCCGGCCAGCGCCCGTGCACCCGGCCGCCGCGCACGTCGCCCCCGAGGACGAACGCGAAGCTGGCGTGGCCGTGGTCGGTGCCGCGGTTGCCGTTCTCGCGCACCGTGCGCCCGAACTCCGTCATGGTCACGAGCACCACGTCCTGCATGCGGTCGCCGAGGTCGCGGCGGAACGCGGCGAGCGCCGGGCCGAACTCGCGCAGCCGCGCGGCCAGTTGCCCCTCCACGCCGCCCTCGGCGGCATGGTGGTCCCACCCGCCCACGTCGGTGAAGGCGACCTCCACGCCCACGTCGGCCTTCAGGAGCTGCGCGACCTGCTTGAGGCTGTCGCCGTAGCGCCCCCGCGGGTACTCGACGCCGGGGGCGGGCTGGTAACGGCCGGGATCGGTCTTCTTCAGGAACTGCATCGCCTCGAACGTCTCGTGGCCCGTGCCGTGCAGCACGTCCTGGACCGCGCCCTCGTACATCTGCTCGAACCCGCGCGCGGCCATGCCGTCGCCGCCGCCGCGGAGCGCGAAGTCGCGGATGTTGGCCATCGCCACCGCCGGCGCGCGGCCCGAGAGGATGCGCGGCAGCGTGGGAGTCATCGCCACCGCGCGGAAGGGCGTCGCCTCGGAGTCGGGGCTCGACTGGACGAGCCGGTTGAGCCATCCGTCCTCGGTGGCCTTGAGGCCCGGCGTTCCGCTCTCCATGAAGTCCTGCGCGTCGAAGTGCGAGCGGGTGGCGTCGGGGCTGCCCACCGCCTGCACCGCGGCCAGGACCCCTTCCTTCCAGAGCGGGAGCAGCGGCTCGAGGGCGGGATGCAGGCCGAAGAAGCCGTCCAGGTCCAGCGCCGCCTCGCGGCCGCCGCCCGGGGCGGGAATCGCGATCGTCGGCCGTAGCCGCCGGTACGCTTCCTCGCCGTAGGGCACCACGACGTTGAGCCCGTCGCAGGCGCCGCGCTGGAAGACGACGACCAGGGTCTTTCGGCGGCGGCTGCCCTCGGCGTACGCCGTGCGCAGGAGCACCTTCGGGGCTACGCCGAACGAGACGAGGGCCAGGCCGGTGGACTTCAGGAAGATCCGGCGCGTCAGCATCGCTATCTCCTCTGGAACTCGGGTGAGCCGAGAATCAGGCCCGCGATCCGGGCCGGATCCGCCCCCTTGGCTTCGCTCTCGAGTGTCTTCCGCGTGGAAGGCGACAGGCCCGAAGGCACCAGCCGCGCCGCGACCGCATCCGCGTCCGACGCCGATCGAGCGGGGCCGAGGCGCGCGGCGTCCACCGATACGCCCCGCACCTGGCCGGCCGCGAGATCGAGGGCCAGGTTGAGCCGGGCGAGAAGCCCGCTCGTGGAGACCCACGCGTCGGCGGTGTCCTTGTAGCCGGTCGGCGGCTGCTGCTGGTAGAGCGGCATGCCCATCGCCGCGAGGCGCCCGGCGAGCCCGCGGGCATCATCGACCTCGGCGCCCGAGGCGCGCGCCGCGCTCACCACGAACTCGAACGGCGTCTTCACCTTCGCCGCGCGCGCGGCGGGGGAGGCGAACTCGGGCGAAGTCACGATCGCCTTCACCACCGCGCGGATGTCGCCGTCGGTCTTGCGGAAGGTCTCGGCCGCGCGGTCCACCAGCGCCTTCGGGGGCTCGTCCGAGACGAACCGGCGCGCCAGCTTGTAGGAGACGAAGCGGGCGGTCGAGGGATGGGTGGCCAGGAGGTGGATCACCTCGTCGCCCTCGTTCTTGCCGCCGCCCTTGATCCTGTGGCCGAGGACGACCTTGTCCCCGCGGTCGTGGATCCGCTCGTTGAAGAAGAACCGCGGCTCGCCCTGCCGCGGGTTGCGCATCGTCCACCCCGTGAAGCAGCGGGCGACCTCGGTCACGTCCTTCTGCGTGTAGCCGCCGTCGACGCCGAGCGTGTGCAGCTCCATGATCTCGCGCGCGTAGTTCTCGTTGAGCCCGCGCTTGCGCGCCGGGCCCGGTCCCGGGCCGGCGGGCGGGGCCGGGGGGCGGAGAGCACCGCCCATGAACCAGGGCCGGCGGCCGAAGGGCCGGCGGCCGAAGCCGCCGCGCGGCGCCCGGTCCGATGCGGGCGCGTTGGGATCGGCGGAGAGCCAGTTGTCGAGGTAGAAGAGCATCGCTGGGCTCTCGGCCGTGGCCCGCAGCAGGTCCTCGAACCTTCCCCACGCGCGCGGCCGCACCACGTCGCGCTCGTACTCGCCGAGCATGAACTTCACCGGTCCCTTGCCCGCGAACACGTTGAAGTGGTTCATCCAGAAGTCGGCGACGACCTCGTCGAGCTGACGCTCGCTGTACACCGCGCGGAGGATCTTGGCCGACTGCAGGTCCTGGACGACGTCCTGAGGCGTTCCGTCCATCTGGTCCCGGTACTTCTGCATGAACTCCCGCCGCGCCTCCCGCTTCTGCTCCTCGGAGGCGTTGTCGCCGAGCTCGGCGCGCTTGGCCTGGACCTCCCTCTTGGCTTCGCGCGGGACCTCGTAGTGCGCGAGGAGGTCGCCGGTGGAGAGCCGGATGGTCCGCAGGGAGGCGAGGTGCGTCGCCACCGCCGGATCGGGGATCCGGTCGGGATGGAGCTGCTCGTCGATCCACTTGTCCAGGCCGATCGCGCGAACCCTCTCGACGTCGCCGGGCCGGGGCCCGTAGCCGAGCCGGTTGAGGGCATGAACGATGAACGCATCCTCCTCGGCGGCGGGCCGCGGAGCCTTCTTGGAGGCCAGGGCGACGGCGGGAATGGCGACGGCCAGGCTGAGGGCCAGGGCGGCGGCGCGGCGCGGCGACGGGGACGCGGCGTTTTTCCTCACAATACCTTTAGACCACGGGGCTTGGCCCGGGTTGAACAGGGCGCCGAGCCGGCTCACATCCGTCTAATGGCTTCCGTGCGAACATAATGCGGCCTTGCCCACCCAGATCGGCCGCTACGAGATCCGCGAGGAGCTTGTGGCCGCGATCGGCGTGGCCGCCGTGTTCTGGTCCCAATACATCTGGGTCCGAGCCTCGAACTTCCATGGCACCGACGAGTGGGTATTCCAGTGGGTGGCGGCGCGGGGCATCCTCGACTCGCCGTACTCGAATCGGCCCTTCAACTTCCTGTGGACGATCCCGGGGGCTCACGTCGGCGCGCGCGGCTTCGCCGGCTTCTATGCCGTCCACGGTCTCTACCTGCTGGGATCGGCGCTCGTCACGCTCACGCTGTGTCACCGGCTGCTGCCGGAGCGTCCCCGCCTCGGGTTCCTGATCGCCGTCTTTGCCGCCGTGTGGGCGCCGAGCGACTACTCGCGGCTGGCGACCGTGCAGATGACCGTGAACAGCGGGTTCACGTTCGGCGCCCTCATCGCGATCTGGCTCTACGTCGCGTCTTGGCAGCGACGGAGCCGCGTGCTCCTCCTCCTCGCGGCCGCCTGGGCCCTCCTGATGGTCCGCGGCTACGAGGCCGTCGCCCCCGTGATCTTCGCCGCGCCCCTGCTCCTGGTCGGCGAATGGCGCGCGGATCGCCGCTCCGCGCGGCTCTGGCTCGCCGTGTGGGCGGTGGCGGCGCTGGCCGCCGCGGCGGCGGTGCTTCCGCCCCTGCTCCATCCGGATCCGCGCGTCGCATACCAGGCCACGCTCATGCAGATCGACGCCCACCCGGCGCGCATGGCGGCCCGGCTCGCGCAGGAGTATCGGGTCCACCTGCTGCCCGCCCTCACGACGCCCCCGACGCTGCTGCGAGCGCCCGCCGTTCTCGTCTCTGGCGTCTGGTTCGCCCTGGCCTTCCTGGCGGTGAGCCGCACGAGCCCGCCGGAAGCCTGGAGCCGGCGAGGGCTGTGGCGGGCCGCCGCGCTGGGGCTGGTCCTGGCCGCCCTCAGCTACTCGGCGTTCCTCCCCAGCGTGGTCGTGGAGCCGGGCGATCGCACGGAGATCCTGGCGATGCCGGCGATCGGAATGTTCCTGGCCGCGGCGATCGCGCTCGTCGCTTCCGCTCTGCCGCTCCGATGGCGGTCTCTCGCCATGGGGACGCTGGCCGCGTGGATCGTGGCCGTCGCCGCGGTGAGGACGCTCCAGATGCAGCGCTCGTGGGACGCGGTGAGCTACTACGGGCGGCAGGTGAAGCTGCTGGGCGATCTGATTCGGGTCGCGCCGCGGCTACGGCCCCACACCCTCATCGTGCTCGTCGGCGACACCGCCGCCTTCCCGGCGACGTTCGCCTTCCGTCATGCCATCGAGTGCGTCTACCCGGGAGAGGTCACCGGGGTGCTGGCGTCGGGGCCGGAAGCCCTCTACGTCTCACGCCTCACGTCCTCCGGCATCGACACCGAACCCTGGCCGGTGCTGTGGAAGCCGTGGGGCGTCTCCCCGACTCATCACCGGTTCGACGAAATGCTCGTGGCGCGCGCCCGCTCGGACGGGACGGCCACCCTCGAGGAATCGTGGCCGGCGGATCTGCCCCCGCTTCCGCCCGGCCAGACCTACGATCCGCGCGCCCGCATCCTGACCACCGGATCGGGGACGCTGAGGTAGTCGCCGGGGATGCAATCCTGCTAAGATAACGGCCGGTCGTTCAAGCGTTTCTTAAAGGGGGGCAGGCCCATCACCATTCGGACCCGATCGCTGATCGCCGCGGTCCTCGCCGCCGCTCCCCTCGCTCTCGCCATCCCGGATCCGCTTCCCGCAGCGTCGGGAGAGCCCGTGATCGTCCTTCTCGAGGGCGGCGAGCGGCGGGAGATCGCGCCCGTCGTGAGGACCGGCGTCGAGCTCGCCGCCATCCGGGACCTGCTTCCCGGCCTCGGCACCGTTTCGATGAGGGAGGACTCGCGCGCGCGCTCCCTCACGCTGTCGGTCGAAGGCCGCGACGTGACCCTCTACGAGAAGAAGAGCCTGGCCTCGGTCGGCGGTGACCTCCGCCTCCTCTCGTCCCCGGTGCTCGTCGAAGAAGGGCGATGGCTGGTCCCGGTCGACTCGCTGTCCCGCCTGCTCGGGCCGCTGCTCAAGAAGCGAGTGGACTTCCGCCCCGCCTCGCGCGTCCTGCTCATCGGCAACGTGGACATCGCGCGCATCGTCGTCAAGACCTCGGTGTCCGGCGACTCGGTGCGCGTGGCGCTCGAGTCGAGCCAGAAGGTGCCCTTCCACGTGGAGCAGCAGGCGGGGCGGGTCGTGGTGACGATTCCACACGACGTGGTCGACGTCGCGTACCAGCAGGACCGTCTGACCGGCGGGATCGTCGACCTCATCCAGTACCTCGGCGGGAAGGAGCACACGTTCGCCTTCGACCTCGGCCAGCGGTTTCAGCAGCTCAAGGCCGCCGAGGAGGCCTCGCCGCCTCGGCTCGTGCTCGAGTTCCAGGCGCGGCCGGTGGCTCCGGGCGTGGCGGCGGCGCCCCCGCCCAGCGCGCCGCCGTCGCCGACCGCCCCCGTCGAGCTGGGAGGCGTGCGCACCGTCGTGATCGACCCCGGCCACGGTGGGGAAGAGGTCGGGGCGAAAGGGCCGTCCGGCGCGCTCGAGAAGGACGTGACGCTCGCCATCGCCCGCAAGCTGCGCGCAGCGCTGGCGAACAGCCTCGGCCTGCAGGCCTTCCTCACCCGTGACCGGGACGAGGAGATCGCCCTCGACCAGCGGGCGGCGGTGGCCAACAACTACAAGGCGGACCTGTTCGTCTCCATCCACGCCAACGCCAGCCGCAGCCTCGGCGCGAGGGGCAGCGAGGTGTACTTCCTCACCTACCAGGCCACCGACGACGAGAGCCGGCGGATGGCGGCGCTCGAGGGAGGCGCCTTCACGCCCGGCACGCCCGCGCCGGCCAGCGGCGACCTCGCCCTCATCCTCTGGGACATGGCGCAGGCCGAGCACCTCGAGGAGTCCTCCGCGCTCGCGTCGCGGATCCAGGAGGAGCTGGCCGACGTGACCGGCAGCCAGGGCCGCGGCGTCAAGCAGGCGCCGTTCCGCGTGCTGGTGGGCGCGGCGATGCCGGCGGTCCTGGTCGAGGTGGCCTTCATCAGCAACGCGGAAGAGGAGAGGCTCCTCGTCTCCGACGCGTACCAGAGCAAGGTGGTGGCCGCGCTCGTCCGCGGCATCTCGCGCTACCAGCAGCAGCACCGCGCAGACCTCGGAGGGACGCACCGTCCGTGACCCCGCGCACCGCGAACGTCGTCACCGCGGCCGGCCTCGTGTCCCTGCTGGCGGTGGTGACCCTCACCGCTCCGCGCTGGGCGCGCCTGCTCACGCGGCCGGTCGGGGGCGCTGAGGAGGACGGCACCGAAACCGCCTCCTCCGCGACCGCGGCGGCCAAGGAAGAAGAAGCCGCGCGCGAGGTCGAGCGGAAGATCAACGTCAAGCTGTTCTTCCAGGCCGCCGACCGCCCCGGTCTCGTGATCGAGGAGCGGTCCGTGACGTTCTCGACCGATCTGTCGCGCCAGCTCCGCGGCGTCGTGGAGGAGCTGGTGCGCGGCTCGAAGATCGGGCTCGGGCCGACGCTCGCGCCGGACACGAAGGTGCTCGACGTCTTCGTCACCGCCCGGGGGATCGCCTACGTGGACCTGTCGAAGGACGTGGTCGCCGGCCATCCCGGGGGGTCGGAGGCGGAGCGGATGACGATCTACTCGGTCGTGAACTCCCTCAGCACCAGCTTCCCCGCGGTGAAGCGCGTCCAGATCCTCGTCGAGGACAAGCCGGCCGAGACCCTCGCCGGCCACATCGACCTGACGCGTCCGCTCCCGCCCGACATGACCGTGCTCGCCGCCTCCGAGCTGAGGCGCTCGGAGTGAGCGTCCGGCCGTCGGCCAAGGCCGGGCGCTTCACCGAATCGGTGATCCGCGAGATGACGCGCCTGGCCCACCTGCACGGGGCGGTCAACCTCTCCCAGGGCTTCCCCGACTTCCCGGCCCCCGAAGAGGTGAAGGAGGCGGCGCGCCGCGCCGTCTCCGCCGACATCAACCAGTACGCCATCACGTGGGGGGCGCGCTCGCTGCGCCAGGCCATCGCGCGGAAGTTCGAGCGGCTGTACGGAGTGGCCGTCGATCCCGAGCGCGAGGTGACGGTCACCTGCGGGTCGACCGAGGCGATGATCGCCACGCTTCTCGCCGTGCTCGACCCGGGCGACGAGGTGGTGGTCTTCGAGCCCTTCTACGAGAACTACGGCCCGGACGCGATCCTCTCCGGCGCGGTGCCGCGCTTCGTCCGCTTGCGACCGCCGGAGTGGAGCTTCGACCCCGAAGAGCTGGAGCGCGCCTTCTCGGAGCGCACCCGGGCCATCATCGTCAACACGCCCAGCAACCCCACGGGGAAGGTCTTCTCGCGCACGGAGCTGGAGACGATCGCCGAGCTGTGCCGGCGGCACGACGCGCTCGCGGTGACCGACGAGATCTACGAGCACATCCTCTACGACGGCGCCGTCCACATCCCGCTCGCCACCCTGCCCGGGATGGCCGAGCGCACGATCACCATCAACGGGATGAGCAAGACCTACAGCGTGACCGGTTGGCGCGTGGGCTGGGCGATCGCGCCCCCGGCCCTGACGGGGGCCATCCGCAAGGTCCACGACTTCCTCACCGTGGGCGCGGCGGCCCCGCTGCAGGAGGCGGGAGCGCTGGCCCTCGACCTGCCCCCCGCGTACTACGAGGGGCTGGCCCGCGCGTACGAGAAGCGGCGGCAGCGGCTGCTCGGGATCCTCGGCGAGGTGGGCTTCGTCGTGTACCGGCCCCGCGGCGCGTACTACGTCATGGTGGAGATCGACCCGCTGGGCTGGGACGACGACATCGCCTTCGCGCGGCACCTGGTGGAGGAGGTCGGGGTGGCGGTCGTGCCCGGCTCGTCCTTCTACCGCGATCCCGCGTCGGGAAGCCGGCAGGTCCGCTTCGCCTTCTGCAAGAAGGAAGAGACGCTGGCCGAGGCCCAGGCCCGCCTCGCGCGGCTGCGGCCCCGCGCCCGGCCATGACGGCGGTTCTCGCCTTCTCCCTCCTTCTCGCCGCCACCGGGCCGCGGGAGGCGGAGCGAATGGCCGCCGAGGCGGTGCGGCGGGCCGGGCAGCAGCCCGAAGCCGCTCTCGCCGAGGCGCGCCGGGCCCTCGCCCTCACCGCGGAGTTCGATCCCACCGTGTTCGTCGCCGCCGGCCGCAAGGGGGAGGTGGTGGAGGACGAGTTCGTCAAGGCGCGCAACGACTACCGACGGCACCGCTCCGGCCTCTACGACGCGGTGGGGCAATGCCTGGCCCGTCTGGGCCGCCACCCCGAGGCCCGTCGCTACCTCGGCCGGGCGGTGCTCCTCGAATCGACGCCCGAGCGCGTCACGCTCCTGGCCCGCGAGCTTCTCGCCGAAGGGCGCGCGCGGCCCGCCCTCGATCGCCTCGCCGCCCAGGCCGCGGCGAGTCGCCCTTCTCCGGAAGCGCTGGCGCGGCTCGAGGAGGCCGCCGATGGCGCGGGCGTCCCGAGCGCCCAGGCCGAGATCGACCGCGCGCGGCTCGTGGCCCTCGGCGGCATCGAGGTTCGTGAGGGTCCCCTGCGGTTCCCCCCCGAAGCGCACCTCTCGACGGGGGGACCGATGCGTTTCGAGGACGGCCTCGCCGTGCTCTATCTCGCCGACGCGTCGTGCCGCACGTGCTCGGCCGATCTGGAGGCGCTGAAGCGCGCGGTGCCGCCCGGCACGCGGGTCGTCATGGTGCCCCCGGCCCCGGACCAGGACATCGCGCTGCGTCAGGTGCTTTCGCTCTACCGCTACCCGTGGCCGGTGCTGGTCGCCAAGGGGGCGGCGGCGGCCGTCGCCGTCAAGCCCGTGGCCGCGCTCGTGGTGGCGCGCTCCGGCTGGGTCGGAGCGGTCGTGCGGCCGCCGTTCGCGGACCCGCTGACCGCCGCGATCAAGCTGCTCTCGCGCGTCGACGTCACCGAGAGCGTGCCCCGCCCGAAATGGAACAGCCGTCCGGTCGACCGCGGGCCGGAGCCGCCGGCCCCGGCCCTGACCGCGGAGGGCCTCGCGCCGGGCGAGGACCTTCCCCTGCCGGGCGCGTTCATGGCCGCGGCCGACGCCTACAAGGCGGGCCAGGGCCTCGAGGCGCTGCGCTTCTTCGACGCGCTCGAGAACAAGGGTGACGGGTGGCTGCTGCCCCCGGAGGCCCGTTTCGACCGCGCGCTCTGCCTGGCCGCGATCGGGCAGCGCGAGACCGCGCGCAAGTTGCTGCTGCGCATCGGCGACAGCCGGTTCCAGGACGCGGTGGACCGCGCCCTCGAGCGTGTCGGCTCTCACAATCGCTGAGCCGCGCCCGTCGTGTCGCTTCTCACAATTGATCGTTTCGGCCGGGCCTTTCGTCAACATTTGTCTTGATCTCCCGATCGAGCACCGTTAGAAAAGGCGCACTTCAGGCGACGGATCCTCGGGAGACCTTGCCGGACCCCTGCTCGGCCGGCGCGCGACCGCCGGGCGCACCGAAGATGTGACACCTGGGGGAGGAGAACCCTCTTGCTTCTCTTGACCAGGAGCGCAAATGAGAACTCTACGGCTGTCCTTCCTCGGAGTGGCGGTAGCCGCGTTCGTGCTGCCGGCCGCCTTCTCCGATACGCCGGCCGAGGCCCCCACGGGCTTCGACAACCTCACCAACGGCTTCACCCCGCAAACGCAGTTCGACGCGGACCGAGGCGTCTTCGAAGAGCGCGAAGGCATCGCCGACGGGCTGGGGCCCGTCTACAACGCCCAGAGCTGCGCCGAATGCCATCAGAACCCCGTCACCGGCGCCATCAGCCAGGTCACCGAGGTGCGCGCTGGCCACTTCGACGGCGTCAACTTCGTCGACCACCCCGGTGGCTCGCTCATCAACGATCGGGCCATCGACGCGTCGATTCAGGAGCGCGTCCTCGGCGGCAACGAGGTGCGCACCTTCCGCACCTCCCTCAACACCCTCGGCGACGGCTTCGTCGAGGCCATCGACAGCAACACGCTCGTCGGCATCGCCAACGGCCAGCCGTCCGGCATGCGCGGGCAGTTCATCCAGGTACCCGTCCTGGAAGCGGGCGGCCTCGTCCGCGGCGGCCGCTTCGGGTGGAAGAACCAGCACGCCAGCCTGATCTCCTTCTCGGCCGACGCCTATCTCAACGAGATGGGGATCACGTCTCCGCTGCAGCCGACGGAGAACACCTCGAACGGAAACTCGACGGCGGCGTTCGACACCGTGCCGGACCCGGACAACAACGGCACGGACGTCGAGGCCTTCGCCCGCTTCATGAGGGCGACCAAGGCGCCGCCCCGCGACGCGGCCCTCGCCGCCACCCCGGACGCCCAGGCCGGCTCGCAGCTCTTCGATCAGGTCGGCTGCAACATCTGCCACGTCCGCAGCATCACGACCGCGCCTTCGGGGACCGTGATCAACCGCGGCGCCTTCACCGTCCCCCCAGAGCTCGGCAACAAGCTCATCCACCCGTTCGGCGACTTCCTGCTCCACGACGTGGGCACCGGCGACGGGATCGTGCAGAACGGCGGCCAGTCCACCCGCAACAAGGTGCGCACGGCCCCGCTGTGGGGGATGCGCACCCGCGGCCGGCTCATGCACGACGGAGAGATGCTCAACCGCAACGAGACCATCCTGCGCCACGCCGGAGAGGCGACGGGGGTGATCAACAACTACCGCAGCCTGACGACGGCCCAGAAGAACCAGCTCATCGTGTTCCTCAACTCGCTGTAGCACGCTCGTGAGAGCCGCCCGGGCGGCGGGGGCGATCCTCGCCTTCGCCGCGATCGCCTTTGCCTTCGCCGCCCGGCGCGGCCGGGGGGGAGGCGCGGAGCTCGAGCCGCATCCTCCGCGGCCCGGAGGACTTTCTCGCAGCCTCGTGGGCGATTTCAATGGCGACGGATCGGAGGATGTCGCCGTGCCGGTGTCGCCGGCCGCGGGCCGGGTGGAAGAGCTCAACGATGGCCTCGCCAACTGGAGGATCCAAGGGGCGCGATACTCGTGGCACCCGCTCCCGTCGCGCGCGCAACCTATCGCACCCTGAACTCTCCCGCTAGAATGAGCGGATGAAGCTCCTGGCGGCCGGCCTCCTGTCCTGGGTCTTCCTTCTTGCCTTGGCCGCCGCGCCGCCCCGGGAAGGGCCGCGCGCCACGCCCCGGCTCCTCTTGAGGGTCGTGGGCGCGGCGGGGCCGGACGCAGTCCGGGCGACGGTCGAGAACCTGGCCGCTCAGCCCGTAGCGATCAACGTCGTTCCCGCGTTCGTCCTGCGACCGTCTACCGCCGACGAAGCGGGATGGCCCGCATTCCGGGCCCCGATCGATACGGTCACTTCGAGACCGCTGGCCGTGAACGGGCGCGTGCGCCTGCAACTCGCGCCCAACGCGCGGCAGACGGTCGTGGTGCCGCTGGAATCGCTCTACTGGGACCACTACGACTCCGTCATCTGGCCGAGCCGTCCGCTGAGGCGCGTCGTGCTGCCGGGCCGCTACGACCTCACGCTGGAGATCCACGACCCCGATGCGGACTTCCGATGGCGGTCGGATCCCATCCCCGCGGTCGTGAGGAAGGCGGGGAGCCTCGAGCTGGTCAAGCCTGAGTAACGACCTTCTCATCGACGCGCGCCCGCGCGCCACATGGGATAGAGTCGAAGTCGAAGTCGCCAAGGGAGGACCCATGGCCAGCGTCCCCGGACCCCGCGCCGTCATCGAGACCCGCTTCGGCGAGATGGAGATCGAGCTCCTCCCGGACAAGGCCCCCGGCCACGTCAAGAACTTCGCGGACCTCGCCCGCAAGGGGTTCTACAACGGCACGACGTTTCATCGCGTGATCCCCGGCTTCATGATCCAGGGTGGCGACCCCAACACGAAGGACCGCAACGCGGGGCGGGAGCGCCACGGCACCGGCGGTCCGGGATACACGATCAAGGCCGAGTTCAACGACGTCCCCCACAAGCGGGGGATCGTCTCCATGGCCCGTGCCCAGGACCCCAACAGCGCCGGCTCCCAGTTCTTCATCGTCGTGAAGGACTCGAGTTTCCTCGACCGGCAGTACACCGCCTTCGGCCGCGTCGTGCGCGGCATGGAGGTGGCGGACAAGATCGTGAACGACCCCCGCGACGCCCGCGACAATCCCAAGGAGCGGACGGAGATGACCGTCCGCATGGTGGAGTAGCCCGCACCGCGGCGGGGCGCTTGGCTGGCCAGGTCGAGAGCGAGATCAAGCTCCGCACGCCCGGACCGGAGGCCGCGCGGGCCGCGGTGGCGAGCCTCGGCGCCCGCCTGGTGCAACCCCGGCACTTCGAGGACAACGTCCTGATCGACGACGCGGCCCGGAGGCTGCGGGCGGGCGGCCGTCTGCTCCGGCTGCGGCGCACTCCCCAGGGCGGCCGCTTGACCTACAAGGGGCCTCGGATCGATTCCGGCGAGGTGAAGGCCCGGGAGGAGATCGAGGTGTCGGTGGGAGAGCCCGACGTGCTTCAGTCGCTGCTCGCCGCGCTCGGTCTGCGGCCGTTCTTCCGCTACCAGAAATACCGCGAGACGTACTCCTGGAAGGACGTGGAGATCGTCGTGGACGAGACGCCGGTGGGTACCTTCCTCGAGATCGAAGGGCCCGTGGAGGGGATCCACGCCGCGGCCGCCGCCCTCGGCTACCGGCGCGAGGACTACATCACCGACTCGTACGCGGGACTCTTCTTCGCCGCGGGCGGCACGGGTGACATGACCTTTTGAAAGCGATGGTTCTGGCCGCGGGGCTCGGCCTTCGCCTGCGCCCCCTCACGCTGCTGCGCGCGAAGCCGGTCCTCCCGGTGCTGAATCGCCCGCTGCTGCATTGGACGCTCGAGCTGCTGCGCCGCCACGGCGTGACCGACGTCGTCATCAACCTCCATCACCTGCCCGCCACCGTGCGCCGGTCGGTGGGGGACGGGCGGACGCTCGGCTTGCGTGTCTCCTATTCGCTCGAGCGGACCATCCTCGGCACGGCCGGCGGCCCGCGCAAGGTGCGGCGCTTCTTCGGCGACGAGCCGTTCCTCCTCGTCAACGGCGACGTGCTCTTCGACTTCGACCTTTCCGACCTCGTGCGCCGCCACGCCGCCTCGGGCGCGCGCGCGACCCTCGCCCTCAAGCCTCACCGCAGGGCCGGGGCCTACGGAGGCATCGTGACCGGGCCCGGCGGCTTCATCCGTGCGCTCGCGGGACTGCCCCGTCCGGCGGCGGGGCGCCCACTCCTCTTCACCGGCGTCCACGTCCTCGACCCGGACCTTCTCGACCGGCTGCGGCCGGGACCGTCGGACACCGTGCGGGACCTCTACGCGCCGCTGGTGGCCGAGGGGCAGCGGCTGCTCGGCGTCCGCGTGAGCGGCGCGTGGTACGATTTCGGCAGCCCGTCGCTGTACCTCGCCTCCCAGCTCTCCATGATGTCGTCCGGGTTTCGGGGCGCGGGAGTCGCGCGGCTCGTCCACCCCGACGCCCGGATCCATCCTCGGGCGCGCGTCACCCGGTCCGTGGTCGGGGCCGGCACGGTCGTGGGCGAAGGGGCGGTCGTCTCGGGCAGCGTCCTCTGGGAAGGCGCGCAGGTGGGGCGCGGAGCCCGCGTGGGCGGGTCGATCGTCGCCACCGGCGCCCGCGTCGCCGAAGACGAGATCGTCGCGCGAGCGGTGGCGCTGCCCGCGCTTAAGGGAGCGAAGGAGCGGATGGCCCTCGCCGAGACCGGGAGGAAGCCGTGAAGAGCGAGCGCGAGCGGCGGGCGATCGTCCGCTCCGCCCGGCGGCGCGGCGGCCGGCGATCCGCGGAGCAGCTGCCCCCGCTCTCGCCGGCGACGCCCGACGTCGCCCCGGCCGCGGACTTTCCGGGCGGAGCGACCCCCGACCGCCGCGTCGCGCAGTACCTCGACGACCGCTTCGGCGCCCGGGACGTGAAGGTGTGGCCGCTCTCGGGCGACGCCTCCACGCGACGTTACTACCGCATCGCCGTCGACGGCGAGCTCTCGGTTCTCTCGCTCAACCCCGAGCCCTTCGACGCGGACCAGCTTCCTTTCGTGGTGATCCGGAACCTGATGGCGGGCTGGGGCCTGCCCGTCCCCGAGATCCGGGACATGGAAGGCTCGCTGGGCATCCTTCTCCTGGAAGACCTGGGGGACCTCACGCTGCAGGAGGCGCTCAAGGGGGCGGGGCCGGCGAAGAAGAAGGAGCTGTATCGGCAGGCCCTCGACCAGCTGGTGGCGCTGCAGCGAGAGGCGGCGCGCGCTCCGCAGCGCGCGGTCTGCTTCCAGGTCGCATTCGACTTCGAGAAGCTCTCGTGGGAGCTGCATTTCTTCTGGAAGCACTTCCTCGAGGCCTACCGGAGGTGCGACCTCTCGGTGGAGGACCGCGCGTCGATAGCGGACGGCTTCCATCGCCTGTCCGCCGAGATCGCGTCGTGGCCCCGCGTGCTGTGCCACCGCGACTTCCATGGCCGCAACCTCATGTCACACGAGGGGCGCCTGTGGTGGATCGACTTCCAGGACGCGCGCATGGGGCCCGTCACCTACGACCTCGCCTCGCTGCTGCGCGATTCCTACGTCGACCTCGACGAGGAGTTCGTGGCCGAGATGGCGGAGGAGTTCCGTCAGCGCGCCGTGCCCGGCGACACCCGCGACACCTTCCAGCGTCGCCTCGAGCTGATGTCGATCCAGCGAAACCTGAAGGCGCTCGGCACGTTCGGCTATCAGGGAGCGGTCAGGGGCAGCCGCGTGTACCTTCCCTACATCCCGCGCACGCTGGCCAACGCCCGGCGCAACCTCGCGCGCTACCCCGAGTTCTCCGGCCTCCGCCGCGCGCTCGCCCACCACCTCGAGGAGCTGCGATGAGCGAGGTCGTGCGCATCGCCGACTTCGGCCGCCACGTCGGACGGGAAGTGCGCGTGCAGGGCTGGCTCCACAACAAGCGCTCGAGCGGCAAGATCCAGTTCCTGATCGTCCGCGACGGCAGCGGCTTCGCCCAGGCCGTCGTGGCCCGCTCCGCGGTTCCGGAAGCGGACTGGACGGCGGCGGAGGGCGCGGGCCAGGAGTCGTCGCTGGAGCTGACGGGCAAGGTCAAGGAAGACAAGCGGGCGCCCGGCGGCTACGAGGTCGACGTCACCGGGCTCACGGTGGGGCAGGCGGTCCACGATTACCCGATCACGCCCAAGGAGCACGGCACCGCGTTCCTGATGGAGCACCGCCACCTGTGGCTCCGCTCGCCGCGCCAGCACGCGATCCTCCGCGTCCGGCACGCGGTGGTGAAGGCCGTCCGCGACTTCCTCGACGACGGCGGCTTCACCCTGGTGGACGCCCCGATCTTCACGCCGGCCGCCTGCGAGGGAACGACGACGCTCTTCGCCGTCCCCTATTTCGACGAAGGAACCGCCTACCTCACCCAGAGCGGGCAGCTCTACAGCGAGGCCACCGCCGCCGCCCATGGGAAGGTCTATTGCTTCGGGCCCACCTTCCGCGCCGAGAAGTCGAAGACCCGGCGCCACCTGACGGAGTTCTGGATGGTGGAGCCGGAGATGGCCTACGCGCGCCTCGACGACGCGATCACCCTCGCC